>WLWE01000300.1_pt1 | contig 44360 bp, 44 predicted proteins | sample 6718301 | NCBI WGS metagenome assembly WLWE01 (sample SAMN12718691, study PRJNA515312) | sponge metagenome | isolation source: marine sponge | host: Mycale hentscheli | place: New Zealand: South Island, Marlborough, Capsize Point | collected 2003-05-01
GCATAAAACAACACATGAGAATAAGCGTTATGTGTTTAACCTGTCAACTGAACCCACCATTAACATGGCCCCACCCGTATTGAGGTCAATAATATGACACAGAAAGAGAACTCATTCAACAATCGCATGGTAAAGAGGACAGTTATACCTACAATTTACCTGTGGCTACTTGCCTCTGGCGCAGTCGTCGCTATGGGTATCTGGAAGCCAGACGTGGTTCTTACCAACCTTGACGGCTTTATCGCCCTTATCGCTATCATTAGCGGTGTAGCTGCACCAGCACTTGCTACAATCCTCCGTATGTGGGAGTCGGAACAACAGATTGAAATTGACAACATAGGTGTTGGTTTAGAAAACGAGCGAACACTTGACACAGTTCGTAAAGAACACGTCATTGAGATGGAGAAGCAACAACTTACTCACGCCCATGCTATGAGTAGGTCTGCACAGGAACACACACAGATCGTTGAGAAGCACAAAGAATCGTTAGCAAAGCTAACTCCGATTCATAAAATGGGTGAAGAGTGATTACAATGCCTGATCCAGAAGATGAACTCGTCGCAAGAGCAAAGGTATTAGCAGAGGCAACAGGGAGGGACTTTGAAGATGTTATCGCTGATCTGGCTGATGATGGCGTACTTAACAACTCGAATAAAGAAAACGATGCCGACCTCATCACCCAACTCAAAGAAGCTGCGGAACTGATGAGCGCAGTTCAAAGCATCAACAAAGAAGTGTCCGAGAACACCGTATTGAACGGTGGCGACAACAAAACAGAAGTCGAAGTCAATACAACTCTCGAAGGCGACGTTGTGGATAGAGCCATAGCAAGCGTCAATCGTAAAGTAGTGGAGCTGAAGAAAATAGCTTTGATTATCGCCCCTGTTTTTTTACTTCTTAGTGGTGGCTCTCTTGAAGCCCTGGGCGTTATCAATATGTTCGGTGCTGACGAAGATGATGAAGACGACTATGACCCTATCATGATAGAGTATTGGGGTTGCACCGATTGGGAAGCCATGAACTACGACGAATACGCCAACATGGATGATGGTTCATGCGAATATGAGATATACGGTTGCACCAATGACGCAGCTTCAAACTATGACCCTATGGCTACAATAGATGATGGTTCATGTGAACCAGAGTATGAACCCATCTATGGTTGCATGGATAGTGAGGCAGAAAACTATGACCCCGAAGCAACAGAAGATGATGGGTCATGCTACTATCCTCCAGACCCAATAGAAGGATGCACAGACCCCGATGCTGAAAATTATGACCCAGAGGCAGAAAATGATGATGGAAGCTGCAAGTATGAAGAAGAACCTTCGGTTGAGGATTGTAGCGTAGCCATAGAGAATCATTACAGAGGTCATGCTAATAACGACCAATACTCCGACACTATGATTGTTGCATTCAAAGTCGTACCTACGGACTGTGATGATTTCATTATTGATATATCAATAGAGCTATTCAAGCATGGAGAACCACCAGCATACAGCCAACAATACCAATTCGCAGGTGATAGCGACCATAATGTTGAAACTGGCTTTGAAGATATGCCCGTTGGCACCTGGATTCCTAAGATTCGTGCTGGTGTGCAAGGAGAGCAAAAAGCTGATGTGAATTTTTGGGCTTTAGATATTCAAGAACCACCATGCGAAGGAGTTGCATCATTTTACAATAGCTCACATACCATAGACTACAACAACACAAACAACTCGTCGTTAGCAAACCTAACAGTTTATTGGGATGCTGATTGGTCTTGTGAAGAGATACGCTATGTTGAGATTGATGTTTATGTTCTATTCAATAACACTACTGTAAGATACCAGACAATAGGATTCAATCTTAACGGCCAGTCGCCTACTCTTGCTAATTACACATTTACTGACCTTGAAGTAGCAAGGACATACGAAGTATTTCTTGTTGTTTGGGTTGAGCGTGATGGAACTTGGGATCAAGACGATGCCGACACAATAACTGTACCAATGAGCTGATATTATGCCCGAACCTACACCTAATGAGAGCCGTGATTCTTTTTTGAGTCGTTGCATGGCCGATGATAAAATGACAAGTCAATACCCAGAGAGAGATCAACGCTATGCCGTATGCAATTCATACGCTGACAAATCAGCAGAATACGCTCTTGACCCCAAAAAAGGTGATAGACCCTCCGAGGTTGGAGATGGTATGTCGGGCATGATCGGAACAGACGATGACTATTTGGCTACGGTCAATGACTCTGTTCAAGCGAGCAGCCAGCTCGACACAATAATTGAAGCGTCTAAACTTGGTTCTGTCGTTATTGACTTTGAAACTGTTGAAGCTTTACAGTATGGGCGACCAGGCAAGAATGACCCACGAAAGACCCCTGCCAAACCAAGTGAGCGCAGAAAAGGCTCAAAGCGAAACAAACCAGGTTCTGCTAAGAAGCCTAACAAAAATATCAAGACAAGCGAAGGAACGAGAGCTAGAATTAGAGAACTTATGCGAAAGCATAACGCCAAAGGAAAAGGCAGCAAGGCAACAATGGGTCGTCTTATGTCTGTCTTTAGAAGAGGCACAGGCGCATTCTCACGATCTCATGCACCCAACATGAATCGTAGTGGGTGGGGTATAGCAAGAGTCAAGGCATTTCTATACTTACTAAGGAATGGGCGACCTTCTAATCCAAACTACAAGCAAGACAATGACCTACTCCCCAGAGGACACCCAAGAGCTAAGAAGGCATCATCGGCTTCGGAAGAGATACCATTTGAACTGGACTTTGCATTTGAAGCTGCGGAGTATCAAGGTCGTAAAGTAACTCTCAATAAGCCCTTCCGTATGCCTAAAGGCAACTCAAAGAAGTTCGGTGTCTATACTAAGAATGAGAAAGGTAATGTTGTCATAGTGCGCTTTGGCGATCCTAACATGGAGATTAGGCGTGATGATCCACAAAGGCGAAAGAACTTCCGTTCTCGTCATAACTGCGACAACCCTGGCCCAAAATGGAAAGCTCGATACTGGTCTTGTTATCAATGGCGAGGCGGGTCAAAGGTTGAAGGAAGCATTGAAGAATCGTGGGAGGGTTGGATTTACTATGACTGACTGTGGTTGTGGTGGTGGATGCGGTGAAACTGTGGGCGCAGCTACCCAAGATGTATTCAAAACTCCCCAAGAGGCTATGAAGCGAGCAAGAGAACTTGGTTGTGATACTGTTCATACTCACCGACATGAAGGTGAAACCCTGTTTATGCCCTGCTCTGGAATGAAAGAGTATGAGGAAAAGACACAGGAAAAAGAAGCCTACATCAAAGAAGAAGATATTGAAGGTATGTATGAGGATGAAGAAGAAGAGGAAAAGACCGCTTCTTGTGAAAATGAATGTCCTCCAGGGTTTGAAGCAATCGCTGGCGAATGTGTAGCAGTAACTTGTGAGCTTGACATTGATGATGTTAGCGTCATTGTTGAGGCATCATCTGGTATGTCTGTGATTCGTATGTCTGGTGTTGCATTTACCTCCGGCTATAACAAAAACAACTGGCAGATCACTAAGGCTGGTGCTAAAGAGCTAAAGGATAAGATGATTGGAGCTGACATCACTTTGAATCACCCTGCTACAAAAGGTGGTCGTTTTACTCGTAACATGACAGGCGGTGTTGATGAAGCCGTAGTTGGTATCGTTACCGAAGCTAAGTATGAAGAAGAAGAAGATGATAAATACAAAGTTCGTTTTACAGGCGAAGTATATCGTGAAGAACTATTTTCGGCTCTTGAGTCTGGACTATGGCTTCGTGCTGGCTACGGTGTTTCAATCGGAGGCACAGGTATTCCTATCGCTACGGAGGAAGATGAGAAAGGTCGAATGAAAATGACATTTGAATCTGACTTTGAGTTCGATCATCTAGCAATCGTACACAAACCCGCTTACCAAGAGGCTAAAATTGAATCAGCAGAAAGAGTTCAGCTTGAAATTGAAGCCTCGGAACAAACCTCACCATTGATATATCGCAAGGGTGATAGCGATAATCAACCAAACCCAAAGGAGATACAGAAAATGTCCGAAGAAGAAATTACAATCCAAGCCAGCGAAGAAGAACTGGCCTTGAAGGAAGCACTTGTATTGGCTGAAGCCAAGATAGCAGCTTTTGAAAAGGCAGAAGCAGAAGCAAAAGAAGCAAGCCGTATTGAGCTAGTTTCTAAAGCAACTGAAATGGGTCTTGCTGGTGTTGATGAGTTTTCAAGTGAAATGCTTGAAAGAGTAATTGCATCTTGGGAAGCATCCCGACCTGCACCAAAAGAAATGATACCTGCAACACCAGCTGCTCAAGAATCTGTTGTTGAGGCCAGCGAAACTCCAGAGAAGAAAGAAGTTGTAGCCAACTTCCTTAACGGTGAAAGAATTGAATCCGACAAGGAAATTTACGGCAAGGCATGGAACGCATGGGCTTCCGCTTGGAATGGCAACCTTTCCTCTGTTGATGTGGAGTTAAGAGCTCCAATGTTTGATGATATTAAGGAGATGATTTAAGATGGCAGACTTCCCAAGCAACCTAAGAACTATGATAGTAAAAGATGGTGTAACACCAGGCAAAGGCGCATTACTAAACTATGATGCAACAACCGGAGCTGGAACTGTTGATCTAACAGCAGTTGATGATGCTTGCTTCTTTATTGCACTTGATGAATCCTCCAGAGATGCAGAAGGAACACTTGACGCAGCTGGAGCAACAATCACTTGTATGCCTGTCGGTGGTATGATGTATGTTTTGGCAGCTAATGGTGAAGCATGGGCGGCTGGACAACTTCTGTATGTAAGTGCTGGAGTCGCTACAAAAACTCAATCAAGTTCGGAGAAGATACTCGGACATTATCTGGGACCACAGGTAACTACTGCTACCGGAACATTATACGCAGTAAATACAAAACAAACAAACTGATAGGAGATGAATGATATGGCTACACTAAACTTAAACCAAATACTCGGACAAAATGTAAAAGCAGACGCAGCAACTACCCCTGCTGACGGACCATTTACAAAGCAAGACTCTGTATTACAACAGACTTTGCGTGATTTCATTCAACTTCAATCCACTACTATTGCAGTAGGAACAAAAGTCGTAGGACTTAGAACTGTTCCTTGGATGACTTACAAGTGGTACACAGGAGCACAAGGCAGCTTTACCTTCCCAATTGATGACAACGCAGTAGTTGATCCTACTAACATTGGAACAGCTAACTACACTGTATCTCTGGAGAAAGGTCAAGGAAGAACTGTTTTCCTTGACTCTGTAAGACTACGAGGCGAAAGATTTGAAACAATGGATAGACAACAACTTGCTATCGTAACTGCAAGGGCTTCAACCATTGACAACCACATTCTAACAAACCTATACGCAGGTGCAGGTCAAAGTCAAGCAGTAACAAACAACGCTTGGACTAACACCACAAACGATGCAGAGCACGATGTTTTACTAACAATGGATAAAATCTTCGCTAACGCAAGAGTAACAGGTGATGAAGGACTAGCTCTTATCCTACCTACAACTTGCCGAAGCACTTTGTTAAACACCTCTCTTTATGGAAATGTAATTGAATCTCTGGAAACCCACTTAGGAAGGATCGCTAACCTAACAATCCTTTACACCAGAGACACAGCTGCTATGGGTAACAATGATGCAATTATGCTAATCCCTGGCGCACAGACAGCAGAGTTCTTCCAATACAACGGACCAGGTTATATGGAAACTGAAATCACCAGAATTGAAGGTGTTGGCTACTCCTACTTGCTAACCTCTTACATGGGAACAATTGTTCACAGACACCAAGACGGAGCTTTGGGCGCAACCTCAAACAGAATCGCTAAGATCACTGGCGTGATTTGAGCAGGGGTTGATCCCCGATGGTTCGCAGGGTTGATTTACTCAACAAGACAAAGCGAGGGAGAATCCTTCGTAATAATGCCGTTGTTGCTGAACTTGTTGAAGCTGCACCAGAAGTAGTTGATGAAGTCATTGACCTTGAATCCCTCTCGTTTAATGAGCTACGCTCTCTATGTAAAGAGCGTGGTCTTGATGCAAAAGGCAAAAAAGCTGATTTAGTCGCCAAGTTAAGTGATAGTGAAGAGGGCGTTGATGATGAAGAGGACAGCGAGTAAATCAAAATTAGTAAAGGAGCTCCGAGATAAGGGGATTCCAATACCAGAAAAACCTACAATTAAAAACCTAACAAGTCGTTTATCTTGGCTTGGTGGTAAAGGTTGGATAGTTCGTTTATTCAAACCACACCCAGAACCTTCACACCCTGCTAACTTACTTGAGCAAGGAGTTATGACATACATTCCTAATTCTAAGTTTGCTGAAAAAATTATTAAATCGCAGAAAGTTATGATTATAGCAAGGACACACCTACCTTGGGATGGTGTAGCGATTCTTGAACCACAGGATATAACAGAGGAAGAATGATGGTAGTTACAAGCTCACAGATCAGAGATTTACTTAATCGACCTGCAAACCTTGTCGAAGGTGCTATCACCGAATACATCACCATGAGAACCAATGAGGCTGATAAGATTGCACGAACCAACTCTTATGGTGTAGGTGTAGATCATCAAGTAACTACCGCAAACAAAGAGGAATACATCAAAGCTGCTGTGTGTGCTGATGTTCTGGTAGTTCTAATTAATACATTACCTGCACATACTATGCCAGAAGCAAGGCAAGGAACTGACGATAGATTTAGACGGCAACTTGAGCAATTCCAACTTCGGGCGGCTGACCTAAAGACCTTGATTGCTGAACCTAACGCTGCGGCATTTGTAGTGGATAGTTCAAAGACAAGGCAAGAGTGATCTAAATGGCTGACTACTATTGGAACGGCCTTACTGATTCCTTGGCTTCTAAATTTCAAAATTGGTCTGCAACCTCTGGTGGAGCTCAACTTTCAAATTGGATTGGTGGTATTTCACCAAACGCAGCAGATAACTTTTATTTTGATTCTGGTTCACCCTCAAATTGCACTTGGGAGTCAAGCGTTGTTTCAATGGCTAATGTTCGCCTAATATCACAAAGTATTGATAACCCATTTACAGGCACAGTTACATTCAATGTGAATGTGCAACTTCAAGGGTTAATTGTTAATGGTGCTCTTGACGGTTCTTCTATAATTAGATTTGATGGAGCACCTCTTACGGAATTATTAGATGCAACAGGAGCACAAAGATACATTCTTAATGGACAGTTAGCTAATCCAGCAGCTACACTTAATTACAAAATTACCCCATCAACAGTAGGAGTTCATTTTGATAATGGTCCATACCCTGCTATATTGGTTAGTGCAAACACAATGACCGTTCAGTATAACATTCCAACTGCAACCTCACATAATCATGCTGATGATGGAACTATACATTTCAAAGGTCAAGTAAGTTTTGATTCAACAGGTGGACTTAGCAGAGATGGAGCTCCAAATATGGCAAAAGATGTTCTTGTGAAAGTTAAGTTTGATACAACCAACCTAACTATTTCTTGCGATACACTTGACTTCGTTATGGCAACAGTATTTTTTAGAGGTGTTGAACTTCCAGTAACAGGTTCTCAAACCTATGGAACAATAGCCGATGGATTTACAGCAAGGCATTATGGTGTCGTCATATTCGCTTCTTCAGCAGGAGATACTTGCGTTATTAGAAACGGACTAGCTCTAAATTGTTATTCGTTAGAAGTAAAGGCTGGCGCAGTATTTAGAGCAAGTAATCAAGGGTATAATACTTCACAACCTGCTCTTATTAATTCACAAACCGAACCTATCATAAAAGGTGTCTGGGCTTTCAGTTCAAGTGCTAATCATAGCTTTATATCTCCTAAATCACAATATGTCGCCAATGTTCCAAGTGGAGGGACAGGTAGGACAAGAGTTAGGCCAGGTTCAATACTTATAGGTAATGCTTCCTCTGCTCATTCTGCGTTAGATGAATTAACACCTGGCACTAACGGTTATGTTTTGACAATGACAAGTGGCACACCTCAATGGCAACCTGGTGGGGGTGGTGGTGGAGGTATGACTTCATTCACCTTGTCCGATGGTAGCAATACTCAAACCATAAGCAACGCTGATACCTTAACAATAGCAGGTGGAACAGGACTTACTTCGACAGTAGGTGCGACTGATACTGCTACAATAGACCTTGATGATACGGCAGTTACTCCTGGAACATACGGAGATGCCACTAACTCTGCTCAAATAGTAGTGGATCAGCAAGGTCGTATCACATCAGCAACAGAAGTAGCAATCTCTGGTGGTGGTTCTATGTCATTTACATTGACAGGCAGCTCTGGTGTGTCTGTACCTGTTTCAAACGGAAGTACAATACTTTTACTGCCACAGGTAGGAACTCCACTATCAATAAGTGGTGCAGGTTCAACTCTTACTTTTTCATTCGTAGCTTCTGGTGTAACTGCTGGCTCATACACAAGTGCTGATATAACAGTTGATGCCTTCGGAAGAATAACAGCAGCTTCCAACGGATCAGGTGGTGGAGGTGCTACTACATTTACAGCTCTAACTGATACGCCAGCAAACTATACAAGTTCAGCATTAAAGAATGTTAGAGTCAATGCCGCTGCTAATGCACTTGAGTTTTCTGATCCAGGTGTGCCAGGCTTTACCCTAAGAGATGAAGGGATAGCACAGACAATAATTGGTTCTAATGGTGGCAGTATAAACTTCGTAGGTGCTGGCGTAACTGCAACAAGTCCAAGCGCAGGTGATCTTACAGTAACCATACCTGGCGGTGGAGGTGTAGGTGGCTATCCACTATTCAAGCACGACCAACTACCTACTACTCATGGATTTGACCCATTTAGATTATTACAAAATGGCGACACAATAGAAATAGCGGTTACTTCTGGTGGAGATGATAACAAAGATGTGTCAGTATTCACTCCTGCAAATAATGAGGTATCTCCTGTTATTATTGACATTATAGATATAGGGAATTTTAATGCTTGCACAGGTCGAGAGTATATGTTTTTTGGACAAGATGATAGAATGCAAACAACAACATATCGAGGCGGATTAGCGAATGCAAATCCCCACCCAATAATGTTTTGCGATAGTATGAGAGATATTGTTCCAGCAAGTTCTCCACCTTTTACTCCAAGTGCTTTATTTTCAGAATTAAGAGTAAGTCCTTCCACAAGAGATACAAGACTAAACAATGTTAGAGTGATGGATGCAGGAAAACATTCAGTAATTCTTATTGACCCAAACACAGGTGAGCCTATGGAAGAACCAATTGCTGCAAGAGTTTTGCTTGTTGTTGATTATCAACAAATGCACGATAGAGGAAGATATTTAGGTAATAATTATTCATTAACAGGATTTTGATATTATGACAAGATGTATATATTTAGATAAATGGTTTGACGCACAATCAAAGCGTCTTGACGAAGAAGAAAAGAAAGCAGATAAAGATTTGATAGCGGGTGGTAAGCGTGAGTCGTAAAGTAGGTAAGATCGTGTATGCGCCACCAGAGCGTTGTCTAAATAATATCGAGATAGAAGAAACTCCGCATGGCTATAAACTATACCAGAAGGGCGAAAATAGGTGTTTTAAGGTGATACCTTTTAGTGTCGTAAGGGAAGTGTCCTATACAGGGGGAAATAATAGATGAACCTAACTATCGAGAATGTGGAGCTTTGGATAGCTGCTCTTGGTGCTGTTGTCGGACTTGGTGTATGGGGCTACAATAAGTGGCTCAAGCTCAAAGAAGGCGGCATTACACTTGATGAAGTTTTAGACGCAGTTGAAGAAGCTGCCGATAAAGCAGAAGAAGTGAAAGAGAAAGTTGAAGAAGCAATTGAAGAAACCAAAGAGTGATCTAAATGACTTACTATTGCACTAATGCTGATGTGTCCTTGAGGCTTGGCCTTGACTCTGCTCAAAGAGCTAGAGCCGCTACCAGGCTTACATCAGCGATACGCAGGGCTACCGTATATATTGATTCAATATATCGTGATTATGGGAGGAATACCCCAAGCCGTGAAATCGCTACTACTACTCTTAACGGATCAGTAGCCGCAGGTGCAACAACAATAACTCTTACAAACTCAACAAGCTTTTCAGCAGCAGGTAATGGCAACATTGACGGTGATTCTTTTTCATGGACTGGTAATGCGGCTAATGTATTATCTGGTGTGCAAGGTATTTCAGCCGACCATGCAACAGGAGCTACCGTCGAAGAAGGTGAAATGGCTGAAGCATTAAGGCAAATATGCGCTGATTATGCGGCAGGTATCTATCTTCAAGACGATGCGGCTTTAGCAAGTCAAGAGCCACTACGCGCCCCAATGCTAATGGATAGAGCAAATGAACTCCTGTTCCGTTATGCTAAATTGGGGAGCGTGGATTAATGGCTTACAAAGCATCTAAGTCCTATGGCGCAGGTGGAGAGCGCAAAGGTTATGTTAATTTTCGTGTTCATGTCGATGATAGCGAATTGATGAATGCTCTCAAAGATGTTCAAAGCGAAGGTCAAGATGAGCTTCGTATGCTTATCAATCGTATGATGCAAAAAGCAAAGAAAGAATCCGAAGAATTTTTATTAGACCAAAGGCTAAGTGATGGAACAAAAGCCAGAGATGCAAGAGGTGAAACTCCTAACGGAGATCGTAACGCCTTTGTTCGTATCGCTGAAAGCTTGAGAGTTAGTGATGATGCTTTGTTCGTGCGTTTATTCTCTAAACCTTATCCTTCTGGTTATCTTACTAAAGGCGGAGGAAAGTCAAGTCGTAAAGGATTCAAACTTGCTATGGCCTATTCAGCAGGTGTCGGTGCGTTTGACTACGCTGCTAACCTACCTCTTATTGTCAATTCATCAGTTGCATTTTTCTTACGCACAGGCTACGCTAAAGGCTACACAAGAATGCCCGATGGTCGCAGACCGAAAGGAAGATGGAGTAAAGAAGGGAAGTATGCTTATCCTCCTAAACAAGACTGGAGAAATAGAAAACACCCTGGGTTTGAACAGGCAGACTTTATTGGTGTTGCTCAAGAATACATGGAAGGTAATTTTGAGGATATGGCAGAGCGTTTTATTCAAGATTACTTTGCACGAAAGGGGTTTGAAACATGACGGTATCAAAAATAAGCGATTACTGGACTTCGAGGCTTGACGGGAATAATCCTAACCAACCTGTCGGCATGAATAATGAACAGTTCGCAGGTGGCAATATCGGTCAAGCAGACGGTTTGAATTGGAGAATCGGCAACGGTGGTGCGCTTGGCTACTACACACTAACACCAACAACAAATGAATACACATTATGGATTTCATTCTCATACCCAGATGCTTCTAACATACCTGTTGTTGGAACTTCATTAGCTTCACTTAACAATGGAACTGATGAAGTGATATTAAAGTCAAACGGTGATGCTACTTCTTTACAATTGATAGGTGCAGGTGGACTTACTACTATGATTGAAGGTCTTGATCTAACCATGTCGGAAGATGATGCTATACCCACAGTAATTCGTTTGACCCTATCATCATCGGGTATAGTCAAAGCGTATGTCTTTGACATTATAGAAGATGATGACGGGAATGATTTGTCTAAAACAATTAACGGTTACAACACAAACACAGGAAGTAAAACAATCTATTGGGGCAACGGTGAAGGTGATGTGAAATGGTATGCGGTATATGCGACAACAATGGGCGCATTTACTCCAGATGAAATGGTAACAAGCAATTACTCCAATGTAACCTTGATTCAAACTGCATTCGGCATAATTGATGTTCTCAAAACTGCTCGCAGCTACAACCTCAAAAATGTAGTAAAACCAGATAGTATTCTATATGGGTATGATATTTCAGCAAACATGGCTGTTCGTGCTACTCCGGCAGTTCATGTTCTTATTCGTAGGGTGGATAGTCCCGATATGTATTCACTTGCTGGCACATCGGCTGAATATATTTTCCAAGTTGAATGTTATGTCGTAACAAAAGGAACTGATTATAGAAACGCATATCGTCAAGGAATGGATATTATCGGTGAAGTTCTTGATGAGCTATACTCTAAGACAGGACTCAAGGGTAGCACAGATTCTTTGATAGGGCATGATGCTCGCCTTGATACTCGCCTTGACCCAGACGATCAGATATGTGTTCATGTTCTAAATTTACGCTACATGAGGCGAGTTGATTTGTCAAAGAGGGCATCAACCTCTTAATTGATATATCGCAAGGGGCATCGTATAACTACCGAGGGTATTCTTTATGACCGCACTAACCAACCGTTATGTAACTCTGCAACTTGAATCAGCCTATGGTAGCGAACCCGTCGCTGCAACTGCGAGCCTGTTGTTGGGTGAAGTTGATGATGAGTCATTCTCACAAAACTTTGATCTGCTAACTCGCCAAGACATTTCACGATATGGTGCTTCTAAATCAGTCCAGGGATTGACATACTCCGAAGGAGATGTGAACCTACCACTACAACTTGACGACTTTAACGCACATTGTTTGTTTGCAGCATTTGGTGTTGATACCTTTGATGGAGGCGCAGCTCCAAAGACTCACACTTTGACTGAAACAACCAATGATGCACTATATCCTTCATTTTGTGTTAGAGTTGGTCGTGAAGATGCAGAGCACACCTACTGCGGTATGGTTCTAAACAACCTCTCACTATCAGCTAATATCAATGAATATGTTATGATGACATACTCTTTCATGGGATGCGGAGAATCAGCCGTTAGTGCATTATCAACTCCTGGTGGTGGCGTAGCAACTGATCCACCAGCATTCTCAACCGTTGATGCACTACACTTCGCCAAAGCCTATGTTCGCTTTGAGGCAGCAGCTTCGTCAAGTAACTTTTCTGCTTTAGTTAAGTCAATATCACTTGAAGTCAATATGAATAGAGATCAGGACAACGCAAGTTCACTTGGTAACGCTACTTATGCGGTTGCACCTCCACCTCAACAAAGAGAGATTACAGGAAGTATTGAGTTCAATACCTCACTTGATGTAGTCGGGGGCGGAGCTGGAACAGACAATGCACCAACTTACGATGAACTACGAGGCTTCCTACTTCATAATGGATCAGACGCAGCACCAGCACTTATGATTCGTCTTGAAGATTCAGCAGGTACACCTAATTACTTTGAAATCAAGTTGCCTAAAGTTGTTTATGAAGCACCAGAATTGAATGTATCTGGTCGTGATACAAGCACACTTAGCGTATCTTTTGTTGCTTTGTTTGATGAAACCGCAGGGTACATGGCTAAATCAGTTATTGGTATGGATGGTATTAACGGCAACGCAGCTATAACCGCTTGAGGTGAATAACAATGCCAGCAGGTACAATAGCAGACCCCGCTAAAGTAGCGACCCATACCGTTCAAGGAACTCCAACTGACGCTGCTGCGGCATTAGGAGTCTTTACTCAAAGTTTAAGTGCTGGAACATTGATTCATTCAATGACAACAGTTAGAGGAAAAAATACACAAGGACTGATTATAACTTTGTTATATGAGTTACCTTGATACAGTTTAAGTTAAAGTAAAGTGAAGTGAAAGTATATGCCAGTATTGAAAAAAGAAATTGAGCTAGACGATGGTCGAAAAGTTTGGGTTAGACAAGCTTCTGGACTTGACAAATTAAAAATTGAAGCAAAGCAAGGAAGGGTGATGCGTAAGCTGCGTCATTTTGGAACTGACTTGGCAAATTGGACTGATGAGCAGATGGAACAGTTCTTAGATATGTGCGAAGAACATGAATGTGGTTTTACTGCACAGGTTGAATCCTGGCTTCCTTCTTGCCTTCTTGATGATAACATAGACGCTAATACCCTCACCTCTGAAGAGATGCTTCGTATTCTCAATGTGATTAGAGGTGATGATAACGAAGGTGCGATCCCTTTGGGCTAATATACAGGGCTGCCCCTATCCTGTGTTCGACCTTCAAGGGGCTGTTGCCGAGCGATTTATTCGACAGATACGACCAAAAAGGCGGCAACTGGAAGTTGGAGCTCGACTTGCTTGTAGCAAACGAGATAGCCGACCAACTAAACGACTCTGCTTCTTCTGGTTCAAAGAAGAAAAGAAAAAATGCAAAATCAGCAGTAGCTCGCAGAGATCAGAGGCGAAAAACCTACTCACCTTCCGAAACAGTCAAACAACTCAACGCATTAATAGATAACAAGGGAGGGAAGAAGAATGGTTAGACAGGGTGGTTCGCGAGTATTCTTCGATGTCGTAGGACAAATGCAAGCTGCCAGACTTATCTCCGATGCTGAAGAGATGAGCACAGTCGTTCAAGCAATTATGATGGATGCTTTTGATGGCATCAAAGGCTCGCTTGATGGTATCTTTGACTCGGTAGGAGCTGCAATAGAAGCCGTTAGACAACCTGCTATGGAGCTTGGAGAGGCAAGAGTATTCTTTGAGAAGTTCTTTGACTTCGATGGTGTTAGAGAATATGAAGATTCAATCATTGACCTTGGTCTTGCTTTTGGATTTACAGGTGCAGAAGCACTTGACGCTGGCGCAAAAATGGCTCAATTGGGAGGTATCTTTGGTTCTGGTGCAGGTGTTGAGGCTGGAACTTCTATGGGTACAGCATTCGGTATCATTGGCGGTATGGAAGCGGAAGAAGCACAGAAGCGTATGATTTCAATTGCTCAACAAACAGGATTCTTATACGAAGGAATAGGCGAAGCGGCATTTAGGGCGGCTGATGCTGAAACACAGAGAGCGACAGTAATACGAAACTCTCTATACATGATGGATCAACTTAACACCGTTGAATCTAATTCGGTTGCTACCGTTCAACAAATATCACAAGTGATGGATCAGTTCGCAGCTTCGGCTACAATTGCTAACATGAGTATCGCTGAACAGGCCGCACTATCGGCAGTATTAGTTGAGTCTGGTGAAACTGCATCCAAAGCAGGTCGTGGTCTAAAGCAAATGTTGGTTCGTATAGCAAGCGACACAGGAGGCGCAGCTACCGCACTACATGAGTTTGGTGTTGCCACACAGGACATTAACGGTGATATGGTCGGTTTAACTCGTATCATGCAACAGTTGGCTGATAATGGATTCCATCAACTTGACTCAACTCAACAGCAACAACTTGCTACATCTATTGCTGGTTCAAATCACGCTGAACGGTTTATGAAGATAATGAAAAACCAAGAGCGAGTTACAGAATTAACTAATCAAGCTATTCGTCGTGAAGTAGGAGCACTTGAAGAACTGCAAAGATTCACAAGTTCAGCAACTTTTGAAGCAAATCAAATGGCTGCGGCACAAGAAAACATTTCCGCTAAGATCGGTGAACAACTTTTACCTGCTATGACTGATGCTGAAATGGCATCATTTACTCTTAAATCAGCATTCTTAGAATTATTAGAAACTGAATCCGACTTTAGCACAATTGGCTCATCGTTTCAATCTTTAGCAGGTGGCCTTGCTCAAAGTGCTGCCAGGGGTGCTATACTAGCTCAAGGAATGTATGATGTAGTAGGAGGCGCATTTGAAGCATTCCTCAATGTTCAATCTCTCCTGATCTCCATTCGTGTTTATCGTGCGATTATGAAGCAAAATGTCGACCTGCAAAACCTAATGGTTCAAGGTATGTTAGGTCAAAGAGGAGCTATGCAAGCACTAAACATTTTGGGTGGTGTTGATGTTAATAGAAGAGGCAAAGTATTGTTTATGCGAAACATGGAAGCCAAACTTGAAAACACATTGATAGCACTTTCTAAACAAAAGGTAAGTTTAATCGGAGCTGCGGCAAGACAAAAGACTCTTGAAAACAACATATCCAAAGAATCAGTTACTAACGCTAATGCTGAAACTCAAGCTCATCTGCAAAGAACAAGAATAATGGCTATGGCGAATCAAATAGACGCTGCAACAGCAGAAGCGCGCGAAAGTTATTTGAAAGGCAGAATAACTATGCTCTCTAATGAACAAGCCATGCTTCAAAATATAATGCTAACAAAAGGCGCAGATGCAGAAATTGATGGGGTGTTAGCAAGTGAAAGGATAGTCCAGTCGGAAGTGAAGCAAGCAACATTGGTCGAAGAACTGCAAACTATTATGGCAGTTAGAATGGCTCAAGAAGAACTTAACAACACAGAGCAAAGGGAAGTAGGAATTTTAAGTCAAGTTACTGTTGCCAGAATAAAAGAAATACAAACTCAAAGACAAGAGTTCATTCAAACTCTAAACCTACTAAAAGCAACAGGACACTTGAGCGCAGCTAAACACAAAGAAATGATTGCTACTCTAAATGCGGCTTCGGCTGGTAAGAAGATGGTTGCTTCAAACATGAACACTATGGGGTCATTGATGCGTCTTGAAGGACAGGCTTTGAAATCAGCATTCTCAATCAATAGATTCGCTGCAGCTTCATCGATTGCTTCAATGGGTCTTATGATGTTCGCTGAAAGTGAAGATGCTATGCAAGCCTCTATGATCCTTATGACTATGAGTATGTTACCTGCTATCGGAAGTATGCTTACATTCAAGGCAGCAACCGATAGTGCTACTGCATCGTCTGTAACATTCCAAGCAGTAACAACCGCAGGTGCAGCGTTGATAGCCGTTGGTATTGCATTTGCTATGGCAAGAACCATGTTCAAGAATGCAAGTGAAGATATGCAAGACACTACATCGGAACTGACTACAACCTTTGAAGATGTGCAAATAGCGGCTGGCGACTTTGCATTTGAGCTAGACAAGCCTGGTGGAGCTACTGACCTTATGTATGACTTCGGCAACACTACTGCCGAGTCTATGGATCGTGCAGAGAAGTCTGTCAAGTCGTTCATGTCTGCCAGAGAAGAATTATTCTTTGGGTTTTCACCAAGTCGTATGAATCAAACATTATTCGACCAACTTGTTAATCAAGGCGTAGGAGAGCTATACTACCGAACAGAGCTAAACATAGCCAATAACTTCTTTGGATTAACTGTTGATGAAATGGTAAATCAAGTAACAAGTCAAGTTGAAGAACGCTTGTTACAAATAACGGGGTCTTGAAATGAATGACATTAATCGCAGGTTCACAGTCTGGTTATCTGGATATTATGAGGACTTTCAAACAATGCGAGTAATCTCCGAGGGAGAGGACTATGCCGAGAGTTCATTCTTTACTAATCGTAGGGATTCTCATGCTGGTAATACAATGGCTGCTCAAGCCTATAACAACTCAAGATTTGCATTTGACTACTTAACCAGGTCTTTTGCTTCTAAAGCACCACTTCCCTTAGTCGGACAACAAACTGAAAGCGAATCTGCTTCGCTACACAATGAAGGACCATCACAATGGCTAACATTTGACACAAACAGGATAGGCTCTGCTTTCTATGAAGGTAGGGCTACACTAACTTATCCCGATACATTGGGTGATGCAGCTTCGCTACGAACATTCTCATTCCCAAAAAGAGCTGACTATTCTCACTTCGCTTCTGGTTGGGGTACACAAAACAGCTATTATGTTCGTCAAGGCGATACTGATGCTACATACGAGAGATCATCATTTATCGTTGATACGACAAATGGAAATCCATACGGAGCTGCGGCAACAAGAGGCTACGGCAAGTTTGACATAACTGGAACTCAACCTGCTGACGCATCGGGTATTCCACAAGGAAGAGGAAGTACAGGATATGATAATACCAATTATCGTAGGCATAAAATTATGATGAACTCAAGCCTATGTGGTGTGTATCTCGGTGAAACAGGAGATAGACCGTTTGAGTCTGGTGGAATGTCTTTACCATACGCTTACCTTTATCCTATCAAATCTCCATCGGGTAAGCCGTTCTTCCGACATACTATTTCAAGACGCTATGCAGATTACTTAGATGCTAATGTGAGTGCGACAGGCGGAGGTAAGAACAAGTATGACTTTGCTAACGGTGCTAACTTTAGCATTAACGGTTATGGTGGGTTAGATGATAAATGGTTTCCTCTTAATCAAACTACACAAACTATCGTAGCAACGGGTCAAACTTACAATGCTGGTGCTACTTCTATTGTTTTACCTGCCTCACTACCAACCCCACCACCAACAACAAACCTTCTTGACCCAAGCATACCAAACCACTTACCAAGAACTAATCTTCCATCAGCACCAGGAGTTCCTTGTAATACAATTCAATTAGATGGTGCAACATTCTATTATTCGTCGTTTAGTATAAATGGCTCTGGTGATGTTACATATAATCTTGCTGATCCAGCAGGTTTGCCTATAACCTTTATTCAACCAAGCGTAACTATATATCAATGGCAAGATCAACAAGCCGGAGATAATACCATAACATACTATAACTTAACCGCAGGTGGTACACCGAATGAATTTCCTACATGGCAGTATAGGCAAGATGTTGGCGACGGTGGAGGATTACCTTTACTCTGCCATAGAGATATTTTAGGAAATGTTAGGACTACTACTGCAAGAACAAGGAATGGCAGAAGTGGTTCTCAAAACTCACCAGTTTTTACAATAAGCAGTTCTTCAATTTTTGGTTATACTATATATTCAATGACAGTTGAACTTGCGGGAGGTCATGGGGGCTTCCAAGCAGACCCTCTATTCTATGCAGCTAACGACCCATTCTTTTCACTTGACAATGTGTATGGTGAATTGAATTTAGGAGATTATGTACTAAAACAAGGAAGTAATGCACCAGAAAAAGTTGTTACAATAAATGGGGATGGCTCGATAGAAACTGATGGGAATTTCGGTGGTGTACTTGGTTCAGTTAGACTTCGTAAAGCTACTCACGGTTCTGGTAATGGTGGTATCACAGGTCGTATCACAGACGGTTTGCATGGCTTTCAGCCTGTTATTGTAGGCGATACAGAATTAAACGCTCAATCCGATGGTGAAAGGTTCACTATTCGTCTTGCTAATCAATCATTTGATAGAGGTTTAACTGTGCCAGGACAGGTGGACTGTTCGTATATGCTCTCCGTAGGCTACAATAAAAATGAAGATGGATTTGAATTGAATGAAAGAGGAAATATGTTAGGTTCAAAAGCAGCAATAACTCACTTGTTTAGACCTGTTCTTGGGGTAGGGATAGATGTAGTTAGAAAAACTCAATTTAATATGTTTGAAAATGGCGTAGCCGGAGAAACAACTTACACAATGGATCAACTGTGGTATGATATAGATATTGTAGTGGACTTTACCGCACAGGCATACTATGTTTTTGCTAACGGCACTATGGTTGGACCAGGTACATTCAACGCTAAGACTGACGGCACACCTTGGACTCCAGCAGACTTCTATGGTTGGTCGTTAGGTATTCAATTCTGTCAAAACTTTGATGTCGACTTCGATGCTTGGCAGACTATGACAACAATGATAGACAGGGCTGGTTACATTTATGCAGTTAGCGATAGAATGACTCATGGCATATTACCTGCAAACATTCAACAAGACGATGTGATATTTAGTAAATTCAAAATTAAAAGTATGGTTGATGGTATAAGTCAAGGTGAATTTATACTTGATGATGATAGCGATTTAATCAATCTCCCTCAACTTGTATCTGGTCGCCCTAACTGGAAAATGTTACTCTTCCGAGATAACGACTATCGACCTATTCATTCAAGTATAGTATCAGCAGTTAATTTCAAACAATCTAACAAAAAGAAAACTAAAGATATTATACTAAAAACTCAAGACTCAATAGGTGAGCTAGATTTCCAATTCCCTTACTTTGACATAGGGCAAGAGAACGGAGCTCCAAGTCTTGTAGCTGCATATCGTAGGTATGAAATAACTAATTATGCGGATATATTTCACTTTGGAACTACATCTTTACTCAACCTCAACCCTGTTCTTGGATTTGATGAAAATAGCAAAGGAAGCACAGGAGAATACCTACCAAGATACGACCAGCGAATGAGATTGTATTCTGGTCATCCAATACAACTTTATTCAAATGAAAATACTAACGGTCCGAATTATACAGAAGATGCTTGGGAAGTAAGCCGATTGATAGACCACTTTAGACCGGATTTAATAGACGCTACCAAAACAAGAGTTATGTTGAAGCCAGAGTTCTTGCCCTGGTCCGATGACATGATACCTGCTGGTATTCAAGTAGCTATCAAAGGTAATTGGAGAAACAGAGGAACAAGCAACTCCGACCCTGCTACACCAGAGGTAGGTGAATTAGGATTACTGACTCAACCTTCATCAACTATTGGTGATCCTTCTAATACGCCTCATAATGAAATGAGAGGATTACATACAGTTCTTCAAGCACAATCAGTAATTACTGCTAATTTATTATCTGGAACAAATTACATTATACTTGATGATACTTCGTTATTCCCTAACTCCGGCACAGTAAAAGTAGGTGGAACAGGCGCAAGCCATTTTGGAGCTACATCATACACATATACATCTAAAAACTCTGGTGGTCTATTCATTACTGGAACATTAGGACAAGAGTTTGCTGCTGGAACTGTGGTTCGTGAAACAACTTCTACCGACTATTTCATTATTGACAAACAATGGCAACGCTCACTTGTTGTTGAAAGTATTAGCGACGATGGAGGATTTTTACGATTCAACTTCGTACCCTCCCCAGACTTCCCCCATCGTAAGTTTGAGTTTATGGGAGGAACTTCTAACGCTAACGGAGATTCTGTGTTCGCTAAGAATGACAGAATGACACCAACAATAGCTCCTAATCCGCAGTTAATACGCATATATGTGCAACCTAACGCAGCGGGTATAGCTCACAATGCAGACATGGCTGATCTCCCAAGCCAAGTCTATACTTCGGGTACAATTATACAAAACTCAAACGGTCAAGGTAATATCAAGACTACAACTCCTGTATCTTCACTATCAGCAAATCTTCAAGCTGCCCTACCTATTACTCTTGGTGTAGGTGCAGGTGGTATCGCTGATGGTTTAGAAGCTGATCTTGCTTACATGAGCTTCCCCAAGAAGAGAGGCAAGTCATTTTCGTTAAGGAATGTAGGTTCATCTTATTCATATAGAAACATTCACACCAGATGGCTAAGAGATATTCCTCAATCTCTATGGTTTCAAAAGACATTCGGAGTTATCGGTGAATATCCATACGGTTCAACTTCTTGGAGAGGAGCTACCAGACAAACTGCGGCTTTAGCGGATTTGCAGAACAATTTTAATTCCGGTGTTGATACATCAATTACTATCAACAAATGGCAGAATTTCCCTACAAACGGTGTATGTGAGATATGGACTAACAATCCTAATCCTAATCTAAGCAGCGCAGACCAAGCAATTATGCTAACCTCATTTACTTATGAAGGTAAGACATTTACTTCTGGAGATGTAGGAACTTTAGATAATATCAAGTTCGCTGACCCAAACAAAGGCATCATAACAACAAGCGGTGGTGCAGGTAATAGAGTTGTTATAGCAAGAAATACTGATGGCGACTACAAGCATTGTTTCGTATTGTTTGCTGATATGAGGAATGATGGAACGGCAGATGCAGACGGTGGAACTCGCAAAGAGGACTTTGGTTTGCTTCACCCTATACAACAAAACTACAAACTCAAAGTCGTTTGGGCTGATTCTGGAAAAGACTTCGTGGACTTGAAGATAGGTGCTGATGCTGATATATGGCAGTTAAGCGCAGAGAATGACCCGAATACTGGTAATCCTTGGTCTAATCAGCCAAGTGCAATAATGATTGATTATGATAATCCAGCAAGATTGATAGGAAAAAGAAGCAATACAACTGAACTATCTCCAGATTATCACGACTGGCAAGACAAAGCAGGGGCGTTTGTTATTGTGGATATGTCTAAGTTTTTCAATCTAAACACCGAAGCAAACCTTGGTCGTATAGGTCAATCAGCAGGTGGCAATAAGCAACTTGGAGAGTATTTAGTTGAGGGTGCTGGTGAGCCTACATTAATTGATAATTACCATTACCAAGCAGCAGCTACATTCCAAAACGCAGTAGCTCCTATCATTCAACATTTCAACTCATACAGATGGGCTGATGCAAAAACAACTCTTACCCAAGACATTGTTTCATCATCACCAGTAGGGCAGAATGTTGCTACAATCAACCCAGGTGATACTGAAATACAACTTGCTGACAATACAAGCTTCCCTGCTACTGGAACGAATCTATTAGTCAATGGTGATACATTTGACTATACAGGTAAAGGGGGTGTTATGCTTTCAGCACAGCCTGGGATATTAGGACAGGATTTCACAGCAAATGGAACATTCACTACGACAGGTGGCGGGGCTTCAGTAAATGCTCAAGGAACTTACAAAGTGGAATTTGAATTAACTACTACTACTGCTGGAACATTTCAAGCAGGTAGCGGTTGGGGAGCATCTCAAACATACAATTGGGCGGCTATAACAGGTAAGGCAAGTGGAATTATTCAATCCGATGGTGGGGGTTCTCTTGACCCCTCAACAATATCGATAGTCCGAAACGACTACTATGAGTCCTCTCCTACTATACGCATAACAGCATCGGGTGGTGGGGGTAGCGGAGGATTTGATCCTACTGGTGGGTTGCAGCTTGAAGCCCAAGGGCAATTGAAGTTTGGTGAGCCTTTTACAATCACTAACGCTGGTATAGGATTCACTTCTAATCCAGGGTTTTTGTTTTCAACTGGCACAACTGGTTCTGGTTTTGGAACATTTAGTAGCACTTTGCTTTTGGGAGTTTCTGGTATAGCGGGAACTCATCTTGCAGGTTCAACGATTACATTCAGCTCATCAATTGATTACCTTGATGTTGAGGACACAAGCTTTTTCCCTTCCAAGGCTGGAATAAATGCTTTCGCAGGTCAAAACACCGCAGGTATCATTGAAGCAAAGACTACTGATGCTCAAGGTAATGAATTTGATATGCAGTATGTATTTACTTATACTTCAAAGACTTTAACAAGATTACAAGGTATCAAATATCGTGCAGTAAAGCAAGGTGAAAGCGTTGATACTGCGGCAATTGGTCTTTGGAGCGACGATACTTTCACCGTATCTGGTGTCCCTTCTATTAATGCAGAAGGTAGCGTTATTCGTGCATCGTTAGGATCATCATTCCCTATGGGATTCATGTTAAAACTTGAAGGCAGAATCAAATCACCTGGTATAGGCAACTACTACGAGCATGACAAAATACGAATATATCAACAATCAGCATTATTTGATGATTGGTTTAAGCAAATGACTCTCCCTGCATTATCGGACTTCAACAATGTTCCTATCATGCGAGATTACAACATATCTGGCAACACCGCAGGGGCAGGTAGTGTTGAGTCGTTTGGTAGTGTAACACAAGCCCAAAACAAATCCATATTCCAAACCTTACGGACTATGGCTCAAGCTGCTGGTATTGGCTCAAATGGTTCACTCATAACACTAAATTTCCAGATGGGGCGAGATAATCGCATGGAGTTCCGACCTACTTACAACTCTGGAATAAGCCTTGATAGAAACAATCTCAAAGTTTCTGATCTAAAAACAAGTAAAGCCAAATCGTTTAGTCATGTTAGAGTATTGTATAATGGTGGAGATTCGTTTGTAACCTTCCCTGCATTGAATTACAAAGAAAATGTGCGATTTAAGTTTGTTAGTGCAATACCCATAGCATCATACGAGCAAGCTCTTGCTGTTGCTAAACAAGAATATCAAAAGAAAAAAGACCCTGCGTTCAAAGTTGAAGCAGAGGTTATTCGTGAGTCGAACGAAACACAAAGAACTGGTCCAATGCTTTTCAACGCTCGCTATGGTTATATCGCTGATCCAGCCGTTCAACTGACGGGTAGGAATGGTGGCTACTGGACAGCAGGTAGGGGTGGATTACATTTCACAGGTCAAAACAACGCACTTCATGGTAACATTCACGGTTATGGCTTACTGTCTTTGTTGAATTATCAAGCAGTAGCGACAATGGGTATAGGTATTGGTGGCTACGCTGGAGCTGGCGATTACACTACCACATACGGCAATAGTCTAGCTCACTATCCTACAAACGACTTATACAATACATTCCCCTGGACTCAAATGTATTATTGGTATGGCGCAAAGTCTGTATCGTATGCGGCTCAAATAGTGCATATACCAAAAGGTATGCCAAAGGTTAGCGAAACCACAGGAGAGGAGCTCCGAATCTTTATCTCCGACGCAGTAGCCACAATACCAAACAGCGATAGACCAGACAACTTAACCGCAGGTAAGAAGTTTAACATTCATTTTGCAGACTATGGTTTTAATAAAACACAGTCTGGAACAAAAACACCAACTCTTCAAGCTACTCAACAGGGAATTGAAACAATCACTACGCTTGGATCAGGATTCTTTGAAGTGCCTATCCCTGCATCGTATTGGTTTGAGGGGAATACCGCAGGTGCTAAGATGGTCGTTTCAGTCAATGCAGAATACTTGGCAGCAGTAGCAAGACACAAGACGGCTGACAAATTCGGAGGCAACGCGCTATTGAATCAAACAGGATTGATTTTGGCTGGCGGTCAAACTGCACCTACATTTAGCAACGCTAACGAGTTCTCAATCTTCCCTCTCGGTATTCGTGAATATCCAGAGTTAGGCACATCAGCAGTTGAAAGAAGTCCTTGGTATGCACCGAGAATCCACATCACCGATGATATTAACTTTATACCTGGAACATACGCTCAATACAATGACTCATACCTTGATATTAACGAAACCATGTTCATTTCAAGAGTTGAATATGAGTACACACCAAAGAATCTTGATAGAGTTAAGTTAGTTCTTGAGCGTGAGATAGGTCGTATTCCAGACGGCTTAGAAGGCTATCTTGCTACAAACCCACTTGAAGATACAGGCGCAAGCGGTGGTGGTGTTGGTGGTGGAGGTGGAGGTCAAAACACACCTCCTGCTGGTGGTAACACAGGAGGAAGAGGTGATACTCCTACTACACCATACAAGCCTACTACACCAGAAGCATTCCCTAAAGGCTACACAGGAGGTCAAAAAGGAACTGCTGATACAAACAACTCCCCACCATTGAAAGGAGGTGTTGATGCTGATCTGGGCGGTGTATCAACTCCAATAAAGGTAGGGGTGGAATACTTACGACTCAACAATGATACAGGCGTTCAACAAATGGGGCAACAAGGTTCGTCAATAGCACCTTCGTTTAGTGTGAATAATCTTGATACTACAACTGCAAACAAATTCAATGGGTCAATGAGTCTTGACAATTTACTACCTAATGGTGTGCAAGGTATTCCAGGCCAACCAAGACCCGCTAAACTAGCTCAAAAGACAAAGGGGCTTGCTGGAATAGACGCTAAGTTTGTATCAGCTGAAGGCGAAGCTGCTGAAACTGATGAAGGTTGGATATTGCCAGGTGCTTCAACAATCGGATTAAGTGAAGCATCAACAAATGTTCAGCATTCTTTGAATCTATACGGCACAGTTCCTATGGACTCTGCTCAACCTGTCATTGGGTTATCAGCCTATGTGTCTGCTGAAATTCTTGACGGTGAGCAATTATTTACACTTGAAACAACAATAACTTGTGAAGATACAGGAGAGAGTATAACTCATAGTCATACTCAACTTGTAACACAGCCAGGTGGCAGTAGTATTGTCAATCATAAGCAAATAACATTACTTCCTCAACAGTTCTTTGCATCGGCAGGTATTGAAGGTCGCAGGTTAAAAGCAACAATCACCCGTAAGCCAGGGCAAGGCGTTGATAATATGCTATTCTCAAGTGTAGTTGTTCATGGTATTCAGTTTGAAAATGTAGTTCATAACAACCAAGGAAAGCCTACAACAGAAAGTTTAGATGCGTTTGCTGGTAAAGAGAAAGAAACTACTTCCGATGGTTTGAACCTAAACTCTGGAACTAACCCTCTATGATTCGTATAAATCACGCAGAGATAGGATGGTTTGAGCCTTCTTTCGCCCGATACCGTCAATCTCCATTAGAGATGCTTGACTTGTTTTAGATCGTAAAAGCTTGGGTATGCTACCATACTTTTCAAGAATAGCCTCTGCATGAACAGTAGTAAGACCTGGTAAGGCAGCAAGCGCAGCTACTCTTGCATCAACACCAGAAGGAGTCTTACGAACTGCTATTGGAGTCGTTAATCTTTCACCCATAGCTTGAAGATGATGTACTTTAGCAATATATTCCACGAACTCATCCATTGAATTAAGTTGCATGAATTGAATTTTAGGGAAACGATGGTATAGTTCCTGTTTGAAAGATTTAATCACATTATGCGCTCTTGCATGGACTTGTCTTTGGTTCTGTCGTGGAGCTCCTGGTCGCTGATAGACCTTGATTTGAGTTCCATAAACAACAAGCATAGGTCGTTCAAATACTTCACACAGATCAGATAGTTGAGCGTAGATAGTTCTTGACCTACCTACACCCAGAATACTTTGCCATAAATCGTTAATTTCCTTGGCTTCTATTCCAATATCACCTATGATATAATCAGCAGCTTTCAGTCGTTTAACTTCGGCTTGACCTGCTGGATTATGCTTACGATCTCCAAAAGCAACCAGCATTTTGTTGATGACTTTAGGGTTCTCCCTGTCATCAATAATAACGGTCATGGTGTTGCATAGGCAATCATCACTTTAACCTACGCACTATTTACAGGTTCACCGTTCCATCGTATCTCCAACATTTGCCTTTGCACATTCCTTTACCAACGAACCAACGGCATGACTGTGAGCCTTCGTATTCAACGATAGATGCTAAGTGCTTACGACTTATTGACTCTTTGAAATCCCGCCAACCGAGAGGTTTGATGAACTCAATAGCCTCTTCAACGCACTTATTCTTCTGATCCTTACTCATAGTGCTTGGGTGGGCGAAGTTCTTGAGGTTTTCAAGCAAATGTTGAGCTAGTGCTACTCTTACATGGTGAGTTGGGTTAGAAGTATAGATTGAGTCTAAACAAGGCATGATAGGGATTGTATCGGCACTTACAATATCTCCAACCATTGTGTCGTATTCCACGCTGATTTGTTCTGGTGGGTTGTCATTGACCCATCTAACAAAGGAAAAGCTGCTGTTATGGTCGTAAAAAGGGTCATGTTGGAAATCATGTAGTCTTGGCACATTGGGAATGGTATATCCATGCGGGTCGGCTGCAAACTTCCTTGCATCTATGGCTACTGCATACCGCTTACGCTTAGGATTCAAGGTGTTAGGTATTCTGCATAGCCTATCAGTAGTTCCTATGCAATCCAGGGTAGCTAAATCGTGCGCCATTTCTCGCTCATAGCGCACTAATTCAGTAGGCCACCTATCTTCACGCACAGGTTCTTTGAATATCTGGTGAATATGAAAGCCTCTTCCAGTAGCAACTGCAAGAACTGTACCTTCTAAGCGATTAATGAGGGTAGCTGCGTCTGTTTTGACCTGTGGATCATCATCTCCGTCAAAATCCCACCAAGCCCTGTCAATTATCGCTGTATCGTAGTCAAACACCTGGCGGTAGCCGTTCCATTTCATACCAGAAAACGAGTATAGGCTGGTGTAGCAAGCCGTTTTATCCCACATCTTACGGACATATCGTGTAAAATCAGCCTGTGTAGCGCATTTACTACGCTTCAGCCCTATTTCCCTTGGGAACAACACTAAATTTCCCCCTCATGGCCGCAGACAGGGCATTTATACTCCGCTTTTGGGAGCTTACCCGCTTCGCCCATAAGGACAAGTCGTTTTGGGTCGGGTAATTCAGCATCACATTCGGGGCAAATCATAAGGTAATCACCACCGAGCCGCCTCCTGTGATTTCAGTTTCACAACTCATGTGATAATCGCACCATTCCACGCAGAAATAGTCATTCCACTTCATAGGAACTTCCATAGCCTTGATACCTTCAACAGCCTTTGTCAAATCTTTGGAACAGCCGTTTAACGATCTGTTAGTGATAGGCTCAACAATAATGATACCCTGTGTATTTCCTAAGTATATATCACGCTTCTGTCGCTTTTGATTGAGTAAAGAGTTAGCAAGCCTCTCATCTTCACAATCGGGAGCTATAATACAATAATGAGTAATTTCCTCTGTCTTAAAGCGACCAGACAAGCGTAAAATTCTATGATAGAAAGCTAATTCTTTACGATACCTTGACATTTTACTACTCGTCAAATTACCTGTCTTTAGCTCAACAATCATAACTCCCCCGTCTGGGTGTCGGAACAATCCATCAATCATACCTACTAGCTCACAGTCATTCTTTTCATCATAAACAACTATCTTCTCTTCAAGTGAAATGATATTCAAACCGTTGTGATCTTCGCTCATCATCTCTAACAAATCGCTTAGATTCTGCACCCCTGTATCGTGAGCATAGTCTGTCTTTGCAGCTTCCTCTGCTATCGCCACAGGTATTGGGCGCACATCAAACGAAGGTGTGAGAGCATCTTCCATAACTTGATGTATGGCCGTTCCACGAATCATAGCCTCACTTTTAGGAGTTCTCAAATCGTAAAAAGTAACATATTGAAACCACCATTTACGAGGACAACTCAAGTATTGCATGAATGAGGACTTAGATACTCTCAAATGACCTGGTTCTCTTGGGTCGTAGCGATTAATCTTACTCATCTTTACCAGCACCCTTCTTTGATTTCTTCGCAGGTTTTAGTGGGAGCTCGATAGTTTCATCAAACTCTCCGTATGCCTTTGCTTCTTTCAAGGTAAGGGTTACTGGTAAGATTCGACCTTCCAAGCCTTTGACTTGGCGTGGTAATCCTTTACCGTAGCACCAGGCGTTAGCATCTGGGTTAGCTGCGAGCCATTCCCTAACAAGGGATAGCTCGTCGCATACCAACAATACATTAGCCATATACTCACTACTCCCCTTGCGACTCTTCAATGTTTTCTTCTGGGACAGGGTGTGATACGAACTCAACACCAGTCTTTTCACACAGATTTTGAAGCAAATCTTCATGTCTTAGTATATCGTTTCTTGCCGAAGCTCCAATCAAATTCAATAATTGCTGGACTTCCCCAACAGCATTTTCAAGCTGCTCAACTCTTTCTGTTAGTTGAGCGACAGTAGGTTTCTTACCTTTACGCGTCATAGTTTGGCGACTAAGACTACCCTTATAATGCTTCTTACAAATCAGCTACCAACACTTCTGTTAGTATAACCATTGATGCAATCGAAACGGCAGCACGAAGGGAGGACTTGACTACACTTGCTGCATCAAGAACTCCATCTTGTCGCAGATCACTAAACATTCTGGTCTTTGCGTTGAACCCATAGTCGCCTACGCTTTTTTCAACCGCTTGGACTATGTTATCTGCCTCATACCCACAGTTCAAGCCTAACTGATGCAGAGGTCTTTTGAGAGCTAAAGTCATAACTTCCTGTACCGCTACTTCTTCACCTTGCATTTGTTGTTCATCTAATAGTGCCGCGAGTTTAAGTAGTGTCAAGCCACCACCAACGATTACACCTTCTTTGATAGCTGCTCTGGTAGTGTTCAAGGCATCATCAACTCGCTCTTTAGTTTCCTTCATTTCACTTGAGCTAGAAGCTCCTACTCTTATGACACCCACACCACCTTTCAACTTTGATAGTCTTTCATAGATAGCGTCTGCAAGTTCACGCTCACCGTCTAAATCAGCCTTGTTGATTTGCTCGCTAAGAACCTCGCATCTTTGGGTTATATCTCCTTTAGCACCAATTAGTCTGGTGTAATTCTTGCCAATGATAGCCTTACCTAACAGTCCAGTTTCACCAATCAAAGCTTCAAGATCGGCCATAGCATCATCAAAATGAAACGCTGGATGAACTACTGCACAGGCTCGCATTACTCCACGCTGAACATTTGTAATGAGAGTTTGTAGGGCTTCGCCTTCAATACCTTTAGCGATAATAAGCAGAGCCTTCTGATCCCCAAGCGCAGACTCCATAGCGGGTACAATTTGGTCGTTTTGTGTGATAATCTCCTTTGACAAGTGAACATACACACTATCTAACACCGATTCAAATTTACCTTGCTCTGTGATAAAATATGGACTTGCGAAGCCAGCTCTTATCTCCATACCTTCAACAATATCAAATGAATGCTTAGTAGTATGGCTCTCTTCAACTGTGATAATTCCTTCGTAGTTAGTCTGTTGCAGAGCATCAGCAATCAAAGCACCCAAGCCTGGGTCATTGTTAGCAGCTACCGTAGCCACTTCAAATATCTGCTGTTGCTTTTCCTCTTCATCGTCTGGCGTGATAACAAAGTCTTCAATCCATTCTTCACATAGACTTAACATATTTTCAAACCCACCTTTGATACTCAAAGGGCTTATCCCACTTTCTAACAAGGACAATCCTTCACGACATAATGAAGATGCGAGTAAGGTAGCAGTAGTAGTTCCATCTCCACCATGCTGTTGAGCATTTCCAGCAACCTCTTGCACCAGACGAATACCCATCATCTCGTATGGGTCATCGGATTCAATGTCGTTAGCGATAGTTACTCCATCATTAATCACAAGCGGAGAACCGTATGGTCGCTCAAGCATTACATATCTTGCAGATGGTCCCAAAGTTGGAGCTACTGCTTCTTCAACCAGGGCTATACCTGTCATTAGTTTATCTCTTGCTTCTTTTCCTTTAATTGCCTTCTTCGTCAAGTTCTAACACCCCTATAATTTGCTCTGCGTCTATAATATATTGTCCGTCAATGGGTGTATCAACACACCGACCTACGAATATGACTGTCATACCTTTGAATAGCTCTGTGTTCTTAACGAGATGTGATGATAGGTTTAGTATCTCACCTGTGAATACGGTCTGTTCTTCTTGTCGTATCACAAGCCCAGACTCACGCTTCGCTGGTTCAATCAATTCAATTAGCAAACTTGTTCCTATCGGTCTTACTCTCATAGCCATTCCCTCTTATCATTCAATGTTTCTTTCTGTATTTGTGAAATTGATTCTATTCTTGCAGGTATAAGCTCTGCATACTCTGGGTTTAGCTCACATAGGATAGCCTTACGACCATGCTTGATAGCCACACCTGCCGTAGTTCCTGATCCTCCGAACGGATCAAGGACAGTACCCCCATGAGGGCATCCAGCAAGTACGCAAGGTTCGATAAGGTCTGGTGGATATACTGCGAAGTGTGCTTCTGGGTATGGCTTAGGAGATACCCACCATACATCACGCTTATTCCTACCATTAGCTGCGATTTGATTAAGAGTATCTTCATTAGCAAACATTTGATTGCTTTCGGGCTTACCCATTCTTGCTTCTTGAGTATGCTTATTACTTGGAACTACTGTTGAGCCACGCTCAATCCTACGCTCCATGTGGTGTCCTATTGGTTCTTTGATAGCCATGTGGTCGAAGTAGTAATGTTCGCTCTTAGCAAGTAGGAAAATATACTCATGGCTCTTAGTGCATCTATCTTTTACTGGTTCTGGCATACATGACGGTTTAGCCCAGATAATGTCTTGTCGTAGCCACCAACCCGCTTCTTGTAGGGCAAAAGCTACTCTCCAAGGTATGCCTACCATGTCTTTACGCTTGAGTCCATCTATGTTTTTATTGACAGCAAACACTTGTCCGTTCCTACCTTCTGGATGCTTCTTATCTTTCATCTCTGTTCCTTTGTGTCCTGTTCCACAATACGAATCACCAAGGTTTAGCCATAGCGTACCTTGGGGCTTGAGTATTCTGCGTACCTCTTCAAATATCAATACCATGTTTTTGACGAACTGTTGAGGTGTTGGTTCAAGACCAAGCTGCCCGAACCAAGCATCACACTTCTTACAGAATGCTTGATCTTGAGGCTTCCAATAAGCAGACTTGAGTTGCAGAGAGTTGTCATTGTTGCGAGTATTCTCGCTCGGTCTTGTGAATCCTTCCCAATCACAATCACATTCTGGATTGCCTCCCCATTTGATACCGTTGCCTCCATAATCCCTAAGACCCCAATAAGGAGGACTTGTAATACAAGTATCAACTGATTCACTTTCCATAGCTCTCAATGTATCAAGACAATTTCCTAAATGCACTTCGTATGTCATTATAACCACCCCAATTCCTCTTGTTGAGGAGCTTCAGTTTTAGGAATACGATTGACTAGCTCAATACCTTCGCCTATCCAGCGCATAACAGGAACAGGCATTGAGTTACCCATAGCCTTGAATCTATGACTATCGGGGCATTTCTCTTTTGGTTTGTTATTCCAGGGAATTTGAGTCCAGTTGTCGGGGAAGCCCTGTAATCTTTCACATTCAATAGGAGTTAGCCTACGAACTACAAGACTTTGATCCATGACAGCATGACGGTCATTACCTGTCAAAGTGTTAGATGGATCACCAGGCTTACCTACTCCTAAACCGTTGCCTTTACCGTCTTGATTATCGCCACGCTTACCTTTGAATCTGGTTGCTTGGTCGTGAATAGGTATAGCATGACTAACGATAGGTAGGTTGTTGCCTCCTGTTCCAGCCTTTGCAGGTATTGAAGGCGACACATCAACTGGCTTTATGCGAGAGTCTTGTCCATGATTCTCATAGACTTGAACTGGAATTATGTTGCCTCCAGACTGTGCTCCAAGTTGCACATCTGCGCCCTTATACCATTTAGCGGCAACAGTATCAGCAACCTCTGGAACTAAAGCTGCATGAGTATTAACAGTCTGATCCCCATAACCGCCTCTATGGTAAATTTCTGTGGTTAAAGCACCAGCAGGTTTAGTATCAAGAGTATCGTTTATTCTTCTTCTGCTACCGTTTCTAAAGCTATTTGTAGCATTTTTGGTAGTTCCTTGCCCCGCCTCTTTGCTCGTCGGAGGATTCCTTGACAAGCCTTCTGGCTCAAATAGAACCGCTGCTGGACTTCTCCAATCTCTATCAATATGTCCGACAACAAAGAGCCTTCTGCGTCTTTGTGGAACTCCGAAGTGTTGAGCGTCAAGAATCCTGTAAGCGACCCCATACCCGATCCTTTCCACTTCTCGCAAGAAGGTAGCAAAATCCCTTCCGTTGTCCGATGACAAGAGGCCAGCGACATTTTCAAAGAGGAACCAGGTTGGTCTAATATCATTAACAACTCGTAAGAAGTGGAGGGCGAGGTTGCCACGCGGGTCATCCATTCCAAGTCTTTGCCCTGCAACCGAGAATGATTGACAGGGTGAGCCTCCAACAACGAGTTCAATTTTTCCTTTATATTGTTTCCAGTCATGTTTTGTTACATCTCCTACATTTGGTACATGGGGGAAATGGTACTTGAGAACCGCACTTGGAAACGCATCAAACTCTGCAAAGACTTGAGCCTTCCAGTTCTTCATGTGATACCAAGCGACAGAACAAGCCTCAACACCAGAAAATAAACTAATGTATCGCATATCTCCGCCCATACTTTGACCCATATACAATCCCCTTATAATAGTGCTTACAATTATAACCATTGTGCTTGGGGTTTTCTTTTAAGGATTACATTCTCATCGTCAAAGGTCAAATCCATTTCAACCCAATGAGCTATTCTCGCAGTAGCAATCTCAACATATTCTTCACTTAGCTCAATACCTACGAACTCAAATCCAAGGCGAAGGGCAGCTATACCTGTCGTGCCACTACCCATGAACGGGTCAAGAATAACACCACCTGGCGGAGTAATCAAACGACATAGATACTCCATAAGTGCGATAGGTTTGACTGTTGGGTGAAAGTTCTTCTTTAGATTACTACGCTCATTACCTGATCCCGTAAGCATCTTACCTCCCTCAAGGGAGGATTGATTCTTCCCCATTTCCTGTTCTTGGAGCTCCTCACAACCAGCATTCCTTTCAGCTTTGCTGGCTTTAGCACAGTAAAAGAATCGTGCGGCAGACCCCTTATCACCGTAGGTATTCAAGCTGCGACCTGCATAATTCTTACCAGACATTGATTGACTTTGCGATTCTTTAGTAGTATGATGAGGTTCAGCATTTCCACTTTCGGTTTGAGGAAAACCCTCAAACACTTCTTCTGATCCATCGTGAATAACATTCGCAGGGAAACGACCTTTTGTGTTCTCAACTAAGTCTGAAGTAGTATTTGAGTCTGTTTTCCAAATGCCACCGCGAGGCTTTTCCCAAGTCATAGGATTGTCCGAGGCTTCAATACGAGAGTCGTCAATGTTGATACCACCTGTGCCGTGAGCTAGAACATTGTCTGTTACTGTTCCCTCAACAGGCTTACGAGCAAGCACGATAGGCTCATGTGCAGGTTTGAGAGCTGTTCCCCAACCATCCCATTGTTGAGCCTCTGGTGAGGCTGGTATATCGCTCATGGTTTCGTGATAACCAAGCTCCCTTGCTTTGTTCTGCCAAGGTCGCTCATTCTGTCCGTCTTTCATTAGCATTTGTTGAGGTGAATACTTCTTGCGAATCATCTCCCTTTCAACACCAAGTTTCTTATCAATAGACTTTGATATATTCAAAGACTTAGGAAAACCAGAACCGTATATCCACATAATCTGATCTCGTATTTCAAACCCTGCATCTTCTATATTGACAGCCATACGATGATATGTGCGAGAACCTGCGAATGCAAGGATATGTCCTCCTGGCTTGAGCACCCTCAAAGCTTCACGCCAAATGGCTACTGAAGGCACATCATAATCCCACTTCTTACCCATAAAAGAAAGACCATACGGGGGATCGGTAACTATACTATCCACCGAATTATCAGCCATTCCTTTCATTTTTTCTAAACAATTCCCATTCAAAATTAAAGCCATTCTGTACCACCTATCCCGTTCATCGAATTGATAATCTTCTGGGGCGACCAACCCACTACTTCGTATAACGCCATCACCTTCTTAACAATGAATCTATCGACCATTGTCCGGTAGCCAATCTTTGTTATACCTTCAATCTCGGACACATCATCGAATGCAATATACTGCCCTTGATTGTTTATTGCCACATTGAAATAATCACCTGCCTTGTAGCCCTTGCCTAAGTGTTTGTTAGCCCAAGCTGCACCTGCTGATGAACCAGATAGTGTGTCATACTTGTCAAGATTCTTCTTGAGTTTTCCTCGCATGAAAAGCTGGTCGCCATTCATCTCACCAGCAAGTGTAGCGTTGATAATATCAACCAGTAGGCTATCCACTACATCTTGAGTATTACCTCTAAGCATACCGTCAAGTGTCATTTTCATAGCATTCTTCATCACAGTCGGCATACGAGCCTGTATTAGCTCTAATCCTTTGAGGTAAGTTTGAGGTTCGTGATACTTCCCATCAGTCCATGATACCCTGCAAGCATAACGATTCTTAGCCTTGATGAAGAAGGCATCACACCATTTCTCAAACTCTGTTTCTATTGGTTGCATACGCTCGTTGATCTTGACGATGAGTTCTTGCCCTGCCTCTGGGCTATGCACATCAACGAATACAGAATCAGTATGACCGTATCTGCATTTATGTCCGTATTCCTCGCATATATCCCGTAGTTCAAACAGGGTTTGTCTTGAAGTGTAAGTGATAGCCGCAGCTATCTCTGGGTGATACATACCAAATTTAGAGTCGCCACATATACCGTATAGGCTGGCAACCAATGACTTCATCGCGTGTTGCATAGCATCCCATGTTGATTTATTCTGCGGATCAGACTTCATCTTAGCCTTGTATTCGTTTCGCTTGTCAGTTAATTTATCCATAGTGCGAACCAACAAACCTTTCTCGTCTTGTGTGAAGCACGAACCATTACCACAGTCTACACCGTTTGAATTTAGACTATCCCATGATATGTTATACTTAGCAGCATTACTGTGATACATGGCCTTAATATCCATAATACCTATCTTCTCATAAATCCCAGGCACAGGCTCTTGTATGTCTGCACCAGAATAGTCTATCTTACGAAACTGTGGTTTGCTTGGTATGCGTAAGTCAAAATACTCGTCTTGTAAGAATAGGCTCGTAGCCAATTTAGTTACATGGGGTGTATCACGGAAGCGAATTTGACAAGCATGAGATAGCGATATGAAGTGTTCACTAACATTTAGTAAATCGTCAAGCCTTGGCATGAGTTCCACATCTCGTATATTGTAGTCAAGGTATGTACCTATGTCTGTATAGTAAGTATCGTGTCCGTCTGGGAGCTCCACCTTGCGCTCTTGTAATGCAGACCACGCTACATTATCCAGTTTTTTTGAATCCATCTGTCCGTTCTTTAGAACCCACAGCTTTTCAAACGCTGTCATTAAGTCAAGACAAGCAACACCTGGAATAGGTTGATCCCAATCCATATACTCATACCTGTGCCTCTTGTAAGGAGATAAGTCGCCAGGGTTTAGCCCACAGACTTTCATTCGTGATGCTATCTGTTTGATGTCAGCCCATTGTAAAGCCCAACCGATAATCATGTCTGGGTCAAGCCTTCTTAGGAATTGACAAAACGATTTCAACAGGTCATGTTCGTTAGCGAATGCTTGTAGCTGCGGGTAATAATCAACATGAGTCTTACCTTCTGGGTGAGCCTTGCATTCTATACGACTGTGATAGCCAACAGTAATCTCTTCATGCTGAACCCATTGATACATCTTTTCATTATACGAATCGTATAGAGCTAGAATAGTTATTTCACCAGACTCGGTTTTCCATTCGCCATCAAGATACACTTTGCGCCACTTGTATTGAGGAATAGGTGCTATGCGGTCAGCGAGAACTCTGTTAGGAAAAGGTATGTTGCCTTCCCAAGTCTTAATTCGATTGTCTTTCACAAACGCTTTCATATCGTATGGATCACCAAAAGTAATCTTCAGAAGCTCCTCACCATATAGACCTTCATGCTCTGTTTCTGCATGAATCCATTGTTTAGGTATTCGTTTTGAATCTTCAACTGTGATGTAGCAATAAGGAAATGTGTCTTTTACTTTCTGTACTATTCTTTGATTTGTTTCTGGGTTTCTATAACGAAGTCCTACGGTTCTCCCTTGTAGTTGGTCGGCAAGCATACATAGCCCACATCAAACCACTAAATAAGGGTGTTTATCAGTCAGCTTTTCTGCCTCTGGAACGAGCCTTGATATTGTGTTGTCTTAACCAATACTGGACTGTCATTGAGCTAACCCCGCATTCTTTTGCTATGTCAGCAAGAGTCCTACCATTAGCGACATAAGCTGCGAATAACCATTCAGCATCTTGATATAATGCTTCAGTTGGCTGTAACCCATATTTAGCCAGCAAGAATACATCTGCTTGGCAAGTAGGACAGGTTTGTAAAATTCTTGATTCGCTCATTGGTATTTCTAATTGTTTGTCAAAGGACACATGAGTTCCACACTTCGGACATGATACTCGCATGGTAATCCCCAATGTAAAGATACTTATAATGATACGCGCTAACGCATAACCTTTCTTTTGCTATGTCCAGAGTCTTTCTTTTCACATTCTAAGCAGATCATACGACCTGTTCCTTCTTGATGGAATAGCAGAGCTACACGCTTACCGCACATATCGCACTTATCACCTGGCCTATCTGTAAAGGCTCGTTGAGGCATTGGTATCACAATAAGATAGACGCTTGGAAAACATACCCATCGTTAGCTGCGTCAAGGATAAGACGAATGCCTTGTCCTTCTGGTCTAAAGTCTATGAAATGAAGACTGATTTCACCGTCAAGATTCTTCAATACATTCTCAAGACCACCTTCAAAGGTAGCCTCCCATGCCTCGCCTTGTTCATCATCTGGAGAACCAGAGCCAATGTCAAAACTTGTTGTAGTCAATCCCTTCAGCTCGTCGCCTGTTGATACTGTCATAACTCCTTCTGCGTATGACAAGTTGTAACGATTGAGTCTTTGTCCGTTCATGTTGTCGCATCTAAAAGCTTCAAACAGCTCTGTTGAATCAATAGTCCAAGACATGAAAGCCTTGCGCTCTGATCCATCACGGAGCTTGTATGCGCCACCTTGATTTATTTGTTGAGCTAGACCCAAACTTTTGTTGAACCATTCACCTATTGTTTCTTGAGAATGAGGGAAAGCAAGACCGCCTTCATCGGAAATAATTGTAGTTTGCTTACTACCGGATTTGATTCGCAGCTTGTTTTCATCCATTTGTAATGTTAAATCTTTACCATGATACTTGAGAACCCCAAGTAGTCGGTCAATGTCTGGAATAGCAATATGGCCTGGATCATCATGTGTTGCTGCAACGCTGAATTGAGATAGTGAAGTCTTACCATCACGAACCAGAGAAGTTGTTGTGCATTTGTCGTCTTTGAACTCAAGTACGCAAGCAATAACCTGTGATTGTGGCTTACCCGCTACAACCTGTGGTCGCTTAGTCAATTGTAATAGTCTTGTTAGTCCTGTGTTTGATACATTTTTATTCATAATTTCACCTTTGTTTTAATTTTGCACAAGCCTTACAGTCGGGCTTGGAGTCTGTAAAGTGGAGTTTGCTCTCATGGATCGGCACAAACCCCCTGCATAGAACGATATAGTATTCTCCAGATAGGTGTTCAACCCTATGGACTTTACCATTCTTGCTCATTGATGCGTATTCTAAACGCTTTGTCTGGATAGTCAATGAGGCCACCACCAATCAGCAAGAGGCTCGCCACGCTCTTTAGCAATCTTCTGTGCCATGTCATAACAAGCCTTCTCAAGCTTTTGTAGTCTGTCAAGTTTGCCGGACATTTCATCTAGCTCTTGCTCAAGTATCTCTATCTTCCTAAGAAGCTCCTCATTGGTCGGGATTTCATCAGCCATCAAATCACCATCTTAGTTCTTCAATACCTGTGAACTCAACCTTGCCACCCTGGACTCTTAGAATAACTCTTTCTTGTCCGACAAGCTCCATGCCCTTACCTTTGATTTCTTCTATCTTAGCCTTAACAACCCATTCGTCGTCAGCCAGAGTCTTATCAGCATAAACACCTGCGCTTGAATCACCTTTCTTTTGGTAGCGACCCATGAATAGCTGCTGGCTTGCTAATCTTTGTGTACCATCAACCCAATCCGGCTTCTCTCCAATCTTCATCAAACCTTTTTGTCCGTTGCCAAGATCAGCGTATTGCTTGTTGTCCTTGAGATGGAAGGTGAAATACACCTTGTTAATCGGTAGCGCATGAAGTCTGGTGATTACATCTTTGAACAGACGGTTGCGCTCTCTCCATTCCTTTTGGTTAAAACCATCTCCTTCTTCCTTGATTACACCTTTGCGTAGTAAAGATTCAGTCATAGCAAACTCACACCATTTCATAAATGTTGATCCACCGTCAAAGATGATAGCGGCATAATCTTCTGGGTTCTCCTTTAGCTCTTGAGCAGTTAGATTGACGAACATAACCACCTTGTCAATCAAGGCGTTGTAATTGACCGACATATCCTCATTGAATAGTGAGTCGTCTGTGTCGTCAAGTATTGGTAGTATCTGGATATTCTCGTCGCCAGGGTAGGTATGATTGACAGTTTCGCTTGCAGAATTATCTATATCATAAACGATAACTTTCTTACCTGCTTTGATTTCCTCTTCATTTCTTGCCAAGTATAGAGCTGTTCCAGTCTTAACTGTGTTCTCCTTACCTACGATGAACATTCTTTGCTGCGGAACAGCTGCGGCTCTCTTATTGAAGAGAGAACGATAGTATTCCACACCATATCTGTTAGGTTGTTCTGCTGTCGCATCAACCTTCGTACCTGCGGAGGCGGCTTTACCTCCGTTGCCTCCCCAAGCAGACATCAAGCATCCCAACCTGTGTTAGTTTCTTCTGGAGCTCCAGTAGTAGGTACGGCAGAAGCTATTGAATCACAGACCCACCATGCGGTTGAGTCAAGTCTTGCCTCTTCATCACGGCTCATCCAAGCACGACCAACAATAACAATCTCTGATCCAACGCCAAAGTCCATTCTGTATTCATGCTCTGCTGGAACATAAATATCAACAGAAGGCGCGGTGCTGGTGATGTCAAGGTCGCCAACGGTTACAATGTAGCCACCCTTCTCTCTTGGATCAATATGAACAACTTCACCGTGAACGGCACATAGTCTATCCCACTTCTGATCTGTTTCAGCCCACTTGTTGATGTGTTCTGGTAGTAAGTCAAAGGTTGGTAAGAAGTCGCCATTAGGCCATACTCCTTCAACCAAATCAAGAACAAGTCCAGTCGGCTTACCATCAGCAAGAGCAAATGGAGGGGCTGCGAATTGTTCTGCTACTGAATCATCAACAACAAATTTAGTTACACCTGGCTTTGCGTAGCCAACACCGTTACGACCCATGCGAACAGGTAGTCTGCCAGGGGTAAAGGTTGGTTGATTCTCAATAGCAAGGTCGCCTTCAAATTTGACTGTGATTAGCTCAACATCATTTGTTCCACGCTTGCCAAGGAATAGGCATTCTCTAACAGGCTCGGATAATTTTCTTGCTCTGCCGTATCGTGGGTTTGGATCACCACTTTGGAAGCGAGGCATTGTGTTGTTCTCAATGATTTGAAACCATGTTGAAGCGTCTAGCTCTTGCACTATCTTAGGTAATGAATGCAAAACAACTTCGCTGGTTTCCTCTTCAAGTGAGTCCAGTTTGAAAGTAGGGTTGATGTGGTGTGCGTATGATCCGTCTAAATTATCTTGAATGATAGTAATACGACCCTGTGCAACGAGGCTCATTCTCGCAGTTTCGTCAAGGTTCTCAAGAGTTCCCTTCATCTTGGCATAACCAGACTTAGCGAAGTCTTTGTATCGTGGAGCTGAAACAAACATACCAGTCAATACTTCTGCACCGCTTCTGGAGAGTTTAGCAGCTTCCGCCTTTAGTTGGCGACCTGCTACGCGAATAGCTAATACTGTGCAATCCTCTTCGGACTTACCCGCATTAGTCCATGCGCCTTTGTTTTCTTCCAGAACCTCTGCGATTCTTACATTCAAGGTGTCAAGACTGACACCGACATTCTTTGCTACTGTTTCCTTTAGTTCCGACATTTTGATTTCCGTTCCTGTGTATTCCCTCCGAGAGAGAATCCCCTTATAATACTTCTTGTAAATACGACTTATTCTGTAAAGTCTGGGTGTCTAAACTCATCGGCAAACTCGTCTAGCTCTGCCGCCACATGACTTGCTATGTGGTTATGAACAACATCTGCAATTAAGGAGGCTGGTGCTATAATAGCCCAATCGCACATATCACAAGACCCTTTGATTATTTTTTCATTGAATAAGACCAGGCCGTTGATACGAAGAACAGGAATTTTATCTCCTACTTGATACCGTGTACCATCCGGTGCTTCCCAATAATCTTCTTCGCCAGCAATCATTCGGACAACAACCTACAAAAATTATGAGCAACAATCAATGGATCAACACCGTTGAGTATATCACGCTCGCTCACAATAGCTGCGTCAAGGACTCTCACCTTTGCTTTTTGCCCTGCTGGTGAGTCCATAGCATACAAGAATACTTCACGAACCCTCTCTCTGGTGAGAGCTGGTCTGTTATCTATCAAAGCTGATACTGCTTGCTGTATTGCCTTCTCATTCATACAAAGACGAATGACAACATCAGCATTAAACCCAGATGATTCAAGCTCCGCTATGAACTTGCGAAGAGTCTTAGGCTCAAGATATGCCGCTTTCTGTAATGCACCTATGGAGTTTCGGAGGTCGCCTTTATGCTTCTTTGCTATCACTTTGATAGCATGAGCATCAACCTCAACACCTTCGTAGGCAGCTACCTTAGCAAGTCTTTGTTCAACCTGTTCTGTCGGTATAGGCTCAAAGGTTCTTACCTGGCATCGTGATTGTAGCCAAGGCGACACCTTGCTTATGTCATTACAGGTCAAGATGAAGTAGCCTTGAGCATCTTCAATGACTCCCTTCAGAGCATCTTGGGCTTGAGGTGTAAGTCTGTCTGCTTCATCAAGGAAAAAGATAGTTTCCCATTGACCGATCCTTGACATAGGAATAATATACTCTTCAATAAACTCAATGCCTCTGGTCTTTTTACTGGACGCGTTAAACTTGTGTAGTTGCCAACCAAGCATTTCAGCCATGATATATGCAAGCGTTGTCTTACCTGTTCCAGGTTCTGCGCTACTAAATAGAAAATGTTGCATTGGTGCATTACCTTCAAGAATCAATCTCATTTCTTCAACGATTTGTTCTTGTCCTACAAAGTCGTCAAGCTGCTTTGGCCTGTGCTTCTCCCACCATATTTCTTTCATGTAAAGCTTCACCACCCTGGGTCAAACTCGTCTGGCTCTCTGTCGTCATACTCTTGCTCTCTTGCATCAGCAAGCATATCCTGTTCTCTTTCCCAATTGTATTCAGCATGGAGATCATAACGCTCATGTTCCTTAGCTCTAACTTCATCACACACCTCAACGATGTATGCCTCAAGTTTTACAGGCGCATAGCGTGATACGACAACAAACTTAGTCTTGAGTTTGTAAATCTCCATACTGCTACGAGTTTGATATGTGGAGTTATGAATCTCCAAATCCGAATTACGGTCATGTCTTAAATTGGCAAGCCAATATGGTATTTCGTTAATCGGTATCTGTTCTTTGAATCCTATCTCTGGTATCATCTGTAATCCTTCCCGTATAGTATTTGCATTTGTTCTAGCTCATAGTTTGCAGCTTCTTGTTCTTGTATCTCAATAAGAATCTCTGCTCTTTCAATGTGAGTAAGTGGTGGCGAAGGCCTGGGGTGCATACCAGTTCCCCCACAATGAGGACAACCATTGGCACAACACTTCAATTGGATGGGAGTTGAGCAGAAGGTACATGCCTTTACGAATCCAGACAAAAAACCTTCATCATCCCGAACAGTAGCCTTCTTGTATGTGTCAAAGTTAGTGCGCCAACTATTACAAGTATTGCACTTACCTACCCATTCCTTCGCCATGACAAGTCGTATGCGAGCACCCTTATAATGATTCTTATAATCGCTGACAGAAGAGGCAAGTTTTTTCACCATCTGGTATAAGACGAATCAACTTACATTCAGCACACCTGCAAGTTCTCTCCTTGAGAGCTGGAGGCAGATGAGAATAAGGAGTAGTTAGCTCCACATCATCAAGCGATTGAATTACTTGGCGGTTGAGGTCGTAAAGAGTTTGATGCTCCCAACCATTATGTGTTTGAACTTTAGTCGATCCTACAACTTCAACTTGCATAGTCCGGCTAAGTAAAGCTGTTATCCGTTGCTGTGAAGGCACGACCCGTATTCCTCCTGTTGTTTGAAGCGCATCACGCAGAGCACCAACCGTCATTGGTCCTTGATGAAAAAGAAGGTCTATTGCCACACCGCGAATTCTGGTGTTGTTTGACCCCATTCAAGTATGCCTATCATAAAAGGTAAATCAATGTTCGGACTATTTAAGACTCGCTCATGCTCATTCCAACGGTTAAGTCGGCTGACCCAGAATCAACACTTGATACTTTGATTGAACCACCACCCTCAATCGGTATCTGTTGGACTTTACCTTGTGTTATGTAGCGACCTACATTTGTTATCTCAAACTCCATCTTGATTGAAGCTGCGATAGGAAACCAAACGCAAGCCCATAGAAGAAGCATACCTATACTACCAGTCATACAGACTCCAACAAACATAGTGATATTGATTATGTGTGTGTTTATTACAACCAATCTAACACCGCCTGTTTTGTTTTCTTTACTCCTTTAGGTAAAGCTTCTTTGTCAATACTACGAATCTTATTCGCTACATCTGGTGCAAGGCGAATCAAATCTTCTGTGTAAATGTCGGAGCTCCTAAACCCATGAGGCACTTCATATTCTTCCTTCTTTGGCTTCAGCCTACGGCTTGGTTTGTTTGGATTTACCGACCAAGTAAATACTGCGTGAGCATATTCATCTGGTAAAGTGAATGCTACTTGAGCTAATCTTCGTGCAGTATCTATGTCGTTTGGGTGTGCGTTTCTCCATACTGTAAGCGCAACGGGTATAGGTAACTGCTTGACTAACTTAGCTGCGGCTTTCCTATCTCTCCACCTCATCATAGCCCCTATTGCTGGTCCTATTAGATCGGGAAGTTGCTTTAGAGAATCGTGTACTACTACAAAGTCCTCCGACTTCTTGGTTAGTTTAGGTTTCTTTTCAACGACTATAACGAGGCGATATGAAACGATTTCTGCCCATTCCATTATCTGATCTTCTGTGAATTTCTTGGTGTGTAAAATGTAAGTAGTGCCAGGTGCAGTAGGCAAGCAAGTCATTTCACGGTGCATAACAATGTAATCTCCGACTCGGAACTCTTTATCGTCGCCAGCAAGAATCACGATACCCATTCTGCAAGCCTCCATACTTTGACTTCGTAGTATCTATCTGGAAGATATACAGTTCCAGTTTGCTCAAAGTCCGGCATCTTACCAAG
>WLWE01000301.1_pt1 | contig 44347 bp, 54 predicted proteins | sample 6718301 | NCBI WGS metagenome assembly WLWE01 (sample SAMN12718691, study PRJNA515312) | sponge metagenome | isolation source: marine sponge | host: Mycale hentscheli | place: New Zealand: South Island, Marlborough, Capsize Point | collected 2003-05-01
AGGCGCACTGCTGCCGCAAAGAAACCAGTTACCGAGAAAAAGGAAGCGCCGAAGCAGGCGTTCACAGGCCCAAAGCGTACCGAAGCAGAGATTGAATTGATGCGGGCGCGGTCCTACCAAGGATATATGTCGCCCAAGATTGAGGAACAGCTACGCACGGGGCAGTATGAAGTAGGCACAGAAGAAGTTAGTGCGGCAGCATCTCAGGTACAGAAGGTATACGACGTTGATCCCACCACAGAGGGGGATGTGGAAGCGGTACTCAAACTTGTTCAGGACACTAAACCTAAATCCGGTTCTGGTGCTAACAACGCACAGGCTGCGGCGAACTTCTTTGGCAGGCGTGATAGCGTAAGAGCCGCCCTTGAAGAGATGATCTATGCTGCTGCTCTCTACAAGAAGGCAGTTTACCGACGTGCACCCGACGAGACCCTTGCAGATAAGCAGATGTTTGAGGGTATGGGCGCTGTTAACGCTCGTAAGGCTATGAAGTGGGTGGAGGAGAACCTCTCCCCGGAAACAAACGCTTGGCTCGACAACGCACTTCAGTACTACTCGCAGGCAGCAACCCGCATCAATGCTGCTAGTAAGTATGCTGATCCGGTGCGGGTCGCTAGAGATAGAGCCAAAGCCGAATCCGATCTCCTAGAACTCCCAGCCGATTCGGTGGCTAACCTAGAGATGCCGCTTCATCCGCTCGTTCGTATTGCATTGGAGCGGGGTAATCTAAAGACCGCTTTGCGGACATTGGTTAAAACTGCTCCGAGTGACCGCGTTGCCCAGATCGCTGGTAAACTTCTTAAGGTAGTTGGTGATACCAAGGTAGAACTCGTGAAGGGCTTGAAGGGTGCCGATGGCACTCCTGCGGCTGGTCTGTTCGACCCCAAGACCAACACCATCAAGCTAAACTCGGATATGGGCGACCTCTCCACGCTCACCGATACTAGCGTCGATACCCACACCCTGCTGCACGAAGTCACCCACGCAGCGGTTTCGGCAACGCTTGCCAATAAGAACAGCCCCGTCACAAAGCAGCTTACTAAGTTGTTTGAAGATGTTAAGGGTAGGCTGGAAAACTACTACGGTGCGACATCTGTAGATGAGTTCGTGTCTGAGGCGTTCTCTAATCCTGAGTTCCAAACCGAACTCGCTCAGCTAGATATCAATGGTAAGCCCGTTTCCGCATTGCAGCGGTTTATGAGCACCGTTGGGAACTTCGTCCGGCGACTTCTGGGTATGCAGGTTAAGCCGCTTGGGTCCGCACTGACCGCTGCGGATACTATGATCGAAAGCATCCTTGCCCCAGCCCCGCAGTCGCGTAGCGCAAACGAACTGTTTATGGCGTCCAAGTTTGGCGACTACAAGCAGGTACTGGATAGCGCCCTTGATAACACTCCGGCTATGACCAAGGCCGGTGCTAAACGGATGATGGACTTCGTAAGAGACCGGCGTATAGGCGCTGCGGTCAAAGAAGGCTTGATGATGTTAACGCCGCTACACGCAGCGGTCGAGTTAGCTACTCCGTATTTCCCTTCGGCTGAAAAACTGAACGATATCGTTAAGCGCCAGAGCGGTGCTATTAACAAGGGTGCCGAAGCCATTGACGCAGTGGTGAAGCAGGTGGCGAAGTGGGGAAACGCCAACTCGGAGAAGATGGACACGTTAAATGAACTTATCATGCTGTCCACCACCGAGCAGGTAGATCCTGAACTTAACGCTACGCAGGCTCAGAAGAAGTACGGTAGCGAACCTGAACGTATGCAGGCGTGGCGTGATTCAAAGCGTACGTTCAATGAAATCGGAGAGGGTGGCCGCACTCAGTATCGCACCCTTCGGAATACCTATAAGTCCCTGTTCGAGGACATCAAACGCGTACTACAAAAGCGCATTAAGGAAGAAGTAGGCGGTAATCAGGGTAAAGCTATCTACGACGAAATCAATAAACGCCTCATGAAAGATGGTGTAATTGATCCGTACTTCCCACTGTTCCGTCGTGGTAACTACTGGATGTCTTATAATGCGGTCAACCCCCGCACGGGGCAGATGGACTTCTTTGTTGAGGCGTTTGACTCCGCGTCTGGCCGTAGAGACGCCATCGCTGTATTGAAAGCCGACCCCAACTCGGGTGTGGAAATTAACTCAATCAACGAGTACAGCAACGGCAACCAAACCAACTACAATAACGCACCGCCTACCAGCTTCGTCAACGATGTACTGAAGACACTTAAGGCGAATGGCGTTACTGATAAGACCATACAAGACCAGATCGTGCGCCTGTATCTGGATGCAATACCGGAACGCTCCCTACTGCAAGGGTTCCGAAACCGTAAAGGTACGTCCGGTGCACGTAAAGACGCGGTGCTGGCCCTCAAGAACAAGGGTAACGGTATCGTGCGGCAGTTGTCTCAGATCGAATACGGTAGAGAGATACAGGCGTTCAAAGACGAAATCGAGGCTGAGTTCAAAGCGATAAACCAAGACCCGACCAAGAACGTAGAGAAAGATACTTACGCGCTGTTCAAGAACGACCTAGATAAGCGTGCCAACTTTGCGGCTAGCCCGAACATAGCCAACTGGTCAAAGTACGGTAGTTCTCTCGGCTTTAACTTTACACTCGGCTTTAACCTTTCATCCGCAGCCATCAACCTCACTGCGTTACCAATGATCGTACTGCCTTATGTTGGTGGTAAGTATGGGTACGCCGACGCCACAGCAGCTATGGGTAATGCCATAAAAACCTTCATGAGTAGTGGCGGGAAGCGTACGGTGGAGACCTACGGCCCTGATGGGGTGGGTAAAGTCAAAAAAGAATCGGGGGCATTGTGGTCCCTTGATAACTATAACTTCGATGCGAAGGACACGCCGCCCGAGATTAAGATGCGTCGTAAGTTAGCCGAGGTAGCCGCTGAACAGGGTATGCTCAACCGATCCATTACGCAGGATGTTCTGGATATGGAAGGTATGGACAGTGGTGTCGGCGGTAAACTACAAAAGATAAACTTCTTCTCTGGATTTATGTTCCATCACCTTGAGAGGGCACAGCGGCAGGTTACGTTGGATACAGCTTATCAGCTTGAACTATCCAAACGCACTGGTGTGCCGCTCAATGAATTAGGTAAAGCGTACCAAAACGGTAAGATATCTGATGCTGTTATGGACGCTGCCGCTCGCGATGCTGTATACACCACGGAACTTACTAACGGTGGTGTAGCCGCTGCTGGTACACCACGTATCGCGCAGAACAACATTGGCCGCATCGCCTTTATGTTTAAGAGGTACGGCGTGTCGATGTACTACCTCATGTGGCAGCTTGCAAATAAGTCGGTGAAGGGTTCGCCGGAAGATATGAAGATGGCCCGTAAGCAAATTGCTGGTGTGTTCGGTGCTACCGGGCTTCTTGCAGGTGTTGGTGGTATGCCGTTGTACGGCACGTTTGCGATGCTTTCGAACATGTTCTTAGATGACGAAGAAGAAGATTTCCAGACCATGACTCGTCAGTATCTAGGCGAAGCTACATATGGTGGTCTAGGCAACTACCTCTTTGGTGTAGACATATCCTCTCGTATAGGGCTGTCTGATCTCATATACCGTAACAACCGCATAGCCAAAGACCAGAGTATCTTCTTTACAGCAATCGAAGAACTTGGTGGTCCGGTCGTGGGTATTGGTATGAGCGCGGAGCGTGGCCTTAACCAGATCGCAGAAGGTGATGTGACCCGTGGTCTGGAAACTATGTTACCATCCTCCATCCGAAACGTAATGAAGGGTATCCGCTTTGCAACGGAAGGCCCGAAAACGCTGCGTGGTGACTCCATCGTTGAAGATATCGGGGTCGGACACTCCATAGGCCAGATGCTTGGTTTTGCCCCAGCAGAGTACTCTCGGCAGCTTATGGAGAACGCGGCGATTAAGAAGATCGACCGTTCTGTGTCGAGACAACGTACACGCATACTTCGTAGGTTATATGTCTCTGCTAGAAACGGTGACAGCAACGGGGTGCAGGATATGATAGCCCGCCTCCAAAAATTTAACCGTCGTCATCCCACCGCTGCGATTACAGGTGAGTCAGTGCGGCGATCTATGCTTAGCCACATGAGAACAAGCGCGCAGATGCACCACGGCGTTACGTTGAACAAGAATATGAGAGGCGTTCTGCAAGCAGAGGCCAACGAGTTTGATAAGAACGTGTCTGTATGGGATTAAAAAACCCCCCTGCCGGAGCAGGGGGGAGTCAACAAGGAGAACTGACAGTCGGGAGAACTGTCAAGTGTATAGTATCATACCGTTCTCCATGCACGAACACCTAATTTACCCTTATATATAGTTACTTTTAGGGTTATTTCGTAGCCGAAGTCGCTGCATATCTTCTTTATCTGCTGTTTTGCGTTATCAGTATTTACGCATGGGATGAACACAGATGTATTAGGTAGAAACTTATCCCAGTTAACTACTACCCTAACCCCGTCAGGGTCGAGATCATTCTTCTTCCGAACTCTGGACTTCATCCGGTACATCCAAAGCGCAATCGACCGCAAGTACTTGAGCCGGTGGTAGCTGCATATGCGTACCCTTACTCAACCGCATCTTAATCTTCTTGGCTTTCATCTGGTCAGTTAGATCTTGTATTAACGAACCATAGTTTATCTGCTGATCTACACACCAATCCCGAAGCGGTTTAAGTAGTAGGTACGCTCTCTTGATATCAGTCTCGTATCGTGCAACCAATTTCCCCCGTGGCAACGCTTCCGGCACAATAAGGGAATCGAGTGCACCGCCCTGCCCTGCACGTAGATCATCTGTACTTTTGATCCACAACACGTTGTTCCAGTGCTCGTTAATGTAATCGTTCAGGATATCCTGCACACTTAACGTCATATCAGATACGGCGTTTTGGTTTAGCTTCAACATCCATATAGCGAACTTAAATATCTTCTGGATGTCGTAGTCATGAAAGCCAAGCCTCTTTGCCAGAATAAGTCCAGCTAGAGTGTAGGATACATGGGCGGTCCAGAATCGGTTCTTACTGGTTAGCCCCGCCTCTGCAATGACTTTCTCTTTTATGCTGTCGGTAAGACTTCGGATGCTGTCCTTGTTTTGGATTACGTGCTGCACAAATATGGGGCCAGCATGGCCGTAGTTATTACCGACGGAATCCAGAAACGCCTCCTGTGCCATAGTATCCGAGGACTTATGGAACAGTGTGTCCACCTTCACTTCCATTATCCTCTGCGACTCCGCTTCCGGCATAGCTTTGTACGCAGATACTCTCTCAATTACGCTTACATTACCGGTTGTGACGGCAAGAAACTTCCACGGATCACCCCTGTACCGTTCTGCGTTTGCGCTACCAGCCAGACGACCTTTCTGTTTGCCGCTGCTCATTGAGTAGGCTAACTGACTAACTTCGTAGGGCTTCATCTCCGTTATTTCGTCAATGTAGAACGGTAGGTTGTGGTATATCTCGCCCCTATGCATCCTGAAGTTAAGTGTGGTGTTCTGGTCCATCACCAGTTCGTCAGGGTTCCCCCACAATGATGACCCCACAATCATAGCCGTAGTCTTACCAATACCAGACTCTTTACTATGCAGGTGGAGTGTCGCGCAGTGGAAGGGTGAATCTTGCATAAGGATAGACCCAAATGCGGTGCCGACTACGTATTGGTGTAGTTCAAACCCATCCTTGTTATAGAAATCCATATTCTTACGCCACTGCTCCATAGTTCCCTTTGGCTCAAAAATGGGGAACAGTGATAACGTCTGAGACGAAGGCGGGTTGAAGTCTATATCGTTCTCAAGGACGTGTTGATTACCTAGTACGAACGAGTCGAAACCACTGCCGACCCACCCAAACTGTTTGTGTGCTTCATCCGCTTCATCGTTTGCTTGCAATTCATTCACCCAATCTAATGTATATTTCATTAACTCTTCTACCCGTGGAACAGCGACACCCTGCATGGACATCTGCTTTCGAAACTCATCCCTTGACGTTACCGAAGTAAGAGGGATTGTAAACTCACGCACCCCGTCTTTTGGTAGGTGCAGCCGCATAAGTATTGACTCACCGACTTCGGGGTCGCTGATACGCCGTACTACATATAGGTCATTATGGTAAACGGGTATCTCGTCCACCGTGCCGTCTGGCTCTGTCTTGCGTACATATACACCGCCGTTCGCCCCGCGAAAGTACGGAGTCGGGTACGTTGGTATAGTGTAAGTCTTTAGGGGGTTGTTAGGTAAGGTAGCCGAAGTAGCCTCTACAACAACCTCTTCTTCCTCTGTTGCCTCACGTATCTTCTGCCCCAACACAATCGGTGATTTTATTTTCCCCCAGTGCGGACACCCAGTACATACACCCGGCGCATACTCGTCAAACCTAGCGCAACGGTACGGCCCCTTTATGGAATCGAGTTTCTTTACGGTCTCAATCGGGGTGTACTGCGGGTGGTTCTTCGACATAAGGTGCGCTGCTTTATCACCGTCTTCGCAGAACTTTGCGATAGATAGCCCCGCCCTCCACAACGGCTCCGGCACCTCTGCCTGTTCCTTCATAATCGAAGCAAGCTGAGCGCAACCCACGCCACGGCGTGTTTTGTTTAGGATATCTAGGAACACGCTGGTCTTGTTACCAATAAGCGCATCCATAACCGCGTTCGCCCCGGCGGGGACATACTTTCTAGGTGGCGGCATCATGTCCATGCCAAGAGTATTCGAGAACACCTCAAGGCTAATCGCATCGGGTACATTCATACCGATCTGCTTTACCAAAAGAGGCGGACTATCTTTGTGGTTATGTGTGTCGGGAACGCGAAGCACACGGGCGGCGTCGGATGTTACGGCTGGATCCGCTAACAAGTTATGCGTAACGCACAAAGCCTTGAGCTTCTCCGCCACAGGTAGCCAGTCGTCGTAACTTATCGGCTCATCAAGAAACCAATAAGCGTGAACCCCCCGACCGGAATCCATAATAAAAGGCTTCGGCAGCTTGGTGGCCGTGCAGAACATACGTAGGGCGTCTAGCGCCTCACTTTGATTTAGATAATCCTTGCTTGGTCCGCAATCCAGATCAAGGAAGAACGACTTAAGTTCTTTTACGTTGACTACCTTACGAGAGTCATCCTCTTCGAAAGTAGCGAGTGCGAAATATGCGTCAAAACCATCAGCGTCTAGTTTTTGTGCCGCATCTATAACGGCGCTTACCGAGGTATAGAACTTCTGTGTCCGCTTATTCTCTATGCTTTTTGCAGCGAATACACAGTAGTACCCGTTCTCCGATAGCGCCTTCTCCAAGAATACTCTTGGTTCCATTATTATCTCCCGAGAAGGTGCCGCGACCGAATCCCCAACGGATCATTCAAAAACGAATGGAGAACGAACCGGTCGCGGCTGTGCTACAGTAAAAACTTAGTCGTCCCAAGCGTCCACTATAGCATCTAACTCGGGGTCTTCACCATCGGAGGCGTCGTCCGACTTCTTAGCCACCTTTTTAGGTTCTTCTGGCTCGTCACCCTCATCCACTTCAACCTTGGCCTTCTTAGCCTTCTTTGGTTTTGGCTCTGGTTTTGTTAGTGCAGCACTAACATCCCCCCCTTCCTTGGGCTTAGCCACCGAGAAAGTGATAGCCCGTTTCGTGTCGGGGTGCTCCAGAAGTGAAGCAACTTGCTGTAACTCAGCCTCCTCCAAAGGACGAACCGGTTTGAAGAATAGCTTCGGAACATCACTGTCATCGTCAAAATACATCTCCGTGACAACTGCAATCGGTGGAGTATCATGCTCGTTAAGGAACCGTGCGTAGGCTTGCATCGGCATCTTCCCGTCATCACCCCTACCAAATACACTCGTTGCCGGAAGCTGCATCTGATAGACCTTATCTAGTTGGCCTTCTAGTGCCACGGCAAGACGCTGCTGAAACCGGCAAGCACGGCTTTCACCCTGTCCAGACCCCTTAATATTCATGGGGCAATCCATGCAGCGGGGGGCCATACGTTGATCCTCCGGCACGTCAGGCGACGGTACGTTGGTATCTGCTGACCAGCAATGCGGGGCAGATGGGCTATCAGGGCTGTATGTGCCTTCATAGTAAGTACGCGATAGTGGTGCTGCGTTGACGATGACAATATTCATACTGTCAGACTTGCTAACACGCATCTCTTCGCTACCAACAAGTTCACGGAACCGTTTACCGCGAACGCTTATACGGCGGACACCCCCACCAGAACTTCCTAGTAGGTTGTTGCCAGCACTCTGCAATGACTTGAACAGGTCACTAGATACGAGAGAGTTACCCTCAAAAATAGATAGTTCAGACATGTTTTTGTTCTCCTAAATGTCTTTGTCTAAGTTGTTATCAGTTGTATTATCACTCCCTACGTTGTCGGCTTCCACGTAGGGAACTTCTCCCTCGGCTTCTTCCGGCCCACGTAGAGCCTTAACTACTGCATCTACATTAAAGCGGTAGGTAGTCCCCACCTTGATGTAGGTACTTGGCGGAATTTCCCCCTTCCGCACCCAACCACGTACTGTGGCTGGCGACACGTGCAAACACTTTGCAACGTCGTCAATGGGGACGTACTCATTACTCATTTGTTTTTCCTTATGGATAGTGTGTACTCAGACTGCACGTTAAGACCCGGTGGGAGTAGTTCCGGGTTATCTTCTAAGAACTCCTTAACAGCAGTCTGGTTGAGACGTTTCTCAAGGAACTCTGGTGCTTCATGCTCAAGGATAAACTTGTGCATCGACTCCCAATCGCTAGTCCAGTAGCGGCGCTTCTGACTCCGGTAAAACATACCAGCATCAGTTCCGACACTGTTTATATCGTTATCTTTGAGGTACTCAAGAAGTGCAGCTTTTATCTTTTCCTGCTGCTCTTTAAGATCATCATCCTTCTTCTTAAACTCAGAGGAAAGGTCGGTACGTTTCGAACGTATCTTTATGTACGTCTCAGTTAGCTTGTTTAGAGTGTTCTCTTCCACCTCATAGTTCTCCGTTTTGTTGTGGATTACGGAAGATAGTTGAGTATGGGTGGTTAGTCAAGCAATTCGTTGTATAAATCTATAACTTTTGAATGAACGTCTATTCTGTCATCCAATAACCTATAAACGTGTTGTTCTACAGGAGAGCCATGAAGCTGGATCACAGTGCATTTGTTCTTCTGCCCCGAGCGGTGTACTCGGGCGTTGGCTTGAGAGTAGGTTTCCAAGGAACTCGTCGGTGCCCACCAGACAACTGTATCCGCCGCTGTTAACGTAACACCATGCGCTGCGGCAGCGGGTTGGATAACCAGAACCTTTGGGTCATCCTGTTCTTGAAACCGCTTAAAAATGTCAGTGCGCTTAGTGGCAGTTACACTGCCTTGGATTATCTCGTTGGTAATGCCGTCTGACGCCAACTTCTCCGATAGTATACCTATAGCATGGCGGAAGGGGACAAACACAAGTACCTTGCTGCTGGCTTCTTGTACGGCTTCCATAAGAACTTTGTACCGGTTCTTGATGTCGAACTCCAAAGCATCACCGTGATCGGTGTATACCGCACCAGCCGATATCTGTAGCAGTTTATTCATGTTGACGGCTGCATTAACGGCGGTAACTTCCTCACCAGCCGCTTGCATAACCATCTGGTCCTTGAGTTGTTTGTAGTACTTGCGTTGCTGCGGAGTCAGTTCGACCTTTCTCTTGGTGTACACCATAGGTGGCAGGTCTAAGCACTCGTCCTTCGTAAATCGAATAGCTGGCCGTAACGCATTGAACACCGTTTCTGTGGCACTATCTTTGACAGCCCATTTGAACCGAGTGACCTTGTACATAACTTGATCGCGGAAAGAACCAAAGAAACGTGGAACGCCGCGTGGGTTGACGAGTTTAGCTAGACCGTACGCATCAAGGGGACTTTGCGCTGCCGGTGTACCGGTCATCATCCAAAGCCAAGTGTTGTCACCCACTAACTTATTGAGCGCCTTCCATCGTTTAGTCTGTGCGTTCTTATAGTGTGTGGCTTCATCTATGATTACGAGGTCGAAACCCCCCGCCGCAATGTCGTCGGCTACGATCTCTACCCCGTCATAATTTATTACAACGTAGTCAGCACCGTTAGCTATGATCTTGCGGCGTTTGTCGGGGGAGCCGTAAGCCACGTCAACAGTCCTGTGCATAGCAAACGAAAACAGGTCTGCCCTCCACGCCGAATCCATGATCGACAGCGGACAGATGATTAGCACACGGTTTATTGCCCCCTGTTCAAGCAGGAAGTCAGACGCCCATATGGCGCTAGCAGTCTTACCCGTCCCCTGCTCGTTAAAGCAGAACGCCTTACGGTGTTTGGTTAGAAACGCCGCTGTGCTTTTCTGGTGTTCAAACGGTGGGTATTTCCCCGGCCACCCGTACTTCCCTTCGATGGGGGATGGCGCGTTTATGTTCATACTTTTTAGAGTGATTGCTTCTTCTACACCCCAGTTTACCAGTACCTTGTTATCGCCAACGATCTTACTCTTAGCGATTGTGTTGGTTACTTTTCCGGGGTTTTGTAGTTTTAGAAGAAGCGCCTTGTTGTTGACGACTTGCACGTAAGTTCTCCTTAAGGGTGTTATTTCTTCCGTTTACCTTTACTCAGTGCGCCTCCCGCAGCGCGGTTACGTTTTCGGCTTTGGACGGTTACTCCGTCTTTGTTGGTGCCGCCGCGTGATAGGGGCTTCTTGTGCGCGACATCCTTACCCTCACGCTTATCGGCTTTGCCGTTCTTGTTGGCATCTTTACCTGTCTTGTCCATCTTACGACGCGCCCGCTGTCGTTCCATGCGATCACCGTGCTCATCACGGGACTTCTGCTGTGCGTATTCTTTTTTGTAGGGGCGTGGTTTCTTCGTGTAGGGCATCAGTTTCTCCCATTGTGAGGGCAATCCAGAACCGCGCAGTGTGCGCGGCATAGGCCGCTCGGCCTAGCGTTCCAAGTATCCGTCTCCAAAGCCTTCTCCATCCTAGCGTAGTCGGCTAACCACTTCTTCCACATTATAGGAGCCGCCGTACTGTCGTAGCTGTCCTTAATGAGAGCCTTGGCGATAACAAATAACAGACCTGCCTTGACCTTCTTTATCTCGGGGAAGTGTTTGAACGTGGCGAGTGCCATCAACTCAAGCTGCCCCTTATCAGCATACCTAGCTGACTTACCTGTCTTGTAGTCTACCACCCAAGCGGTATCACCGTCTAGTATGATTAGGTCCGCAATACCACGAAACCATACGTTTTCATCGAAGAAGCCGCAGGGTTCTAGGTCTTCGGTGAGTCCTAACTTATACTCACATAACTTCTTACCGGGTTTGTTTTTCAGGTTAGTTAGCGCAGACTCGGCGTACTTAAACTTCTCGGGGATAGGGGTATCGTCCTTGACGAAGTTCTCGGCGGCTTCGTGGAACAGAGTTCCATACAGCATCGCCTCGGTCTCTTTCTCGATATAATCCTTGGCAATCTTCATATGGTAAAATTGCTTCGGACACTGCTCAAAGGCTTTTATCTTACTGAAGGACCAAGGCGATACACTATATGTCATTTATTGGGCTTCTCTCTGTCGGACATACTCATACGACTTTTATAATACAATTTCAGCGCCGTAGCATCAGTCATTCGCGGCTACGTACGAGTTCATGAGGGCTATAACCTTACGAAACCCCGTGCGGTATCCCTGCTCAAAGATGTCCTTCGGGGTATTCCCGTACTTCTCATTAAGTTCCTGCATCATGGGCAGGTCTTCGGGGAAGTCATCTGCTATGTGGTTCAGCAGTTTGATCCAAGAGTCGTGTACGTCCCTTTCCAAATCAATGTCATTAAAAATCTCGTCCATTATTCTTTCTCCACCTTATAAACCCACCCCAAACGCCCCAAAAATTCATCGTCTCTGACTTGTTGGTTCAGTATCCCCAACTGCCCAGCGAAACTACATTTAGAACAACGTGCGTCGATGAACACACCGCTCTGATCTAGCGCCATCCCCGGCTCCATCCGCACGGTATCAAATTTGATAAGCCCATCACATTCTGTATTGGGGCAGTCTATGAAGTCACCCCGCATCCTCACTTCATCAATGGCTCTACCCCCTGTCCTAACAGTCATACCCATAGCCCACATGTTGGCTCTCGTATCGTGTGTGTTGTTATCACGCTCGTCCATCATTCACAGTCTCCATAAGATTTACCAATACCCGCTTCGCAATCGATAGGTAGTCCGTCTGCCCACTCAGGTACTTCACGCATACATTCTTCGACATACGCCTTGGCCGCTTCAGCTTCGGCGTCGGGGACGCAGCATACGATAGAGTCATGCACGGTCAGAACGACCTTGTATTTCTTAGCTACCTCTAGCATCTGCTCACCAATGATGCACCGTGCGAGTGCTTGGCATACGTTCTCAATAACCTTGCCACCGTATATTCGCGTCCGGCCACGGCGCGTCTTGTAGTCGTACTCAAAACCTCTGTCAGTCTGGTGGGCCTGTAGATCACCGTACCGTAACAACAAACCAGAAGGTAGGTGAAGTGCTGACTCACCTGACTGCACTTTAATAAGACCCCCGACACCGAAGGAAGACTCATCACCGTTGTTCAGCGCGGCTATCGTGTCCTGCGCGTTACGCCACAGTTGACTTATCTTCCAGTTGGATTCTCTGTAGATTTCAATGACACGACGCGCTTCGCTCAACCCCATCTCGAACCCAAAGTTCTTTAGCTGCTCTTGGAAGCGCACTGCACCCATACCGTAGCCAGCCCCAAGGATGGTAGTCTTACCAACGAACCGTTGATCCTTATCTACGTCAGCCTCATCGACACCGTAGATGCGGGACGCCATCTTTACGTAAACATCTTCATTGTTAGTGAACGCACTAACAAGATCGTCCTGCTCTGCTAGCCACGCCAGCACCCGTGCTTCAATCTGCGCGGAGTCCGCTTCGATGATTGAGTATCCTTCGGGGGCGACGATACTACGCTTGAGGGCTTTACCGTTAGGTCCACGTGACGGTAGGTTTTGCAGGTTGATCTTGTCGTCACCGCCCCAACGCCCAGTGTGTGCGGCATAATACCTAACCGGAACCGGCAGTAATCCGCGCTTGGATATATCTATAAATCGCTGTGTACGTGTCTCTTCAAGAGTACTTTTGACGCCCAACCGTGCTGCGACGGCGGATTGTACGCGGCTGTCCTCATGCTCAGCCAATGCCTTGAACGCTTCATCCGACTTGGCGAACGCATAGGTTTCCTTGCCTGTGGTCGGGCTTACCTTCATCGGCGGCTCAACACCGAACGACCGCAACACCTCCGCGAACTTAGGGTTACTCATAAGTTCTTCACGTTCGATACCGGCTTCCCTTAACAAGTCATCCTTTGAGTCTCTAGTATTTCTCAAATGTTCTTCGAGTAGCCCAAGGTCCAAGTCTAGCGTCGGCTCTACGAACATACGCAGTGTCAGGTCTATCAGCTTGAGTTCCTTGCGGGGAAAGCCAGACCCCATACGCTTGAACAACTCATAAGTTATATCTACGTCGTTTATGCAGTAGTCACCGTAGCGGTCTAACTCCTCCGCCGTAAAATCTTCTCGGCGCTTTCCGAGGGCGTTGATGACTTCCGTTCCCTTAACACCGACACCGTACTTAATAGCCAGCGCCTTGAGGCTTGAACTATCTTCCACCCCATTAACAGCACGGGAGATACAAAGAGTATCGGCATAAGCCCGAGGATGAATATCAAAACACCAGCTAGAAATGGCACCATCAAACATAGTGTTATGAGCAAGAAGCATAGCCTCATGCCAATCGAATGTTTGTAAATAATTTTTGATTTCTTCATGTGTTCCACTAGCCCACTCTGTGTCGTTATTGTTTACTTTCACACCGACGCCAATAACTTGAAACCGTGGGTCGCGTATGTATTCCTCTGTCGTCATCTTCGACAATGAAAACTCTTTGTCGTAATAAGTTTCGTAGTCGATTGTTATTAAGTCCATTTTATTCTCCTTGTTTTAAGTCCCCCCGGCCCATCCACTAAAGCCGGGGGGTTACGCTTACGCTTGCTCGGTTGCAACCTTACGAAAAACCTATATGTCGTTCTAACCCTACAGTTTTCGCTTAACCCCTATAGACGTGGGGCAGGTATGCTCCATAACTTTCGTACCGGGCTGGAAGAAAGTCAGAAAGGGGTGTAGGGTTAGAAACTTTTATCGGCCAACTCGCCTCCGCAAGCCATATACCCCGCTGCATCAACGTAGTTGTCCATATGCGAAGGGTTATTCTTGATCCGCGCTATCTTCACTAACGTCATCATCACCGCTACGTCCAGTGCCGTGATGTCGAATGATAGATGTGCGGACCAGTACTCAGCAATCGTAGAGAAGTTATCCTCCATGTTACCATGCGTGGCCGCTCGATCCTTGGTTACATACTCCTCTGCCGTGCGTAGTATCTCTGCGCGTTTCGCGACCCGATCCAACGGTGGGTCGAACGGTAGTTCTAATTGTTCGTTCATTTCTTACCCCCTGCTTTGGCTTCAGCTTGAGCAATCTGTCGCCTGAGTTCTTTATCGGTACGTATCGTGTACCACTTACGCCGCTCGGCGCTGTTCTCACAGTTTGTGCACTTGAGCGCGGACCAAGCGAAACTATACACCGTGCTAGGCGCACTACAGTGGGGACAGTATATCTCTCTGCCGTATACCTTACTGGCGCGGCAGTAACGCCACACCCTCACAGCGCCTTTCGGTTTACGCCACTGCCTCTCCGCTTGCGGCGGCGAGTCGTCAAACTGTTTTTTTAGGTCTTTCCCAAACAACCAATCAAAAAACTTCATAGTAACTCTCCTTTGTTTATAGTTCTGTGAACCCAATGAGTTGTTCTCGTACATCGTGCATGTTCTCCTCGTTAACCACCATAGCAATGCCTCCGGCTTTGCGTATATCTGCTAGGTTCTTCTCCTGCAAAGCTGTTGGTTTGTTTTTGCCAGCTTTACATTCGATACCGAAAAACTGCCCAAGGTAACAGCCGACGATATCCGGCACACCGCTGCGCCCATAGCCGCCTGTAGCGGGGTAGAAGTAGTAAGCCCCGATATCCTTGAGTTGGTTTGTTACCACCTTTTTGACTTTAGCTTCGGGCGTCATCATTCTCTCCCGGTACAATCAGCACGTCATGACCTAGCTTTCCGATCATATTAGAGTGGTCCATCAACAGCGCGTACAACATCTTTCGGGGGATCTCGACTTTACGAGCGCGTCCCGTGTCAGCTATTTCGTGTGCGCCCTCGAACTGCTTTTTTGTCGTGTGTAATTTGGTTTTGCTCACTGGTAGTCTCCTTCGGTAAGAGTTCAACTTCGTAGCCAAGCGCATCAGCCACACGCTCGAACACGCTCAGCATTACATCCTTGCCAGCTTCCATCCGGCTTATTGTGTTTATGTGGACCCCAGCTTCGTGGGCTAGGTATCCCTGCGAGAGTTTCTTCTCCCGTCGCATGTCTCTTATTAGTTTTGTCAGGCTCAACGCCGCTTCTCCGTAGTAACTGGTTTCACAAGTTTTGTTAGTGCCGCACTAACATTGCCACCATACCGGCGGGTTGCTGTGCCGCCACTCCGCAAAGCCAGCCTTGTCCCCGTGGTAGTAGGCACGGTAGGCATCCACTGAGTCATCGCACTTATACTGATCCGGCATACATTGCGGCGGCTCGGTGAAGGGCGCGTCTGTTGAGATGTTAGCGGGTGGGATGGAAAGCGGCTCGACGAGCTGCTCGGTTTTGTGGGTCTTGCCGTAGCGATATCCGTACTGGCCGCACAGTTCGACAAGCAGTTGATGCGCCCAACGATAGTTGGCGGCGCTTTCGCGTACCCAGACAGCACTAGGGTGGTTCTTGTGCGTGGCCTTATACAGACCATGCGCGTCAGCGTACTCGTCGCCGTCTAACTCACGATGCGCTGTGCTGAGAAGTTGTGCCGTCTCCAGTATCATCTTAACGCAATGCTTGTCGCAGTGCGCTCTGGCGGCAGACAGAGGTTCCCTGTCAAGGTAAAAGATGTTCATGTAGTTCTCCCGAAGTTATGGCCGGGGCCGAAGCCCCAGCCTGTTAGCCGTATAGCCAATAAGTTGTTTCGTCTATTCTCCTTCCGACACCATCTACCTCGTTGGTGGGGGGTTCCGCACTCGTCATCATCAGGAGCGCGACCCCCTCTTGCATCCATTCTGGTAGATCGTTGACACCATTATACACACGTTCTGGTGATACGTCAACCTTCTCCATGCCAAAACTTATAACATGAACAAGTTTAGTTTCATCATTTAGCAGTATACGGTAAACGGTGTCAGGTCGTCGCTTAAGCATACACGACGAAACGATCAGCAGCAATTCTTGTTCCGACCAGATCAACATGAGACTTATCCTCACATATGGTTAAAGCTGCCACTCGCTGAGTCACGGGTTCTGGTAGGTCTTCCAGCACCGTCACGTCTTCGGCACCAAGAGGGTGCCATGTATCCTTTCCGAATCTACAGGCTTGGTGCGATCCGTCTGGTTTGAAGTGTACAAACACCACATCGTCAGTGCGGTCCCTAGATGAGAGCGCGGCCTCGTCCTTTACTGCTATCCATTCACGTACACGTTCAGCGAGGGTAGGGACCGTAAACTCGTAGCCCGAACGATAGAGGTTCTCCAGTTCAAGCAACGTCGCGTCTTCAGTCGATATGGCACGTGCCTTTGAAGTAACCTCCTGTTTCTCCTCGCCAATCTCGCCATTGAAGTTCCTTCTAGCAACACTATTCCAGTAGTGGTTGGTAAGTGCCAGTAGGTTAGGCCGACGCACGTACCGCCGTACATTCTCCAGAGCCCTGTCGAGACTCTTGGTCATGGTCATGTACCGCTTGTCGTTATAATCGCTATAACGCTCGTTGTTCACGGCGACTGAGTGAACGTAATAGAAGTTGTCACCGTTGGTTTCCTGTATGGCGGCGTGACCAACCCGAGCATAGGCTACGGGACAGTCATCATCGTACAAGTAATAATGCACACCGGGAGTGTGGCCGTTCTGGTGACCGACCTTGCACCGAAGTCTACGAGCCGACGCGAGTGCGAACTCCAACGCGCACTTAGCTGTGGGATTGAGGAAAGTACCCTCCTCAACATCCGTTAGTTGCGAAGTTTCTGTATATTGGTAAGTCATTGTAGTTCTCCTTTGTTGTGTTGGTTTGTTAGTGTCGCACTAACAAGTTTTGTTGAAGCCGAGGGTCTTGTTGATCCAGCGGTTGTAGCTAGCACGAACCTTCTTTGCTTCTTCCGTCGTAGTTACTTTAAGCATACGACCGCTGCTTTTTGAAAGGAAGTCAACTGCCATGTTAATACGTAAAGGATTATTATAATCCTTTATAATCTGTAAAGCAAGTGTTTCAGAGGAGTCAGGTAAAGCCGTATTTTGAAGTTCGCTTATCTTGGCGTTGATATATTGCCAATCATGTATGGGAAGCATCGGGGCTGTCACGCAAAGCCAATCCCAAAACTCATCGATTTCCTTCTTGAATTTAACCTTCGATTTTTTATCGACCTTTATGCGTGGGGGGCGGGGTATGTCCTTACCCCGTGATTCAAACTCCCAATCCCCCGTAACGCGGTTGCGAGCAAACACAAGGCTCACGTTGTCGTCAAAAGAAGTTACGTCATAGCGATTTCTGTTGTCTGTGAAGAAAAACCTCAACCGAGGCGATTCCATCAAACACTGTGGCACCATCTTACTCTTCGCGAGGTAATAACTCGTCCCGTTATGCACGATGAATTGGTGGCCGTTACTTTTAGTGCGGAAGAATAATCCACGCGGCATCTCCCTTTGAAGGAACGTATACCGTGATGTATGTGCTCCTGTACCACTTTCGTTTCGTATGTGGATACGTTCTACACCAAACCGGTCGCGGGTCCACAGGATTGGCGCTAACGCCTTGGCTTCGGCTGTGGTAACACCACCCCCAGCGGTCTTTTCCGTGTCCATGTACTGGGAGGAACTCCACTTATCGCCTAACCCACCGTCAAGAAGACCATAGCAATCGTCTGAAAACTTGCCTATATGCTCCCACTTACGCCGCCTCGGTCCTATAGGGCGTCGGCCATCACGCGTTGGTTTTACCCTGTTATACCTAGCCTCGACTTCGGCAAAGCTGTTTATCGGCGGTGCGCCGTCCTTGTATATATCTATCGTACCCATCTCAGTTCTCCTTGTTTTGTTAGTGCGGCACTAACCGTGCTGCACACGTTTCCACGCTGCGCGTAGTGTTTCGGCCTTTAGGAACGCGTCGGGTTTGTACTCACCCTCCTGCATAAGTCGTTCAGCTTCACGCTTGACCGCGTGTTCCACCCAACGGCAAGCCTCGGACCAGTCCTTCGTAATCTCCTGTGCTTCGGCAACGGTTATCTCTTTAGTCTGCATCTTTATTCTCCTTGTAAAAGATGTGTTGTCCCAACCGGACGGTCAGGGTCTTGGTGTAACGCCACTTCGGGTCTACAAACGTAGCGTGATAGAACGTAGCACCTTCGGTTATATCAAGCGATGTATGCCACGCAGCCTTCGCCACTTCTCCGGCGGTTTGCCATGCTTGGTGGTCGTGAACTACCTCCGGCTTACCGTCGCACCAGAAACTGAACTGGCACTTGTGCTTTACCGGGTGTCCAGATCCTTTATAGGTTGGACCTTGCTTGACAACTTCACATGGTGTGTCTGGGAACTTATGAGATCTAGCCCGGTTGATAACAACCTGTGCCACCGCGAGTTGTCCCGCCACCGGCTCCCCCCGTGCCTCGAAGTACACGGCGAGAGCCAAACAAGCTAAACCTTCAAGCATCACAGTTCCCTCGCTTTGACGTGGACGGCCTTGCCACAGTCGGGCTTGGCTCGGTCGTTGTCGATGATGCACCACAGCAACGGTATCGACCATGTACCCCAGCCACCGTAAAGATGTCCGTCTGTGAGGACGATAGCGGCTTGCGCGTTGATACTGTGCTTGGTGATGTACTCGGGTACACAATCGACACTTGTGCCGCCACCGCCAGCGGGTTTGGTAGACTTGGCAAGGTCATCAAGTTCGTGCGTGTCGTATGTCTCGTCAGCGCACACCGTGGTGTCCCAGTATAGCAACCGGATACGCTCGGGGTGCACCGTGTCGCAGATACCCTTGACCTCGGACAGGAACCGCGTGAGTTCAGCGGACCCGATAGACCCGGACGTATCGATGGCAATGACCAACTCACCAACCTGCTCGGTGATACCGGACGGTAAATAGTGACCTGTTGCCACGTATCGGCGATTGGGGCGTCGCCACGTCGAGTAGTCGCTACCCGTGCAAGTGGACGTGATGAACTCGCGCAGCACCTCGCGCCAGTCAACTTGTGGCTTGAGTAACTCCTCCAGTTCACGGTCGCCACCGGACCCCATCTTGCCAGCGATCAACGCACCTTGACGTATTGCCTCGTCAATGTCTCGGGCAAGGTCGCGCTGCTCATCGGCACTGAGTTCCTGTGCGCCCTCCCAATCATGGTCGTCAAAACCCTGTGCTCCTTCACCGGCGGATAATCCCCCACCACCACTTTCGGCTTGACTTTGTAAGTCGGCGTACACAGCGGCGCTGTCCCACCCACGATACTTGGGGTCGAGCATACCGCCATCAGGCATCTTGGCCCAACCGTCCTTGTTGTCGTCTACAATCTTGCAGTTGATTACGTAATCACAGGCCATGTTTGCAAGCTGAGCGTTGTCCTCGTATAAGTGCCGCCACGTGGTGAGATGTCGGTATAGTTTGTGGTAGCACTCGTGCAGGACTACAAAGCGCAACTCGGCATCTGAGATACCAGTTACGAAGTCGCGTCCGTACATCTCATCACGACCATTGGTGCAGGCGGTCGGTATGTCGTCACGCACCGTGCGGTCCCCGATCATAAGGATACCTGCGAGGGCAACGTACTTGGGGTTGCCCATGATATCGACCACGGCTTTGCTGAGCCGCTGCTCGACGTTGAGTTCTTGACCTATTGCTAACATCTTATTCTCCGTTGTTGTGGGGTGCAGGTGGACCCTGCACCCCGTTGTTAGTGCCGCACTAACTTTTTAGGGTTAACCGGGTTAGCCCTAAACTTACTTCTTGTGTTCTTCCGTTTCTGACTGGCTATCCATCGTGCGTATGGGTCCAGCCCATCGACGCCATCCTTGGCAACGGCTTCATCCACTAACTTCTTAAACTCATCAAGAAGCTGTTGCTTGATCTCATCAGTGAACGGGTTTGTCATCGTATCAGTCTCCACGTTTTGAATTGATAGTGTCGGCCCACTGCGCGGCGTCATCACCACAGACTAACCAGATAACATCCAGCCCTAAGTCCTCGGCAGTAGCATCGGCGGCATCGTAATCACCGTGGTCGCCCAACACACCCAACGTGCCATCGGCGCACAGCGCGAACCACATCCTTGAAAAGTCCTCGTACATCACACACCTCACTTCTTATCCGCAGCAAACATGTAGTTGTTTGCCATCGCCCAGTCGGTGAACTTCTTGTTGGTCATGACCACCGATTGCTTAGAGTACTTAGGCATACGGACCCCATTGGCGAACATACCCTGTGCCTCCTTGTCGAGACGGACAACGTAGTCCATCCAAGCATTGACCCAATCGCGCTCCATCGTACTGAGCGCACGATACACAACCATACACACGGCGGCAGCACTATCGGGAACCTTGGCAGTGGTGGGTTCCTGCTTGATACTGTCGAGCGACGGTAACTGATCGGCCAGCTTGACGAACGCCATCAAGTCCATAGCGCCACGGTCGCCAATCGTACCCATAAGTAAACTTGTCAGGGTTTGGTCGTCGTAGGCTTCCCGCGACTTGAGCCAGTCGGACGCTGCTTCCAGCGAGCGGGGTGTGACAAATGCCGCCCGCTGATCTCGGGGGTGATAGATGTACGGGTTTTCCTCCGGGTCTTTGACATCCTCAAAGGACGCAAAGAGTTGCGGGTTATCTTTCGCCCAGCCAAGTAGAGTGTGGTCGATCCCATTGTTAATTCCCCATTCAATCCATTCGATGTTGTTAGGTTTACGTGACGTGATAACAGTCATGCGGTTACGGGCGTGGGGCGGCAGCAAGTCACCGACACCCTCGGCCCCAAGGTTGGTGGTAGCGAACACTAAGCTGTCAGGGTGCAGAGTATAGCTACCGATCTTACGCTCCAGCATGAGGCGCAGCATGGCGTTCTTCACGGCAGGGTTGGCCTTGCCGTACTCGTCAATCATCAGAATGATGGGGTTGTCGAGGTGAACACCCAACTCCTCGTTGGTGGCGTAGGTCACATAGTCTGAGTTGTTAGTGTCGGCACTAACAACGGCCAGCTTCGGGATGCTGATATCGCCAAGGTCTTTGGTCGTGCAGTCGAAGTAGCACGGTGTGTGATCCGGCAGTTCAGCGGCGAGGGCGTTGAGCAAGGATGACTTGCCCGTACCCATGTGACCCTGCACCAGAACGGTGCGCTTGTTGCCGCCGTTGCGTATGGCGGTCGCGATCTGGTCGAGGTTCAGAGCGTACATTTGATTAGCGGTTGTCATGGTAGTTCTCCTGTTGAGTTATTTGTGTGTGATAGGGGAACGGAAGTGTCCGCCTAACATTAGTAGTGTCCACGTCACCACCGGCCACTGACCGGGAGGTATCGAATAAACAAGCACTCATTCGTGGTGTAAGTGCCGTTGGCGTAGTAGGTGGGTTCGCCACACCCAAGGAGGTACTCGGTGGTGACAAGGAGCATGATGCTCCCTACGCACACGATGCACACCCAAGAAAGTACTGCGGCCATAAGCTGTCTCATTGTAGTTCTCCTCTCATCCTTGCTGCTACATATCCAGATTCGGCAACGCGGCAATCACGTCATCCACGACCTGCTTAGTCTCACGGCGCAGATACTCGTCCTCACGTAGCGCCTCGGGTGTGATACCCCGCATGGAATTATCCAGCTTGTCACGTAGCGCGGACATCTGGCTGTCACCTGTGACGTTGCAAACGTCGAGCAGCTCGATCATCTCAAGCACGTTGTCCACTAACGAGTTACGGAACACTTTCTTGGTGCCGCTGTCGGCGTAGTCGAGCCGGTCGGACATGGCACTGAGCGCCTTGTGGGTGCGCTGCCACACATCGTTCATGGCGTTGGTGAGTTGCCGCGAGTAGTAGTCCTCGTAGTGGGACCGGACCTGCTCCATCGCCTCGTTGCCAATGTCGATGCGAAAGTCACCTGCGTCGGGCAGCGGGATATAACTGAGCCGGAACGCAAACTTGTTAGTGAGCGCACTAACAGTGGGGTATTCGTCGCGGTCGAACAGATCACCCAGCTTGACCTGTGACTGACTGATCTCCCAGTCATACGCCGACAGGAACGACTGAACGAGGTCTTCCCACTCTGTCTGTAGCGCGGTCATCTGTTGGTGGTACTTGAAGTACTGCGCGGTCGGCACGAGCCGCATCCCGGTATCGGACCACGGCATCGTCATGCTGTAGTGCATGTTGCGGATGTTACCCGTGAGTTTCTGTACCGCATCCAATTCGGCGCAGTCACCTAGTAGCTTCTTATTGACCGATGCAACTCCAACGTCAGCACGATTGTCGCGGGTCACTTCATCTGATGCTCGCCGGTCCTTCTTGCGTCCGGTCCACTGCGAGATGCTGAGTTCGCACAACATGGCACTGGATGATATGGACGAGATAGAAGGTGCCGGTGCGGCAGGTGTGGGGTTGAGGGTTGGCGTTGTTGCCGGGGTCGGTGTTGTTAGTGTGGCACTAACATTCTCAATCACGTTCTGGTTTGTAGTTTCGTAAGTCACTGTCGTTCTCCTTGTTGGTGTCGATGAACAACTCATCAACTGTCAATATAATACCAAACGTAGCTAGATATGTCAATGTTTACCAAAACGTGTAAGGAAGTGTTTTGTTCTGTAATGTTCTCTAATGTTCCAACGTGGGGTTCTGTAAGTCCTTGATAATAAAGGAATGTAGTAATGTAGTCGATTTTGGGGAAAATATGGGTGCAGATCGTGGCTTGTTAGTGCGGCACTAACATTCGGCTGCAATAAGGGGGGAGCGCGAGGAGGCTTCATATGGTTTACTACTACTACATTACATACTCATATTATATATTTATATATTTTTACACGTTTTTACAAACGGGAGGGAAGACTTCCTGCAAAGTCCCTGCACCAAACGGCACGATATGACACAAAACATAATGTAGCACTTTTTCGGGAACATTAGGGAACATTAGGGAACATTTGGAACATTACCGTTTTTCAATGACTTAGCCGCCACGCGGCACAGAATAACTGGTTTCAATGTTAGTGCGGCACTAACACGTTGACCGGGGCGTATAAAACCGTTAGGCTGCACGCAGCCTAACGTCGGAGCACACGATGAAAGTGTCGCTTATCTTGTTTATATTGAACGGACCAGTGATGGTGCCGCAGAGTATTGTGGAAATGCCGGGGTGGGCTGAATGTCGCGTCGAGGCCAGCCGCGTCAATGCGGATAGGACTGTGCCGATTCTGGCTGCGTGTATAGAACTTCCCGGTAGCTTGGGCGCATAGACGCCACGCGGCACAGAATAACTGGTTTCAATGTTAGTGCGGCACTAACAAATTAGGTTTGACGGGCGGCGTCTGGAAACGCGACGCGGCACAGGATAACTGGCATCAAACCGCGCCGGAGCGCGGACACAAAAAAAGGGCGGGACCGAAGCCCCGCCCTAAGATGTTAGATTATGTCGTCCAGTTTGATCTGGACCTTGCCGAGTGCAACCCGGCAGGTTTCAATGACCGATACAACGTCGAACGTCGGGTCCTCCGCTTTCTCACACCGCTTGATTATCGCGGTCAATCGTTCCTCAACGAAGGTCCGATCGGTCGTTCGATTGTCTGCGCCTTTACCGCCGCCTTCCAATCGACGTTTCAGACCGCGCTTATAATCATTGGTCCGTGCGCCGATCTGCTGCTGCATGTAGCGCTTGTGCGCTTTCTTGTTATCAGACAGCCCCTTGGTCGGAGTATCCAGCAACCGCTGATCCGCTACCTTGAACGATGCGACAATGGCCGCCTTAAGACCATTGCGGAAATCCTCCGCCCGGTCGCTGTCATCCGTCTTTTTAGAAAACATCGCGACCGTTACATTGTCCGCGATCATTGCGTCACAGGCTTTCGCCATAAGACCTTCGGATTTGACAGCCGCTTTGGCGTGAGCCGTAACGTGAGAAACAAAAGTAAACTTAGACATAGTATGATCCTTTCAAGATCGTTAAACCGAACGACACCGCGCCGTTCGGTGATCACAATATGACAAGTTTGAGTGTGTAGCGCAATAGATAGCTTGGCATCGTATTAAATAAAACGACATCGCTTTACATGTTTTGTTAGTGTCGCGCACTAACATCCCGAAACGCGATCCGGCGAAGGGTACCGGGGGGTGGGGCACCGCTGTCAGCTTGGGACTCCGTACGTCTATGTATAATACTAGTTTGCACGAATATTGAGTACTTCGCTGAGTTAGCTATTGGACAGGTTGGACAGCTTTACCCCCTATTTGTGTAAACTCTCCTATAACAACCTTCATAGAGACTTTACACAAAACGGGGCTTAACCTGTCCAACCTGTCCAATAGCTATCAGGCATCTAGTTCCGGCGGGCATGGTTTATCTAGGCTTGGCACGATATACACAGTCCTGTCATCAAGGTTAACGTAAGCCATCCTCACACCTAATTTTTTCTGTATGGGATTACGCGTCCGGTGTATACGATGGTTTGGCGACCGACCTTGCCAACCTTTAGTTCTCTTGGAGTCTTTCTTTGCGTCGAGTAGGACTACTTCTCCGGTTTCGGGGTTTATAACCACCAGATCTACCGGACCCTGTGCAGCCAGCGGTGCGAATACGTAGCAGTTGCGACGTAAAAAAAATTCTATAAGAATTGCTTCTGCAATTCTGCCTTCCTGTTGACGCAAGTCCATATATAGAAGTACCCCCCTTTGGAGTCCCACACCTCCTTGTATAACATATTTTATGTGTTATAATAGAGTAACGGTTAACACCTGCGAAAACATAATGGTATTACGTATAGAACCCGAAGTCGGCGTACCCGTAAATCCTGACGCATCTTACGATGACTTGAAGGAATACACTGAAGCTGCCGCGAATACGGTAAAAGAGCTTTCTGAGCATGGGTTAGAGATCGAACCCACCAAGGAAGATAAGGACGTAGCCGCTAAACTTACGCAGGCATACGCCAAGGACTCCGAAAAAACCTCCAAGAAGGTAACACTGAGGAAGGCAGCGACACTTACCCCTGCTTCTTTGGTGCTGACTAACAGTATTCTCACCGAATTTGGACAGTTAGTAGCTGAGAACGCGGCTCAGATACGCCATATGGTCACGAACAAGCTGATTCTGGAGACGGATAATCCTGACCCACGGGTACGTATTCGTGCTTTAGAGCTTTTGGGTAAGATTTCTGACGTTGGGTTGTTCGCAGAGAAGTCAGAGGTGACTGTAACGCACCAGTCAACGGAGGATCTGCGTCTGAAGCTACGATCTAAGCTGGCAAAGCTCGTAAATCCCGAGGATGAAGACGCAGTTATCATTGATAGTGAGGTTATCGACGTCGCTGAAGAGCTTGGAGTCGATAAATGAGCGAACTTGGCTTCTCAGAGGTCGAAATAGAGCACATGCTCGCTAATTTAGACTCCTTTTCGCCCGAAGAAGTAGCTGAAATAGATAAATTAGTCGATGAACTACATAATCGGCGGCGAAATGAGGCCGCATACGCGGATCTAATTGAGTTTTGTAAGCATATGCAGCCCGATTATATCGTTGGTAAGCACCATCGTATGCTTGCAGACATGTTAATGGACATTGAGGGGGGTAATAAGGACCGTATTTGCGTGAATATACCCCCGCGCCATGGTAAATCACAGTTGGTCTCTATTATGTTCCCGGCATGGTTCCTTGGTCGTAACCCTAATAAGAAGGTTATGATGGTGTCACACACCACAGACCTTGCTGTGGACTTTGGTAGGAAGGTCAGGAACCTAATTAACACGGATGCGTATCGTGATATCTTCCCTACAGTTCAGTTGGCGTCGGATTCTAAGTCTGCGGGTCGGTGGAATACCAACTCGGGTGGTGAGTATTACGCGTGTGGTATTGGTTCTGCCCTTGCTGGCCGTGGTGCTGACCTCCTGCTTGTGGACGATCCCCATTCCGAACAAGATGTCATCAACGGAAACTTTGAGGTGTTTGAAAAAGCCTACGAGTGGTTTACCTTCGGTGCTCGAACACGACTCATGCCGGGGGGTAGGGTGGCGATTATCCAGACCCGATGGCACATGGACGATCTCACCGGGCGTGTTACCCGAGATATGGGACAGAATGAACTCTCGGACCAATACGAGGTAGTTGAGTTCCCGGCTATCCTAGATACAGAGGATAAGGAGACTGGGGAGTTAGTACAAAAGCCACTCTGGCCTGAGTTCTTTGATATGGAGGCTCTTCTTCGTACCAAAGCGTCTATGCCTGTATTCCAGTGGAACGCCCAGTATCAGCAAGAACCTACAGCGGAAGAAGCGTCTATTGTTAAACGTGAGTGGTGGTCGCGTTGGGGTGGAGAGCACGCCCCGCCATGTGAATACATAATAATGTCTCTGGACGCAGCGGCTGAGAAACACAACAGGGCTGACTACACAGCACTCACAACGTGGGGGATTTTTCTGAATGAAGAAGATGGTTCCCACAACATCATACTGCTTAATAGTATCAAAGATCGTCTTGAGTTCCCCGAGCTAAAAGACCTTTCTATGCGTGAGTATGCTGAGTGGGAGCCAGATGCGTTTATTGTTGAGAAGAAAAGCGCAGGTACAGCTATATATCAGGAAATGCGCCGTATGGGTCTTCCTGTACAGGAGTACACACCGCACAGAGGGTCTGGGGATAAATTAGCGCGTCTTAATTCTGTAGCGGACATTGTAGCATCAGGTATGGTATGGATGCCTAATACACGCTGGGCAGAAGAAGTTATAGAAGAGATTGCCGGATTTCCGTTTATGAGTCATGATGACTTGGTTGACTCTACTGTTATGGCTCTTATGAGATTTAGGCAGGGTGGCTTTATTCGTTTGCCGTCTGATGAGCCGGACCCTATACAGTACTTTAAGCAGCGTAGCGGCGGGTATTATTAAAGGATAGATCATGGCTATTGAAAAAGGATTATACGCCGCACCTGAAGGTATTGATGATGCCGAGGGAGATATTGGCGAGCTTGAGATTGAGATTGTTAACCCGGACATGGTGACACTCGATGACGGTAGTGTTGAGATTACGCTTGTCCCCGGAGAAGATATCGGGCCTGTATCTTTTGATGCCAATCTAGCTGAGTCCTTGGATGATACTGTTCTTGCTCGCATCGCCAATGATCTTGTTGGTTATGTAGACACAGATATTGATAGCCGCAAAGACTGGGCGGATACCTTTGTTAAGGGTCTGGATGTTCTAGGCTTCAAATATGAAGAGCGTACTGATCCGTGGGATGGTGCGTGCGGTGTGTTCTCTACGGTGCTTGCCGAGGCTGCTATCCGGTTCCAAGCGGAAACCATGAGTGAGACGTTCCCTGCTTCTGGCCCTGTGAAGGTTAAGATCCTTGGGGAAGAGAACAAAGACAAACTTGAGGCTTCCGAGCGCGTCAAGGCTGACATGAACTACGAGCTTACGGAGCGTATGGTTGAGTACCGCCCGGAGCACGAACGCCTTCTGTACAGCCTTGGGTTGGCTGGGTCAGCGTTTAAGAAAGTCTACTACGACCCAAATATAATGCGTCAGGTGGCAGTCTATGTTCCGGCTGAAGATGTCATTGTACCCTACGGAGCTTCGCATATTGAAAGCGCTGAGCGTGTCACACACATTATGCGTAAGACCAAGAACGAACTTAGGAAGTTACAAGTCAGTGGATTCTATCGGGATATTGAGTTAGGCGAACCGCAGGCGTTCCACACTGATATCGAAGAGAGAAAAGCGAAAGACGGCGGTTACTCGATTACTGATGACGAGCGCTACAGTATTTACGAGGTGCACGTCGATATGGTTATCGACGGCTTTGATGATTCCGATGATGATATCGCTCGTCCATACGTTGTTACTATTGAGCGCGGTACTAACGCTGTTCTTTCTATCCGCCGCAACTGGAATCCTGAAGACCCGCTCATGCTCAAGCGGCAGCACTTTGTACATTATGTATATGTGCCGGGATTTGGGTTTTACGGCCTTGGTTTGATCCACATCATCGGTGGTTACGCACGGGCGGGCACCTCTATTATTCGCCAGCTAGTTGATGCGGGTACGTTATCTAACCTACCGGGAGGTCTTAAATCTCGTGGCCTTCGTATTAAAGGTGATGACACACCCATTGAGCCGGGCGAGTTTCGCGATGTAGACGTACCGTCTGGAAGTGTCCGTGATAATATCATGACGCTCCCCTATAAAGAGCCGTCACAGACACTTCTACAGTTGCTTGATAAAATTACGAACGAGGGCCGTAGGCTGGGCGCTATCAGTGATATGAACATCTCTGATATGTCGGCTAACGCTCCGGTGGGTACAACACTTGCCCTCCTTGAGCGGACTCTCAAACCAATGGCTGCGGTGCAGGCCCGCGTACACTATGCTATGAAGCAGGAGTTTAAGCTCCTTAAATCTATCATGGCCGAGTACGCTCCTGCTGAGTACGGCTACGAACCCCTTAGAGGGGAAGTCAGTGCCCGACAAGCTGACTATGCTCTAGTAGACGTAATCCCTGTTAGCGACCCGAATAGTTCGACGATGGCGCAACGGGTTGTGCAGTATCAGGCTGTCCTTCAGATGGCCCAGTCTGCACCGCAGATTTATGACCTACCTGCCCTACACAGGCAGATGATCGAGGTTCTTGGGGTCAAGAACGCAGATAAACTTGTCCCGACGAAAGAAGATCTCAAACCGAAAGATCCGGTTGGTGAGAATATGGACGCACTTATTGGTAAGCCTATGCGTGCGTTTATCTACCAAGACCATGACGCGCACATCGCAACACACACAGCGTTTATGCAAGACCCGATGGTCGCGCAAATGATTGGTCAGAACCCGCAGGCGCAACAGATTATGGCGTCTTTGCAGGCGCACATTGCTGAGCACCTCGGGTTTAGTTACCGTAAGCAGATAGAGGAGCGTCTCGGTGCACCACTCCCACCCCCGAACGAAGAGCTACCCGAAGAGGTGGAAGTTAATCTTGCTCGGCTTGTGGCTGACGCTGGTAAACAACTTACACAAGCGCATCAGCAGCAGGCAGCGCAACAGCAAGCACAGCAGCAGGCACAAGATCCAATCCTACAGCTACGCCGTCAGGAGGCCGCTACTAAACAGGCTGAAGTCCAGCGCAAAGCTCAGAAAGATACGGCTGATGTTCAGATACGTATGGCTGAGCAACAGCGTAAAGTGGAAGCTGACAAAATTGATGCTCTCTTCGAAGCTAAGAAGTTGGAGATAGACGCAGCGGAGGCCAAAGTAAAAGAAAAGGCCGAAACTGAGAAATTAGATCTTGAGATATTCAAGACTGTGACAACCCCTAATAGGAATACGTAAGCCATATGGCTACAACCGTCTTTGACGTGCTTAAAGATCGTATCGAGGAGCAACGCTCCTCTGCAGTGGAGTTCTTATCTAGCGGTAGTTCTAAAGACTACGCTGAGTATAAGGAATTGTGTGGTGTAATTCGGGGTCTCGACACTGCGCTCTCACACATGGAAGACCTCTTGCGAAGTCATATGGAAGATAATGATGAGTGAAGTTGTTAATATTAACGATGTCTCTGACGAAGACTGGGAGGCCCAGCTTCCCAAGCCTGTTGGGTACCGCGTGTTGGTAGCGCTACCCGAAATCGATGACCACTATCAAGGTAGTTCTCTACTTAAGACGGACGCTGAAAAACACCGGGAATATATAATGTCAATCATGGGTATTGTGATTGACATGGGTGAAAGTGCGTATAGCGATAAAGAGCGTTTCCCTGAAGGGCCGTGGTGTAAACCGGGTGACTACGTGATGTTCCGTATGAACACGGGCACGCGTTTTAAGGTTAACGGTAAAGAGTTTCGTCTTATGAACGATGATTCTGTTGAAGCCGTTATTCCTGATCCTAGTGGCATCATGACAGCGTAGGGAGATAGAACATGCCTTTTGAAAAAGTTGAGTTTGCGTTACCTGATCCTAATAATGCGGGGGAGGGTAGCGTTGAGATTGAGGTAGAGCCGTCTAGTGCAGCACCTCTTGAGGATGTAAATAATGAGCAAGCTAGTAGCGAAAGCGAAGAAAGCAATCCGCAGCGCGGTAGATCAAGTGAAGAGCTTGATATCGAAGTTGTGGATGATACTCCAAAAGCAGATCGAGGCCGCAAAGCGTCTGATCCGCCGGAAGAAGTAACTAACGAAGAGCTAGAAGAGTACTCTGACAAGGTTCAGAAACGCATCAAGCACTTTAGTAAGGGCTATCACGATGAACGCCGCGCTAAAGAAGCAGCCTTGCGTGAACGACAGGAGCTAGAACGTTACACTCAGCAGTTGGTTGAAGAAAACCGTACTCTGAAGGGTACTGTTGGTAAAAACCAGACGGCTCTCCTTGACCAAGCTAAGCAGACTATTGACGTTGAACTCGCGCAGGCGAAGAAGGCGTATAAGGATGCTTACGAAGCTGGTGATTCCGATGCTGTTCTTGAAGCACAAGAAAATTTAACTAATGCCAAGATAAAGGCAGATAGGTTAAATAATATCAAGTTACCTCCTTTACAGGAAGATAGTCTAGATATAGACTCTAGTAACGATATTAACAACGACGCCCCAGTAGAAGTTGATGAGCGGGCTGCGGATTGGGCTAAGTCTAATACGTGGTTTGGCACAGATGACGAAATGACGAGCTTTGCTCTGGGGTTGCATAACAAGCTCGTTAAATCGGGTGTAGACCCGAGAAGTGACGACTACTACGAGGCTTTAGATACTCGTATGCAGCAAGTCTTCCCAGAGAACTTCGACAGTATGTCGAACGATGCTGAAGAAGATGACGAGAAGAGGACGCCGAAACGTCAGGCTAATGTGGTTGCACCCGCTACGCGGAGCACAGCACCTAAGAAGGTGATACTAACGCAAACACAGGTAAGCCTTGCGAAACGTCTTGGAGTGCCTCTCGATGAATACGCCAAACAGGTTGCAATACAAATGAGGAACAGTAATGGCTGATAACCGAATCAATCGTGAAAACGATACTCGTGATAAAAGTACTCGCGTAAGAGCTTGGCAGCGCCCGGAGGTTCTACCTTCTCCTGATCCCGAGCCGGGTTACAAATATCACTGGGTACGAGTTGCTACGCAGGGTGAAGTTGATGCTACTAATGTTTCTTCGAAACTTCGTGAAGGTTGGGAGCCTGTAAAGGCTACGGATCATCCTGAGATTATTATGGTTGCTGTGGAGCAAGAACGCTTCAAAGATAACATTGTAATTGGTGGTCTAATGCTTTGTAAGGCTCCGGCTGAACTTGTTGAGGAACGTAATGCCTACTACAACGAACAGGCTAAGTCTCAGATGAGTTCAGTTGACAACAACCTTATGCGCGAAAATGACCCTCGTATGCCTCTGTTTAACGACAGAAAGACGAAGGTTACTTTCGGCACTGGAACCTAAACCTTTAGCATAGGAGCTAATTATGGCTTATCCTACTGTTGATGGCCCTTACGGGCTTATCCCGGTAAAGCTACTTAGCGGAGTTCCCTTTGTAGGTGTTACTCGTCATTACGGCATTGCCAGCGGCTATGCCACGAGCATCTTTAATGGGGACGCTGTTAAACTCGTTACCGGTGGCACTGTTGAGCGTGATACGTTCGACGCTGCCATGACGCCAATCGGCGTCTTTGTGGGCTGTTCTTTTACAGACCCAAGCACTGAACAGCAGACTTTCAAACAGTACTATCCTGCTAGCACGGTTGCTAGCGACATCGAAGCGTATGTTATCGATGCTACGGATGTCCTGTTCAAAGCCGCTGTTGTTTCGTCTGGTACGACTATTGGTGATCTTGCAATCACGGATATTGGCGCGAACGTCGCTGGTGTAGATAACGCTGGTAGCACGATCACTGGCAATTCCAAGAGTGCGATTTCGGACACTTCCGCCACGACTAATACGCTTCCGTTCAGGATCGTAAGTCTGGTTGAGGAAACCAAGAACGCGTCCGGCGGTTATACTGAAGCTCTCGTTAAGTGGAACGCGGGCCATCAGTTCAACAACACCACTGGCGTATAAGGAGTGATGTAAAATGGCTATTTCACGCGCCCAATTACTGAAAGAACTCCTCCCCGGCCTAAACGCTTTGTTTGGCCTTGAGTACGCCAAGTACGGTGAGGAGCATAAGGAAATTTTCGAGACTGAAAGCTCGGATCGTTCCTTTGAAGAAGAGACCAAGCTGTCCGGTTTCTCCGCCGCGCCTGTCAAGGACGAAGGCTCTGCCATCGAATATGACAACGCACAGGAGTCGTGGACTGCTCGCTATACGCACGAGACCGTCGCGATGGGCTTCTCCGTTACTGAAGAAGCTATCGAAGATAACTTGTACGACTCTCTGTCGTCTCGTTATACAAAGGCTCTCGCCCGCGCTATGGCGTACACCAAGCAGGTTAAGGCTGCGTCGGTACTGAACAACGCGTTCACCGGCTCTGGCGTTACCTATGGTGATGGTCAGGTTCTTTGCTCTACGGCTCACCCGCTTGTTTCGGGTGGCTCCAACTCCAACACGCCTGCGACGGCGGCTGACCTCAACGAGACTTCTCTTGAGGCGGCGGTCATTCAGATTGCTGGTTGGACAGACGAGCGTGGTCTCCTGATCGCGGCTAAACCGCGTAAGCTGGTGGTTCCCCCGAACCTTATGTTCGTTGCTACACGTCTTCTGGATACGGAAGGTCGCGTGGGCACGGCGGATAACGACATTAACGCACTGCGTAATAATGGTTCGGTCCCTGAAGGTTACACGGTTAACCACTATCTGACGGACACGGATGCTTGGTTCCTTATGAGCGATGTTCCGAACGGCCTGAAGCACTTTGTTCGTACCCCGATGCAGACATCTATGGATGCTGACTTCGATACGGGCAATAGCCGCTACAAGGCTCGTGAGCGTTATTCGTTTGGTGTTTCCGATCCCCTCGGGATCTTTGGTTCACCGGGCGCGTAATAACTTACGTCGTCTTATTAAAGGGGGGCACTTGATGCCCCCCTTTTTATTATGTATAATAACTTATCCCTGACAGTTGCATTGTGCGACTGACACTAGCCCATACAGGAGATAGATATGGCTAATACGACCTTTCAAGGCGTCGTTCGTTCCTACGGTGGGGGCGGCAAAGGCGTTGTAGCTCCCGGTGTTATGGTACAGAGCGTTCAGTTTGCCTGTGACCCTACCGCTTCTTCCGCAACCGATGTTCGGATCGGCACGTCTGCTACCGCTGGTGAGACATTTACTCTCCCTGCCGGTGCAATCGTTATGTCTGTACAGTGTGTAGAAGCTGGCACGGGTGGTACGAATCCGACCATTGACATTGGTACGTCTGCTGACACTAACGGTATCTTCGATGAGCTTCCGGTTGATGTTGCTGGTGAGATTACCGGTGCTAATGGCGCTCTATGTGTTGCTGGTGGTCTGGCCGCTAATGCAACGGTTCAGGCCATTGTTGGTGCTTCTGCTGCTACTGGCGGTACTTTTGTCGGTATCATGACATATGCGATGGCGAACGACGGCGTAGAATCCAACTAAGGGGGTAACTCATGGCTGATGCAGTAACCTCTCAAACCCTGATTGATGGTCCGGCCCATGCGGTGCTTAAGTTCACCAATATTTCGGACGGCACCGGAGAGTCAGCGGTTACGAAGGTGGATGTCAGCGCCCTAGAATCTGACCAGAATGGTCTTGCCTGCTCCGGCGTCGATATCGAACGTGTTTGGTGGCAGTGCATTGGCATGAAAGTCCAGATTCTCTGGGACGCTACGTCAGATGCCTTTTGCATAGAGCTTGGTGAGAACCAAAGCGGTAATCACGACTACACCATATTTGGCGGTCTTACCAATAATGCTGGTTCAGGTAAAACTGGTGATGTTAACTTCACAACTGTGGGCGCATCATCGGCTGATACTTACACCATCATTATGTATCTTCGTAAGAAGTTTGGTTAATAGTTATGCGGCGGTATTACAGATCAGGCGGGGGAGTTAAATCCCCCGCTTGGCAGCGCAAAGAAGGTAAAGACCCCTCTGGCGGTCTTAACAAGAAAGGTGTTGCTAGCTACCGGAGGGAAAACCCCGGTAGTAAACTTAAAACTGCTGTAACAACTAAACCAAGCAAACTTAAGAAGGGTTCTAAGGCAGCTAATCGCCGCAAGTCTTTCTGTGCGCGTATGCAGGGTATGAAGAAGCGCAACACCAGTGCAAAAACAGCGAACGATCCAAACAGCCGTATCAATAAAAGTCTACGGAAATGGAACTGCTGATGCCTGCTAAGTCACAGAAACAAAAGCGGTTTATGGCTGCGGTGGCTAACAACTCGAAGTTCGCTAACAAGGTTGGCGTACCTCAATCTGTTGGAGAAGAATTTATGAAGAAATCTAAGAACTACATGGGCGGGGGCATGATGAAGCGCTACGCCGAGGGCGATAAGGTAGAGAGCGATATTCCGGGGTTTGGCCTGTTGACTCCCGATAGTGTTGAGAAAGTACGACGCAGTAGAAATATTAAAAAGCGCCGGGAAGAAATTCTTGGTGCGTCCCCCTCGGGTTCCGGCGCTACTCGCGGGCCTAGAAATCGTGCAGCAGAGATTGAGGCGGGTACCCCCAGCGATAGTTTGCCGGAAGACGGGCGTGAAGTAGGAAAAATTCCGAAGAAGAAGCCCACCAAGAAGATGGGTGGAGGCAAGATTAAGGGCTACAATAAAGGCGGTAAGGTCCGTGGTTGTGGTATGGCTAGGCAGGGTGTTCGCCCCGCTAAAATGATTAAAATGAAAGGTGCTTGATTATGACTGAAGCAGAAAAGAAACGTCGCGCTAAATTAAACCGTAAAGGTATGAACAGTGGCCCGCTAAAGCCTCGTAGCTCTAGGATGCTAGAAAGTAAAAGTGTTTCGGAGGCTAAAAGAAGAGATAGAGAAGCCGAACGTAAGTTTGGTGATAGGGGTATGTCTGGTTTCGACGAAATCGAAAAAGTAAAGGAAGCTACCGGCACGCAGTATATGGACGACTCGGACTTAATCGATCAGTACGGTATGGATGCTCCGAAGGCTAGGAGTTTTATGACGCCTAAGAGAAACCCGAAGGTTAAAAAGCTCCGCGCTGGCGGTAAGGCTAAGAAGTACAACAAGGGCGGTAAAGTCCGTGGTTGTGGTATGGCTACGCAGGGTGTTCGCCCCGCTAAAATGGTGAAGATGAAGGGCGCGTAATGCGTAAATACTACCGGAAAGACGGCTGCGGCTACAGTATGTATAAAGCTGGAGGTAGCGTATCGTCTAAGAAGCCAAAGAGTCGTGTAAACGAAGCGGGCAACTATACGAAGCCCGGTATGCGTAAGCGTCTTTTTAATTCTATCAAAGCCGGTGGTAAAGGTGGTAATCCGGGCCAGTGGAGTGCTCGTAAAGCGCAGATGCTGGCCCAACAGTATAAAAAGTCTGGCGGCGGTTATAAGTCCTGATGCGTAGGTATTACAAATCAGGTGGGCTGAAGAAGCCGCAGCAGTCTCTTAAGAATTGGACAAAGCAGAAATGGCGGACCAAATCGGGCAAGAAGTCGAGCGAGACGGGCGAACGGTATCTACCGGAGAGCGCCATCAAGTCTCTGTCTCCGCAGGAGTATGCAGCGACCACGCGAGCAAAGCGCCGGGGGACTGCTGCCGGGAAGCAGTTCGTAAAGCAGCCAAAGAGTATAGCGAAAAAGACGAGAAGGTATAGGAAAGCGTAATGGCAAAGGGTGTTAAACATTATTTTGCAGACGGTAGAGTACATAGGGGTGGTATGCACAAACACCCAGACGGTACGCTTATGACCGGTAAAAGCATGTCTAATACGTCTAAAAAGTTACTTCATTACGGGCAACTCTCTAGTAAAGCGCAGAGAAAAGCTCGCGAGAGTTGGAAGCGCAAATGACGACTTCAGGCACCACCGCGTTTAATATGGACTTCACGGAGATCGCTGAAGAGGCGTGGGAACGTGCGGGCCGGGAGATGCGGTCAGGTTATGATTTACGTACCGCACGTAGGTCCATGAACCTGCTTACTATTGAGTGGCAGAACCGTGGCATCAACATGTGGACTATCGACGAGGGTACGGTCAGTCTCGTAAGCGGTACAAGTGAGTATACCCTCCCCGCCGACACCATTGACCTACTAGAGCAGGTTATTCGTACCAATGCGGGCAATGCTACTACGCAGTCAGACCTTAATATCAGCCGTATTAGCGTCAGCACCTATTCTTCTATCCCTAATAAGCTGTCTACCGGCAGGCCGATTCAGGTTTGGATAGAGCGCCTTAGTGACGCCCCCAAGATCAACGTCTGGCCTGTGCCGGATAGTGATGACTACACGTTTGTTTATTGGCGTATGCGTCGTGTTCAGGACGCTGGAAGTGGGGTTCAAACCCCAGACATGAATTTTCGTTTTTTCCCATGCCTTGTTGCTGGTCTGGCTTATCAGATCGCTATGAAGGTGCCGGAACTATCAGGCCGTGCACAGATGCTCAAGGCTGAGTACGATGAGCAGTTTAACCTAGCCGCTGGCGAAGATAGGGAGAAAGCAGCAGTCCGGTTTGTTCCGCGTATGTCGAGGGTGTACTGATGTCGCAGAGGTTTGCGTCTTCCCAAAAAGCTCTCGCTATATGTGATGTTTGCGGTTTTCAATATAAGTTACGAGAACTTAAGGAACTTATTGTAAAAGGCCGGAACAGCAATATTAAGGCGTGTCCTGAGTGTTGGAATGGCGATCATCCACAGTTACATCTTGGTGAGTACCCGGTTGATGATCCGCAGGCTCTTAGAGACCCTCGACCAGACTCTGCTGAATTAGCGGCGAGTCGGGATATACAGTTTGGTTGGGATCCAGTAGGTATGAACGACCCGTTTAACTTGACACCAAATAATTTAGTGGGGACAGGTTCGGTTGGTTCTGTTACTGTCACTACAGAATAGGAGTTAGATATGAAGAAGACATCTAATACACCCGCAAAAGCTACTAACATGCCGAAAGTATACGGCCCGAAGGGTAGCATGGAAGGCGTTAAGACTTCTGGTATTAAAGTTCGTGGGACCGGAGCAGCCACTAAAGGTATTATGGCCCGTGGCCCGATGGCTTAGCTATGAATTACACAGAGCTAAAAACTAATATACAGGATATCTGTGAAACTTCTTTCACAGACGATCAGCTTGCTATGTTCACGGAACAGGCCGAGCAGAAGATATATAGCTCTGTGCAGTTTCCAGCTTTACGCCGGAATGTAACCGGCACGTTTGCCAGCGGCAATACTTACCTTGATATGCCAAGCGACTTTCTGTGGTCATACTCTTTAGCGGTTGTAGACGGCAGTGGTGATTATCATTTCTTACTTAACAAGGATGTTAATTTTATTCGTGAGGCGTATCCGGCGTCCTCTCCCGGTGGCTTGCCCGTTCATTATGCGTACTTCGCTGATGGTGCGTTTATGGTAGGCCCAACACCAGATAGCAACTACACAACCGAGTTGCATTACGGATATTACCCCACGTCGATTGTAACCGCCGGTACTACTTGGTTGGGGGATGAGTTCGACTCCGCGCTACTGAATGGTGCGCTTATTGAAGCCATACGATTCTTAAAAGGCGAACCGGATGTTGTTGCGCTGTATGAAAAACTATATCTTCAGTCTATTGTGTTGCTTAAGAACTTGGGTGATGGTAAGTTAAGAGAAGATAATTACCGCTCGGGTCAATTTAGACAAACCGTATCTTAGGGATATGTTATAATTATGTTTACTTTAGAAGCTGGTGTAGCACCAGCGTATGAAGTTAAAGTCCACACTACAAATTATAGAGGTTCTACACCCGAAGAAGTGGCGAAACGGTGCGCTGATAGGATAATTTCTGTTTCAGATGGGGCACCAGCAGTTATAAAAGATCAAGCCTTTGCGTACAAGGCTCAACTAGAGAAGACGTTGAGCTTTTATATGCGGGAGGCTATAAATAGTGATAGGACAACCGTTTGCAACGCCTTGGCTAGCGCTGGGCACCCGGAACTAGCCAAATTCGTAAAGGAAGTTTAACATGGCAATTACACAAGCAATGTGTACGTCGTTCAAACAAGAATTGATGACGGCGACTCACAATTTCACCAACAGCAGCGGGAACACGTTCAAACTCGCTCTGTATACGAGTTCCGCAACGCTGGGTGCCGCAACCACCGCGTACTCTGCCACGAACGAGGCGAGCGGTACGAACTACACCGCAGGCGGGGCAGCACTGACTAATGTTACGCCTACTACTAGCGGCACAACGGCTCTAACGGACTTTGCGGACCTCACGTTCTCTAACGCGACAATCACGGCAAACGGTGCCTTGATTTATAACGACACCGCGTCCGGTGATCCGTCTGTTGTTGTGCTGGCCTTTGGCGGGGATAAGACATCAACTGCGGGTGACTTCACTATTCAGTTCCCCACAGCAGACGCAAGCAACGCTATTATCCGTATAGCCTAGCTAAGATGTTTGCTCCATGTCCTATCTAGGTGGTTGGGGTCGTGGAAGTTGGGGCGACGGTGGTTGGGGTAGCAGCCTACCTAACTCTGATCTAAACGGTTGGAGTCGTGGAAGTTGGGGTGAGGGTGCTTGGGGTTCCACCCTCCCTGTAACAGTTTCTGGGGTATCTGCAACTACGGGCATTGGTTCTGTCACAGTAGACGCAGCTTCGGATGTATCTGTTACAGGCGTAGCCGCTACAACTTCTGTAGGATCAGTTTCTGTATCTACAGAACAGGTATTATCTGTTACAGGCGTAGCGGCCACTGGTGCAGTTGGTACAGTTACAGTAGACGCAGCTTCGGATGTATCTGTAGCGGGCCTAGCGGCCACTGGTGCAGTTGGTACTGTCGATGTAAAAACAGGCTTACTTGTAGTTGTATCCGGTGTCTCCGCTACAACTTCTGTAGGATCAGTTTCGGTACAAACCGATCAGGTTCTTGCTGTTACAGGCGTAGCAGCTACCGGTGCAGTTGGTACAGTTACAGTAGACGCAGCTTCGGACGTATCTGTAGCGGGCTTAGCGGCCACTGGTGTAGTTGGCTCTGTCACAGTAGACGCAGCTTCGGACGTATCTGTAGCGGGCCTAGCAGCTACCGGTGCAGTTGGCTCTGTCACAGTAGACGCAGCTTCGGACGTATCTGTAGCGGGCCTAGCAGCCACTGGTGCAGTTGGTACAGTTACAGTAGACGCAGCTTCGAATGTATCTGTTACAGGCGTAGCAGCTACCGGTGCAGTTGGTACAGTTACAGTAGACGCAGCTTCGAATGTATCTGTAGCGGGCCTAGCGGCCACTGGTTCTGTAGGATCAGTTTCGGTACAAACCGATCAGGTTCTTGCTGTTACAGGCGTAGCAGCCACTGGTGCAGTTGGCTCTGTCACAGTAGACGCAGCTTCGGACGTATCTGTAGCGGGCTTAGCGGCCACTGGTGTAGTTGGCTCTGTCACAGTAGACGCAGCTTCGGACGTATCTGTAGCGGGCCTAGCGGCCACTGGTGCAGTTGGCTCTGTCACAGTAGACGCAGCTTCGGACGTATCTGTAGCGGGCCTAGCGGCCACTGGTGCAGTTGGTACAGTTACAGTAGACGCAGCTTCGAATGTATCTGTTACAGGCGTAGCGGCCACTGGTTCTGTAGGATCAGTTTCGGTACAAACCGATCAAGCTATAGCAGTTACAGGCGTAGCAGCTACCGGTGCAGTTGGTACAGTTACAGTAGACGCAGCTTCGGACGTATCTGTAGCGGGCCTAGCGGCCACTGGTGCAGTTGGCTCTGTTTCAGTGCAAACGGATCAAGTTCTAGCAGTTACAGGCGTAACAGCTACCGGTTCAGTTGGTTCCGCTGCGGTAGACGCAGGCTCGGATGTGCCTGTAGCGGGCTTAGCAGTTACCGGTTCTGTTGGTACAGTATCGATCACTACCGAAAACGTAGTTTTAGTAAGTGGTTTGTCGGCTACTGGTAATTCTGGTACAGTACTAATATGGCAAGATATAGACCCTACACAAAACCCTAATTGGCAGGCTGTAGACCCTACACAAAACCCTAACTGGCAAAATGTATCGTCAGATCAAACACCGGATTGGGTAGAAATAGCGGCATGATAAAATGCTAGTAGATTTTAATACTATATAAGTTAATATACAGTAGCGAAGGTATGGAGCGTACAACATGACAACTCAATATACATCTATCCTTAAGTTGGCGTTGCCTGTACAGGGCGAGCTTAGTGGTTCGTGGGGTGATGTTGTAAATAACAACGTAACTTCTATGGTAGAGCAGGCTGTTGCTGGTCTCGCTACAATAAATTCATGGACGGCAAACAGCCACACACTCACAAGTGCAGACGGCACTACGTCAGAATCTCGCTGTGCTGTTCTCGTTGCAGATGATGATGGCGCGGGTAATCCTTCTGGTGCAGCTACTATTATTTGTCCTGCGGCCACAAAACTATACATCCTCAAAAATATCTCCGGGCAGGCAGTCACACTAAAAACCGCTAGTGGTACGGGAGTAGCAGTCGCTAACGGGTCTACCTCTTTCTTATTCTGTGATGGTACTAACGTAGAGTCTTGTCAGACCGATATTGTTGACGCCACCACCATAGATACAACGAATCTTGAAGTTACAAATATTAAGGCTAAAGATGGCACGGCTTCAGGGTCAATTGCTAACAGCACAGGCGTATTTACTATCAGCAGCGCTGTGCTTACGACAGCAGACATCAACGGCGGCACTATTACGGGAATTACGGATCTTGCCGTAGCTGACGGCGGTACAGGAGCCAGCACGGCCAGCGCAGCGCGTACAAACCTCGGCGCGGCGGCTTCGGGCGCTAACACCGATATCACGTCGCTGGCTGCTGATATTGTCATCTCCGGTTCGACAAGCGGCGATGCGCTCCGCATCACCCAGACTGGCGCTGGTAACGCGCTGGTGGTTGAGGATAGTACTAATCCTGACAGTACGCCCTTTATTGTAGAGGCTTCAGGCAAGGTAGGCGTGGGGACCACGGCCCCTGAGTCACCGTTTAATGTGCAGCGAAACGGCACCCCTGTTAGTGGTTCCCCTTCGACCGTAGCCACTTTCCAAGCAACAAGCGCCACCACTCAAAGCACTTACGTTAGCCTAATTGCAGGCTCAACCGGCTCAACGGGTCAAGCAGCAATTCATTTTGGCGACGCAGACGATGCGGATATTGGTCAGGTTCTGTATCGCAACTCCGACAACTCGATGGATTTCGTCGTTAATGCCTCAAGTCGAATGAAAATTCTCAGCAGCGGCGATGTGACGGTTACTGGGCAGATTAACGGTGGCACGATTATCCTTGCAGAGACGGACACTGACACGTCAAACACAGGTAGTGTGACGATTGACTTCTCTGCCCATCAGAACTTCGTGCTGACTCTTACGGGTAACGTGACCTTAGCTAACCCATCCACGGAATCAGTAGGTCAGTCTGGCGTGTTTGTATTTATCCAAGATGGCACGGGCGGAAGAACTCTTAGCCTTGGAACGGACTATGAAAGCCCTGCTGGGGCTGGCATTACACTTAGCACCGCAGCAAGTGCGGTTGATGTAGTCCCCTACTTTGTTAAAGCCTCTGGCAGTATTCAGCTAGGCGCACCGCAGTTGGCGTTTAGCTAATGACTATGTTCGGCTCACAGTGGCTGGCTAACGCTGGCGGTGCTGGCTACGAGATTAATCAGTCGATCCGGTTTAATGACAACGACTCGGCGTATTTGACTCGCACACCTGCTAGTGATGGCAATCGTCAGACAATGACTTTTAGCTGGTGGATGAAGCGTGGCAATCTAGATATTACTGATTGTAGAATATTTACAGCACGAGATTCAAATGATGACCAGATAAATTTCAGAGATGCCAGCGATCATAATAGACTTGATGTGTATTTTGATGGCACAGGCGGTGGGCGATTAACTACATCTCAAGTTTTTAAGGATGTGTCAGCGTGGTATCACTGCGTTGTTGCGATTGACACCACTCAATCAACAGCCGGTGATCGTGTTAAAATTTATGTGAATGGTGATCGTGTTACAGATTTTGATACGGAAACTCAGCCGTCTTTAAATAAAAATCTTAACGGCTTTAATAATAATGGCCCACACGCAATTGGTGCTAGAGCATGGTCCGGTGCGGCAGGCTTTTATGACGGCTATCTGGCCGAAATATGTTTTATTGATGGGCAGCAATTAGACGCTTCCAGCTTCGGTAAAACCAACGACGACGGCGTGTGGATACCAAAGGCTTATGATGGCAGCTACGGAACCAATGGCTTCTATATTACAGGCGAGACAGCCAGTGATCTGGGTGAAGACTTCTCAGGAAACAACAACGATTTCACTAGCAGCGGACTAGCCACCACGGACCAGATGCTGGATACGCCGACTGATAACTTCTGCACATGGAATCTTTTGCGGAAAGGTCCGGCACACACTTTATCTGACGGAAACCTTTTGATTACCAGTACAATTGCAGACGCTACTTTTGGTACGTTTATGGTTGATAGTGGCAAGTGGTATTGGGAGGTCACTATCCTATCGCCTGAAATTATTGTTGGCATTGGCGATCCACTGGCACCACCCACCGCAGCATTTGATACTACTGCCGCTGTAAATTCTAGAGGATACAACGGATTTAACGGGCAAAAAACAAATAACGGAACTGGCTCTGCATACGGGGCAACTTATACGACCAGTGATGTAATTGGTGTTGCGCTAAATATGGACGACGGTGAAATTACCTTTTTCAAAAATAATTCTACGCAGGGCGTTGCATTTACAGGGCTAACAGGACTTTGGGGACCGGCAGCATCCGTAGGAAACACACGTAGCTGTCGAGCAAATTTCGGGCAGACAGCCTTTACCTACACACCACCAACCGGATTCAACGCACTATCTACCGCCAACCTTGCCACACCATCGATCACAGATGGGTCAGCGTATTTTCAGCCTACAATCTATACAGGCAATGGAACAGCCATTGGCTCTGGTGGTCTTGAGGTAAATCAATCTGGAAATAGTACGTTCCAGCCTGACTTTGCTTGGATTAAAAATAGAACAACTGGTGGCAATGAACACGATCTTTACGATGCTGTTCGTGGTGCTACAAAAGTAGTCTTTTCTTCTACTTCTGGTCAAGAAGCAACTGTTTCTGAAGGATTAACGTCTTTTGATTCAGATGGTTTTACTGTTGGTAATAGAGGAGAAGTTAATACCAGCGGCAACTCTATGGTTGCATGGCAGTGGTTAGCAAACGGCGCTGGCAGCAGCAACGGAGATGGAGATATAACCAGCACTGTAAGTGCCAACACGACCGCAGGTTTTTCCGTAGTGAAGTATTCGGGTAACGGCTCTGACAATCAAGAAATTGGTCATGGTCTTGGCCTTGCCCCAAAAATGATTTTTACAAAACGACTAGACGCTAGTGGAAACTGGACGACATATAACGATGCTGTCGGCATCAATAAGGTATTTTATCTTAACAGCACCGCAGCACCTGTGAGCAACACTGAACAGTATCGTGCTGTGCCAACCAGCAGTGTGTATACTGTTGGCGTAGGCGGTGACATTAATAATGCCAGCGGAACTTACGTTGCCTACTGTTTCGCAGAAATTCCCGGCTATAGTTCTATCGGGACTTACACCGGCAATGGATCAACAGATGGTCCTTTTGTGTATACCGGCTTTACGCCCCGTTTTGTCCTATTTAAAAGAACAAATGCTGCTGAAAGTTGGCCGATACTTGATACAGCGCGTGGCAGTTCTTTTGGTGCTGATGCTGGTTCAGGTGGGGATAATCCAACAGCAGGTAACGACCTAAACGCTGTACTTGTTGCTAGTACTAGCGCTGCCGAAGAAGACAACCCCGCTGGTTCTAGGAGAGCATCATTCAATTCTAACGGTTTCAAGGTCAGAACAACAAATACAGCGATGAATGGTTCTGGTTCAACATACATATACATGGCCTTCGCA
>WLWE01000305.1_pt1 | contig 44180 bp, 48 predicted proteins | sample 6718301 | NCBI WGS metagenome assembly WLWE01 (sample SAMN12718691, study PRJNA515312) | sponge metagenome | isolation source: marine sponge | host: Mycale hentscheli | place: New Zealand: South Island, Marlborough, Capsize Point | collected 2003-05-01
CAAAACACAGGTATGTATACACGCACCATGTACATCATAAAACAAGCAAAGACTTTCATGGAATAACTGTAGAAAGCTTGAGATCACCAAGTGGAACAGACTCCTGGCATCATCGTAATGGTTACGGGATAGGGGGTGTTAAGGCGATTGAAGGTTTTATTCACTCTAAACAACATGGTCAAGTTGCTAGATTAACACATATATTTTAATGAAAGATCACATTAAAAAACAAATACTTGAAGAGAAGCTAAAAAAGAAACCAAACTTCAAATTAATTAGAAAGCTTCAACAATTGTTAGATAAGAAGAAAGATTAAAGGTCTTCTAGCTCTTTTTCTAACTCTTTCATTTCTCTATCAAGCTGTATTTCGTCTCTAGACTTTGGAGGTTTATTTCTTTTTTCAAACTCTAGCAGCTTCTTTTGTCTGTTGTATTCTTTTATGTCGTAAAACTTCAAATCCTCTAAAGTGAAAGGTGTTGTTTCGTCTCCCTTTTTAAACTCTTCCTTCAGGAATCCTGCTCGTATATCTCTATACATAGGAACTCCTGTAAGAGGTAGGGCGTTATACACTTCCAAAGCCGTTCTATAACTTAAAAGCTCTTTAAGGTTCTTTTCTCTACTCTCTTCTGTCTTGTTCAGCAAAGCTCTTTTGGCTTTACCAATAACCCTATCTAAAGCTTTTACTTGAGGTTGTAGCGGGCCTGATGCCATTATGACTGACCTTTTATATGGATCTCTGTTTATTTGGTCTAAAGTTATTTGACTAAATATAATAGAGTGTTTATATGGGTCATATTCTTTTTCATCTCTAAGCCCAAATTCATATCCGTATTCTTTGTTTATTGCTTCTATTGCTGCGTTTGGAAGAATCATTGGAATGTTTCCTGCCATTCCTCTACTAATTAAAGAGGTGGCTGCACCAACAGACTGTCTAATAAATAGTTCTTCATAATCTTCATCATCATCATCCCCAATACCTAATGCAGAATACATTGTATTTGATAAAGCTTTAAGTAGAACAACATAAAGACTCATTCTAGCCATAACACCTGCTAAAACACCTGCGCCTTTTATTTGCCCCATTTGCCCTCTTCCAACTAATGATGCCACCGCTTGTCTCGCTGTTGCATATTCATTTAAACTAAACCTAGACATGTAAGAGTTAACAGTTCTATACCAATTTCTTAATTGCTCTTCATTTCTAACTTGATTTTTAAGAACCCCACTAAACGGACTATTTGATGTTGCTGCTTGAGTTACATTGCTATCAGCTGCTTTAGTTGATTTTTTAATTGCATCAGAGTTTTCTTCCATGTAATCCAAGTCCTTTTCTGCAATTTTATCAAAATCTACATCCTTACCTGTAAGGTCTTTAAATGTTTTTGCAAAAGTTCCAAACCAAAGTGGTCTAGACACCATTTGATCTGGAGTACTAATTAAAAGTTCACCAACCTTTTCAATACCTTTTCCTACTTGCTTGGCTTTTGTATATCTAAGTATTTTTTCTCCGACTTCACCTGCAGAGCTTTTTGTTCGCGCACTCCCTTTCTTTCCCCTTACTACTGTTTGTTGATCAGCTTTTGAACCACCTAAAGCTTCGTCATTATAAAGTTTTGTTCCTGTGGTCGCTCCTGTGTTTTCAACTACAAGCCTTCCTTTTTCGCTAATAGAAAGATTCCCGTGCTTAGTCATTCCAAGCAAAGACTCTGTTGGTGTTGATAATGATGTAAAAGCAAGGTTAGACAGAAGTTCAGCTGTAGCCCTAGGTACTGATGCTAAGGTAGAATAATAACCAAGAGTTCTGAATTTATCAAGAGTTTTTCCGCCAACTACGTTTACTGATAAGTTTTGACTCAATACATTACCAACAGCTTCGTTGTAAACCTTTTTTAAATCACGAGCCGCCTCTTTTGACTCTTTTTTGTCGTCTGCTTTTTTGAGCGTTTCTGTAAGCGATTGTCTTGTTGTAGATATTTCGTTAGACATATAATAATCCATGCCTGTATTTCGTACAGCTCTAAGTGCCGAAGCTATAGGATCAAAGTCAAGAGCCTTAGCCCCTGGAGTTCTTGCAATAGATGTTTTTGATTTTGTCCCAGGTTTTATGTTTATGTATTCAATTTCTTGTTGTAATTGAGAATCATCTTCTTTAGTACTATTAGTTACTTTGTGATGAACATAGTTGTTTACTAAATCTAAAGCATCTCCTCTAACAATGTTTGTTGCATAAATTTGTAGCTCTCCTAAATCTCCATAAACCTCTTCAATTATTTTAATTGCTTTTTTTGTTTTTGGAGACATGGCATCTTCTATTTTCTTTATAGATATTTGTCCATTTTCAGAATACTCGTTTTTTATTTGTTTGAGTAAATCTATGTCTCGTTTAGTATATCTACTAGATTTAGGATCGTTATCATACTTCTCAATAGTTTTGTCTATAAAGGCCACCGCTGAAGCCGTTCCTTTTTTACCTTCATTGGCTTCAAATTCTTTTTGAAGCAAGTAAGATGTAACTTCAAACCTTCTTTTTACTGACTGATTTACACCTTCTTTTCCTTCTGGAGCTAATAGGTTTTCAACAATCTCAAGTTTATCTGTTTTTCCGTTTATCCAATTTTTAAACTTTGCATATTGAGTGGCTGTAGGATCAATAACATTTTCCCTTATAGTGTTGTTTTTAAAGTTACCAAAAACTTGATCTATAACAGACAGGGGGTTGCTTCGAATCATTTGACCTACAATACCTACACTAGAAGCATCTTCTGATGCTAACCCTAATTTTGCAACTTTATTTTTTACAGCAGCAGTTGTTCTTTGACGTAGCATAGAAAGCTTGTTTGATAGATTAACAACCTTGTTAACCACAGGGGTTATTGTGGCTGCCCTTGTATTCGCCTCTATTCTTTGCGCAAGCTTATTTGCTGAATAAGTGTATATACCATCTGCAATATTATCTAAATGAACCTGTAACTGTTCAAGCTCTGTTCCACTTAAAAAGGCCAAATCTCCTTTGTTTGCTTTGGTAAGTGTAACAGCACCAACAGACTGATCTCTAGCCGTTGAGGGTAAATTACTTAACTTGGTTTTAGAGGCCTGATTAGCAACATCGTTTATAATTTTTTGTCTTGTGCTTGCATAGTCGTTTACAGCATCTACAATTTCTTTGTTGCTTTCTGTTTCTGCTAAGTTTAATTTATCGACTAAAATCTCAAGGCTTACTGAATCTAATTTGTCAAGATTGTTTTCAATAAAATCAGAGTTTTCTTCAATTAATGTTTGACCATCTACGTCTGAGCTGTTTATTTTATCAATTACTTGTTGCGTGCTAGGCTTATATACAAAGCCTTTATTTTCATCAAAAGTAAGTTCAGATTCAACTTGAGGATCAATTTTTATTTTATTTAAAAGAGCTTCTGCTTCTTTTTGTATTTCCTTGTCTAACTTTGTAACCTTCTCTCGCTTAGAAATTTTACCTAAAAACTCATTATAAGACTGCAAGTCTTCAGGTTTTATTTCCGAAACAGGAGTCAACAATATCTGTGACAAAGTGTTATTAAAATCTGGATTGTTTCCTAACCTACCTGTGTTAAGTTTTTTTCTTGTTCTTTTGTTAAGTGTGCTTGCCTGTTGTTCTTGAGCTGCGTAATCTGCATTTGTAAAAACTTTATCAGCATACTCTAACAATGCCTCTACTTGATTGTCATTATCAAAGTTGGTCTTTTTAATTTTATTACGCAAACCTTTGCTTTGAACGGGCGAAAGTTGACCTCCTTTTTGTAGTGAGTTTACACCATCTAAAACTTGTTTTTGTTTTTGTCTATAATCAAGCTGAGACTCTCTTGCTGCTTTAGCCTGAAGTCTAAGCTGATCTTTCAGAGCTGTTCTTTCATTTACAGTAACCTGCTTGTCTTTAGGCTTACCTAATATTTTTTTAACTGTAGGCGGTTTTGTTATTTTAATACCTAGCTCTTGATTTAGCTGTCTCACAGCTTCTTCTCTCTCAATATCGTTTGCTTCTTGATAGAACTTTGAGTTTTGCAAGTAGTTCAATGTGTTCTCAAGTATAACTTCAGGGTTTGTGCTTTCTCCTACTTTTCTACCTTTTGTTTTCTTTACAATGTCTTGAACAATCTGATCCACTCTTTCTTTACTTGGAGCGGAATCTGCTTCGTTCACACTCATCACTTCTTGCTGAGTTATGATCGGTTGTGATTTTTTAATATCAACTTCTACTTCCTTAACAGCCTCACTCGATCTAAACTCACTTTCTCTATCCGAGGGCATGTCTATTAGTTCAGTTCCCTCTGATTCAGCTGCTTTTCTTAGCTGCTCTAAGTTTTCATATATTTGATCTCCATCAGTATACGACCCATCAGGCATTCTTACATATCCAGATAAATCGTCTCTCCACATTACAGCAGAAGGTTCTTGTGTTTCTTTAGATAGCAAGTCATTAACTTGTTTCATTGTTTTTACTTGACCGCTCTTAAACGCTTCAACCCCTTTTGTTATCAAAAAAGCATGCAAATCCTGCTCTGATTGAGGCATCTCCATAACACTTTCGTATTCAGACTCCGCTAGTAGCTTGTCATTAACATAATTCCATATTTCTAACTCATCTTTAAATTCTTGCTCTGTCTGCGTCTCTTGATCTGTAGTGGTTTCGACTTCGGTGTCATCCTCTCTGGAAGGCTCTCGTACTGTGTCGGGTACTCCTTCAGCCACTTCTTGAGTATCTTGGGTTGTATCTGCGCTAGTTTCCTCCATTGCGCTTTGCTCCGTACTGGCATCTTCTTCTGGTTTTTTAATGGTTACCTTTTCTTTATCTACAAACTCAAGTTTCTCTTCAGCTGTAAGTTTAGAAAAGTTATCTATTGCTCTTGAGGTAATTTGAGAATCAGTTATTTGAAACTCTGTTTCACCTCTTTGTTCTGCTTCATTCTGAAGCTGTTTTGCTGCTTCTTCCTTTAATTTTAATTTGCCATCTGGAGATGCAAAATCAAACTGGGTTCTAACTGTTATTTCGTTTCTAAGCTGTTCTATTTTTTGATCTATCTCTCCATGAAAAGACTTGTCTCTTTGCTCTTTAAGTTGCTCAAGTTTTCTTATCTCATTAACCGAGTTCATTACACTTAAAGAAGTTTCAGGGCTTAGATTGGGCGGTATGTTGTTTATTGTGTTTACATACACATCAATGTCTGACAATAAATCAGACACTTGTTTTTCAGTATAAACACCCTGAGTTACCATACTATTTAAAAACTTATTGGTTTTGTCTACATCTCGTGACAATCCATGCAGCGCCTCTAATCTATCAATAGCTGCTTCACCAGGTGAAAAATTTGCTTTTATAGAAGTTCCTGTAGTAGAGCTTAAGTCACCACCAAAAGGCATTAATAAACCTGCCAATCCTGCTAATATAGTTGTGTTTGTGTATTCAGCACCTGTAATGGTGTTGTTCATTATCTCTCTTTTGGCAACTTCGTTTATATTGGGCGCAATGACAAAAGCCTGACCTGCTTGCTGAACATTTTCTTGAATCATCTCTTTAGCGCCTTCTTTTACATAAACAGGATAGTTTTGAACTACTGTCTGTTTTATTCTTTGAAAGTAAGACTGCACACCTTTGTCTCCTGCTTTCATGTAAGCGTCTACCATTCCCTTTGATAGCTTATTAGCTCCTGCTTTGCCGAATATTTTATCCATAGCTAAAGCTTGAGTAGATATAGGTGCTGTTATAGACCCTAACGCAAACCCTTGCATTCCTGCTTTTTGCCTTAGCTCGACAGCTGTGGCTTCGTCTAATCCATTTGCAATAGCTTGATCGTATGTGCTGCTAGCTAAATTGGTTGAAAATAATGTTCCTTGAGCAATCATAGCAGATGCTGTGGTAGCCTTCATTGGTATGCTAGAAAGTCCACTTACAACTTTTTTGCCTTTATCGAAAGTGCCTAAAAGAGCAGCTCCTCCTCTACCAACATTACCAACGCCTTTAGTTAGAGCTATTTGCAACACCATATCACTAGCTATCCCTGCAGTTGCAATAACAATTCCTGATCCGCTAAAGCTTTTAAAATCCTCATCGCTTTGTGAAACAGTTTTTCTTATTGCATCAGACATGTTAGGTGTTAAAACGTTCGTTACGTTCTTTTTTATGGCTAAATCATATATTTGACCTCTCTCGTCAATACCATATTCTCTTCCGTTTACAAAAGCTTTTTTGCCAGACGCATAAGAGTATCTCATAAAGTCATCTCTCTCTAAATCATCTTGAGCATCTCTCATTCTGATTTCATCAGCAACGCTGTTCATTCCCACAAAACCATATGCTCCTTTTGAAAAACTGTGTATCCTATCTTCTACTGATCTCCATCCTTGTTTTACAGATTGAGTGAACCAAGGATTTTCACCCTCTAAATATTTTTGATAGTTTTCTTGATTTTCAACATCTTGATTTTTTAACTTATCTGTTAGTGATGGGAAGTGTTCCTCTATGTAACTTGATAAAGCAATATCATCTACTCCTGAACTAAAATTTACTTGAACACCATCTAAACTTGGATGTCTTCCTTTATTTTCTGCTTGATATTTTAATACTTGAGACTCTACATTTCTTTCTATCTGATTGTTAATGTAGTTGGTTAAATATTGAGCCTTTATTCTTTCTGCTGCCAAAGTGGGATTGTAGTTTCCGCTAATATCATAAAACCTTCCATCTTCTGAAATAGTCTCATCTTCAAGAAGTTGGGTGTATCTATCCATATATCCTTGCTCCTTGAGATATCCATCAAAGTCTTTTATATTAAATCCTTCAATTGATTTTAGTTTTTGAGTATCGTACATCCTGTGTACATCAGAATCTTCAAATCCCGTTGGTGTAAAATCATCTTCTGCTAATTCAAACTCTTCTTCTGTTGGAGATCCTTCTCTAGTAAATATGGCCTCCATCTCTTCTTCTGTGGCATTTGGCTTAAGACCTAAAAGTCTTTCTGTTTCTTTATTGAAAGCATCTACCCTTTCTTTGGCATTTTGCTTTTTTATTACCTCTTCTTCAGGGGCAGTATATTCTACAAGATTCGATGACTCCTCAAACGCAAAGGGTTTATCTAATTTTTTGTTGGTTATTTGATCAGTATATGTTTGTGGGTTTTTAACCGAAAGCTGTTTAATTTTTTCTATGCTATCAGCATCTCCGTCTAATGCAGAATCAATAAGGTCCTCGTCTATAAATCCTTGAGATATAGCTTTTGATATATTATAGTCTGAAAGTATTTTTTCTTTTAACCCAGGTTTAGGGTTTGTTTTAATTACAACTCCCCCTCTTGGAATCACAGTTTTTTCTGATAATTCCATCAACTGATCTAAGTCCTCTTCTACATAAGTTGTTGCTTCATCAGGAGTCTCTGTGGTTTCTTCCACGAAAGAATCCAAGGAGCCAGGTTGTTCTGGAGTTTCGGTAATAGATTCCGTAACTTCCGTTTCCAAATTTGAATCTGAGGTGACGTTTGGATTTTTTTTTTGAGTAAAGCTGTATTGAGTTTTAAATTCGTCAAAAGATTTAGTGTAGTCTCCTGCAGAGCTTAATCCATCGTATAGTTTTTTGGATTTTTGTTCATCTCCATACTGATCTACAAACTCCTCAAAAGACTTTGTGTAGTCTCCTGCGGCAACTAACATATCATATAGCTCTCTCATTTATTTTAATATTTAGTCGTATTTTCCTCCTGAAGATTCCCCTTGTATTTGCTGTCCGCTTAGAGCTCTATCTAAGTTTTCGTTTAACCAAGCAAAGTTTTCTGCTTCAGTTCCGTTGTTTGTATATTTAACACCATCTACTATAATAGTTATTTCATCGTTAAATCCAAGCCGAACGACATCAGTTCCTGTTACTTGAATCTTTGTGTCAATTCCATATTTTGCGCGAGCTTTATCTACTACAGCTTGCGCAGAAGCAGCCATATCTGCTTCTGAACCTTCCTTAATATATTGAGATGCATATTTAACTCCATCTTTATCTTTAGCCATTGCCAATCTACCTAAGCCTTGATATTGTTCCCCTGGTTCTGTGAAACCTTCAAAGCCCTTGACTCTACTATTAATAGGGCCTGATCCTGCTTTAGATTTGTTGCTGTATGTTTCTGCATTATAACCTAGTTCTGAAGCAAGAATTTTACCTGTGTCAATAGCAGCACCCCCACTAACATCAATAGGCGCTGTAAGGGTTCCATCTACTCTTGTAAACACAATGCCCTCATCAGTAACTTCGTAATCATCTATATTCGGATCTTGTCTAACTATAGCTTCTAAGCTATTAGCGTTCCCATCTCTTACCACTTGATCAATCAAGTTAAAAGTATCTGTTTCTTCTTTTTGAACGCGGGCTGTAGGTCTATTTTGATCAAACTCAGTTCTTTTAGTTCCCTTAGTTACTTTTCTTTGAAGTCCATCTACTAAGCTTTTTCTAGTATAACCCTGCACAGCCTCCATGTGGTCTTTATCTTTAGGAAAATGAGCTGTAACTGAATTGTTAGATGTTGGAGCAACTTTCACATATTTAGGAACTGTTACTTGACCCTTCTCCATGTTTTCATCTAAAATATCAACGGTTATGGTTGCATCTTTACTATCTCCCAACTGCTCCCAATAAGCATCGCTTTCGTATTGATTAAATGGTATATATTTTACTCCGATTCCGTTGTCTTCACTCAATATACTTGCCGCTTGTGTAATAGTAGATGTCATTGCAGCAACTTGATTATTGATGTTTGTTGCAAATTCAGGATTTTTTCTTGCGTCATTAACAACATTTCCAACCATTAACCCATCTGTAACCATGATTTCATAGTTGGTTGCAACTGAACTTCCTGAAAATTCGTTTACCTCATCAATAAGATAAACCCTTTCTGATCTTCCGTTTGCAGGGTGTTTAAGGGCTAAAACGCTCATTTCTGCACCCTTAGTTGGTATTCTCTCTCCCTTTTCGTCAAGTTTTGGAGTCATTGTAACTCCATCCTCTGCTAACTGCATTTCATAGAACTGAATATTACCCATACCTTTTTCGGTAAAGTTTATATCCATTCCATTTAAATTAGCAAGTGCTCCTTGTATTTGTTGCTGTGCAGCTTCTAAAGCTCCTGAAGTAGGTTTTACAAGATTTCCCTTTTCATCTCTATACCCTTCTGCTCTTTTTCTAGTCAGCTCAAGTTCTTTGTCATAACTAGCTACGTTTTGAGAAAATATATCAAAGCTTTGTTTTCCGTTTTCAAAAAAGATTAAGTTTTCTTGAGGAGGAACTGATCCATTACGAACCAATCTCTCGTTAATAAGCATTTGATCTTTGTACTTCGCCAAACCCTCTAATACTTTTGCCTGGGCAGTTTCATCAGAAGGCATGTTTTCGTAAACCTTCAGTTCAGCTTCACGAATTTGTTTTGCTGTATTTTGCTTTAAATCAAGGCGTTGCTTATCAATATTGGCTTTCCAATCTTGAACTCCTTTTATACCCTTGTCAATAGCTGCTAACTTGCCTTCTAAAGGATTCTTTCCTATAAACCCTGCGTTAACCGCAGCCATTGTTGATTGTAATGCGTTACCCATATCTTATTTATTTCCGCCTATTCCAAATATATTAAGGATATCTAGTGGATTAAACTTTTTTTCTTCACCATCAATTGTTCCTGTATTTTGAAAATTAAATAAATTTTGTGCACTACTTTGCAAATTAGATAAAATACCTTCATTTACAACTTGAGTGTCTTGACCTGGAGGTTTAAAATTAAAAGAAGGTTGAGCGGGTTCAACCCCTACAGGCAAAGGACTTACATTAGAGCCCGCTGCTGAAGCAAGGCCGCTCATTGTTCCTGATTTGGCTATCGTTCCTAAATCTTTATTAGAAAGAACACCATCTCCAAGCATTTGCAAGGCTTCTGTTTTGCTTCCTGCCTCTCCAGATTCTACCAGAGCATCTACAGCTTTACCCTCTGCACCTCCAAACGCACTAATTCCTGCATTTAAAGCACTTATTCCCGCATCAATAAAAGCACCTGTTGAAGCTGCTTTAAGCTGATCTGATTCAGATCTTTTTGCTTTAGCCTCTAAACCTGCTGCTGCTGCCCTGTCGTCTTGTAATGCAGCAATACGAGCTGCATCTGTTTCAGATGCTTGCGCTCTTTTCATATCAATGTTAAGCTTTTGCATAGCCATCTTATCTGCAACCGCACCCATTCCTACATCTTGAACTTGTTTTACTTTTCCTGCAGTTGCCGCAACGCCTCTTTGGTCTCCTTCTTGAGCTGCCTCAAGTAATTGAGATCCCTGTACGTTTGCTAATTGAAGTTGCTTGTCATAGATGTCAGTAGTAGCTCTTACTGCATCATAAAAGTTTTGTTCTAATCTAGCAACAGATTCTTCCTGTAATCGTTCTTGCTCTATTTCGAGACGACCTGCCTCACGAGCTGCAACCTTTGCTGCATCTCCTGCTAAAAAACCTTTAGCTGCTGAACCACCTACTGCTACTGTTGCTGCTGCTATTGTTGTAAATGCTGCCATATTATAATAATTTCATCATTTCTGCATTGTAAGCGTCTGCCTTAATGTATCCATTCTTTTCATATATCTCTACTAGAGATTCATGTTTTAGCAATGCATAGCCATATTTGCATCCACTTAGCTTTAGCGTGTGACTTAGTGTTTGAACTAAATACGACAACGCTTTTTTCCTTTTTTTCCTGTCTTTGTAGTCTATGTTGGATATAATCCAATCGCACCAACCTACTTTTGAGTTAGTTACATACATAAAACCCGCGCAAACAGGTGTTTCTTTGTCGTAAACTATAAATCCACCTTTACCATTATCTGGAAGAAAATCTTTGGGTACGGGTGTCCATCTCCAATCTTTCCACCACTTTAACAAAATGGTTTCATAATCTTTATTATTTAACTTTCTTATAGTAAATTCCATTTACGCAAAGATACAAAAAACTAAGGATTACTTTTGAAGACCTCTGAATCGACTGTAAACAGCTCTACTGAATCTGTATTGTTATTTGTTATAGTGAACTCCATAAAGTATCCTGTTGCGCCATACGACTCTGCAACGGGGTCTTTTAACACCAATATATAAGCCTGAACAGGAACCTGCGTACCTGGGAGCAAAGCGCTAGGGTTTGCTACAATAGTTTTTCTATCGCTTGATATTTCGGTTACAGGGCCTATTTCTATAGGATCTGAAAAGTCACCTGGATTAGGGCCAACAAAGTTACTATAGTAAATATCATCTCCAATTGAAATCATAGAGGAAACCTTTTTTGCAAACTCAATACTAATCGGGTTTGGAGAAACTCCTGTAGAGTTAAGATTTCTACCAATTCCTTGTGTTGATCTTAATGATAAATTTTCTGAATTAGCTATTCTTTTTATAAAAGCAAAGTAGCTTCCTTCTTTTTCTACAAAATCAGTATTCGACATAAACCCTGCACCAAGATCTGTTGTCAAGTTAACATCCCATGAGTCATCACTTTCAAGCTCAATGGTTTTGAAAACTTTTACTGTTGTAGGTTCTTGATTGAATACGCCTGTAAGTGTAGATGGATAGTTAACTCCATAGTATTGATTTCTAACATTGTTTGTGTTGTGTCTATAAAGATTGCCACCCTTAAATGTATATAAGTATTGATTCATACCTAATATAAAATCAGGATAATAACTGTAAAAAGAAGGCCATCCTTTTACTGATTCGCTGTATGTTAGTGTATAGTTATCTGGCATAATTTATATTTTATGGGGGTGTTATACAACCCTGTATGTTACTTACTACTCCATCTGATACAGTTATTACTTGAGTGTTGTCCATTAAGTAATTCTGATCAGGCACTCTATTAACTCCATTTACGTCTAAAAACACAGGATTATTTAATTCTGGATATACGTTAGTTGCTCCTTGAAACCTACCAAAATAAAAAGTTCCTGTAGCAGACCCACAAGAAGTGCTACTTCCAATACCTGTTGCTGTAAACGATGGTAAAGCTGCAGGACATTCAACATCTATATTCCAACCCGTATTTGCGCAAGGGCCCAATACCTGAATGGTGACAAGCCCTGGAAGTCTGTTCGGTTTGGGAACAATTAATAAGCTATACTGATTTTGTCCACCTCTAACATCGTCTCCGTTGTTTACAGTTACTTGCTGAGGTGTCGGTGTTCCAGGTAGCCACGCTCCCTGATCAAATCCATCGTAAAAATCAAAATCAGCTGTATACGGGGTTGCAGGAACACACGTATCTCCAGGGTTTCCTAATATTGTAAAAGCATCTGCAACTCCACTTGTGGACTGTATGTTTCCGTCATTAGGGGAGGAGACTCTATTGTGGTATACTCCATCATAAAACACCCTAATACCATCAGGGATTCCTTGAGGGTTAAAATATACTGAAATAGCTCCTGTATCGTTTTCATCCGTACCTGCGCTAAATTCTAATTGATAAAGCCCTGTTGAACCACCTGGAGGGCTTATTGTTCCACCACAAGGTATACCGCATTCTTCACAAACAAATGAAGGGCCGAGCTCTCCGTTTAACTGATACCTATATATATTATTATCCTGATAATATCCGTCTGCAGCTTTTATCAATAGGTTAGCATCATCATAAACAGCTGTTGCTGTTATGAAATCTGATGAATCAATATATTTATTTAATAAACTCATAATTTAATTTTTAAGGACAGAAGAATATGTTAGCGTTCCACCCTGTTGCTTGATCATAATAAAAAGCGTTGTTGTTTCCACTTTTCAAATACCAACCTGTAGGTATTTCTCTTGATGGGGAATCAATTGCTTTACTCGTGTATATTTTAGTTCCCGTTGATGGATTAGCAGGTGAACCTCCATTTTGAGGGAAGTAAGCTGTATAATATGTCGGATAAGGGAATGTGTCTTTGGCATTACACGCTGCAGTACCTGTTGAGAATGGAACTACGTTATTGTTTGCTTTCCAATCTTCGCTAAAACAACAGCCTGTTGTTGCACAACCTGAACTACATCCATTTACCGATGCGGGTGCAATAGCAAAGGTGTAGAACGGACAATTAATACTGCTTGTCAACAGTATTGTTCCTGTTGAACTTTGTAGGTATTCTAAAGCGTTCCCTGAAGGATTTCCATAAACATTAGCATAAGTCCACCATCCATCAGGAAGCTCAGTTCCTGTGAGATATTCCGACAAATACAACCTATCATTGTAGTTTGGATTTGCGTTTGCATTATTTGGTGTTTGTGCAAAGAAATATTCGGTAGTAAATCCAACTGTATTATACCCCACAGCATCACAAGTGCTAATCGCAGGCCCTTCGTCTGTATATATAAACACAGAATATGATGGTGGTGGAGTTTGTTGTGTAACTGTAGCTGTAATAACTAAAACCTTATTTTCATCACAATATCCATGTGTAAAAGTTTTGTTTGATGGATTGTTAAAATCAGAAACACCTGCCCAAGAAAATACAGGGGCGGATGTAAAGGTGTAGTTAGGGGCTAACGTAACACTTGATGTGAATGTTGATAATCCTCCTGGCTGTGCTGATTTGCTAGTTCCCGAGGTATCTCCACCAATTGTGTAACCTGCTGCATCTCCTGTAATATTGTTTTGAACTGTTAAAGTTATGGTGCTATCTTCACAGCTTGCACCTAAATCTAAAACAACACCGCCTGAATCTAACTCCATATACCCTGTTCTAGCTCCATCAGGCCCAAGCGCATAGAATCCTGCCCCTGGATTTGCCCCTGTGGATTGAATGGTGATTGTATCTCCAATAGAAGGACTTGATACTAATGGATCACCATCGTGAGTATATTCAGTTGTGCCTGTTAATAAATTACAACATATATCTATTGCATTAGGCTGAGAATTTGTGCTTGCATCAAACTCAGGCCCTGATAACGCACAGCCACAATTATCTAAAGTAATGTCTACGCCTGCGGGAACTGAAGTAAATTCAGTAGCAGAGATTCTAACAAATGTGTCAGCAGCGATTACTTCACTATCAGCAATTCCATCACAATCTAAATATGATACGGTTACATTTGTAAGATTGTTATTGTATACAATATATTCATTTGCAACTTCACTACAGTCATTTGCAGGAGTTACCTCTATAAATGCAACGGTAGGTGTTTCACCTGGAGCTTCAGCTTGAACTGAGTAGTAACAATAATCCCCACCCTCTCCAAATTCTTGTGCAAATATTACATCACCTACCTCCATAGAACCTGTTGCGTATCCTGAAACAGGAGTTAATTCTGATCCTGGAGCTAAGCATTGTGTTATTGAAAAAGTTCCAGGTGGCGTACAATCACAGCAGGCATCATCAGGACTTGTTGCATCATAACAAAGAGGTATAGATACAGCCTCTCTTAAATCCCATACTAAGTATAAATAGTTAGTCGCAGTCGTATAAACAAATGATGCTTCAAAATTATCAGGCCCTCCTGAAATAGGAGTTGCAGTTTGTAGAAGTGGTATCAAAGTGGGCAGATCTACTTCGTTAAAGTTAGAGTTTGATGCAAAATATTTAAACTTGTTTGAGTTTTGTTTGAAAAAATATGTCTGCCCTACTGCTCTTCTGCTTTGCATTATTACAGTTGCACTTTGCGGAGGTAATGCACCAAAAGATGCCTGTCCTGTAGATTCGCTAAACAAGGATACACCATCAGCTTCTAAAACTACTGAGTTAGTACTATATGGGCTTGTATCTACACCAAGCTCCCATCTATATCTTGTGGTTGTGGTAAGACTAGCGTCTCCTGTAAAGTTTATGACTATTTCCTTAACAGTTATAGTGTCTGCTTGAGGACAATTAAAATCAATCATGTATGTAGACTCCTCTAATGGAGTAATAACAACATTGGCATTAGTTGGATTGTTTTGGTCTTTTGTGAAAGTAACAAACCCTATTCCAGATACATCTTGATTTACAACCTCAACACCATTCCACTCTATAGTTATATTTACTTGTCCTGTTACATTATAATCAAACTGAACATCTCCGATTATAGTTGACAAATTAATTGAAAGACTATAAGGATCAGAAGCGTCTGTTAAAGACAATGAATACCCACAAGCTCGCTCTATTGGCTGTTGTGGAACTACCGATGTGTTGGAGCTTAAAACATACTCATTCATGTATGGATCAAATCCACCTAACTTTTGAGTTTCAAAAGAGGTGGTAAATAAATCTCTAAACCATGAGCGCATACCTACTTGTGATATTACTCCTAATTGATCTGTTTTCGCACTACCCCCTTTTAGTTGTATTATAGAGCTTCTTTTAGCATCTGTAAAGAAAACATCATATCCATAAGATGTAAAGCTTTCAGGGTTGTTGCTAATTCCATATTCCTCTATTCTAGCTAATTGTGTCCCCAAAACCTCTGGAACAGAAGTAATTGCACCACCTGCAGCTGCGTCAGACAAAAGGTTTTTGCCAACCAAAACATAAGATATCTTGTCTTCTTGCAAAGTAAGTATATCTGTTTGTCGAGCATGCATTTTTCTAATTGGACCATAAGATGTTTCTAAGGTCTTAAAGTTTGCTAATGCAAGATTAAACTGATTTAGCTTATTTAAGTTTGTTTCTTGATTGAATACACCACTATAAGTGATATCAGCAAATCTATTAGCTTGTTGATATTGTTCTTCGGATACTGAAGTGACTTTTTCTCCTAGCTGAACATACGGTTTTACAAATCCATCTAACACATGATTACTTTCCACGCCATTACCAAAAGTATAACAATTAGCAAAATTTAAATTTACTATGGCGGGTTGACTCCCTGTTTGTGATTGATCATCACCAATATTTCCTGAAAGATGATATCCGTTTTCTATATCAAACGTTTGCTCATTTTCATAATACAACTCGTCATTTGCATCTAATGGCTCACTTTCAAACACCATTAAGCTTGTCGCTCTATTAATTGTAATTCTCATTGAAGCATAAGAACCTCTTTTATCTGGCGGATTACATTTGCCTGTGTTTACAGCCATTGTTAAAAACAATTGATTGTTATTTGGATCTCTTTGGAACTGAATAAACACATCTCCATTACTACCTGTTGCTTGATTAGTTGGATATACACCTAAATTATCTTGTTGTATTGGGTCAAGAACAGTATCATCTGAACCACTAACAATACCGTTGTCTAGTCTAATATTTTCATTTATAATGTAATCGTAAAAATTATCGTGATCACTACCCGCTACAAAACTTTTAAGATAATCATAAGTTCTACTACCACACCTACTACCTCTTTTATTTCTGTTTGCTCTAAGTTTTATTTCTATTTGACTTCCTGCAGGAACACTCCAATCTAAAAACTGCCCTGGGTTGTCTACATCTTCAAGACCACAGCTAACAGCAACATAAGGTTTATTGTCTCCATCATCATCAGTTTCTTCTATAAACGCATTAGGTGGCTTATTTGCTTGAAAATTATTTGCTTTTATTTCCATATAAACTCCACCTGGCTGACCACAATCCTGTGAGCTTGCTACTGGCTCTCCGTCAATATTTTTTTCACACAAAAAGTCTTTTGGTTGAGCTCCATAGCTCAAAATTTTAGTTTGAATACAGGCTTGAGTAGCGCCACCTGTATCACTTTTTACAAGTAAAGTATCACTATCTTTTACTTTATCTTTATTGTCTCCTTCAAGCAAGAAAAATATATGACCCGTGCTTTCTTCTTGAATGAATATATTTGAATATATAGTTCTATATAACCCTTTTGATTCTTTTAAAACAAACTTATATTTGGTAGCCCAATACGGAGGGTAACTATTTAGTTGAACTTTTATTTGATTCTTTGTTACAGAGTTTTCACATGGAACAAATATCGTATTGTCTGTATCCACTAAAGCTGTTGTTGATCTTCCATATTCATCCATGTAAACAATGCCAATCTCATAATCTCTATTACTATGTAAGCTTCTTTTTGACCCATCTAAAGAGTATAATCCTTCTGCACTTACTGCATTAAAATATTCATAAGCATAGTTTCCTGTTGGAGGATAAGGTTGGGGAACAGAGGTGTCTAGTTCTTGAAACTGAAAGGCGGGTATTATAAAAGTGATTTCTGAGCTTCCTTGATTAGCTATAATGTCAAATCCCTGATTTATTGCAGATAGACCAAAGTTTTCTTTTCTCCATCCTGATTTAGGTACTATTCCACATATAAATAAATCAGTTAAAGAAGTCGATGGACTATCATTTACATTTCCGATTTCAGGGAAACAATCTGAATCAGCAGGAGGTGTAAAAGAACTTACTGCCTCTACAAACTCTGTACTTGTTGCTAACTCATATACACTAGCATAATCCTGAGGTAGGTTGAATATAAAAGTTGTTTCAAATATATTTTCAGGCTGACTTCCGTCATTGTACCCTGGTGTTCCGCTGTATTGATTGCTAACAAAATTAAAAGCGACACCAATTTGAGCGCCTTCTATTAATTGAATATTGTCTCCACTAAAATCTACAGTAACCGATGCGTTGGTCACGGTAATCTGCCCATCTATACTATAAGTAAAATCTGCTAAATCTGCGTCTATTTCTCCTGCTGACAAATTTTCTGCTACTAAGCTTAAATCGTAGTCCAAATAAACTTCAGCACCATTTTCATCTACTATATCATAACCGTCAATGTAGTTGCCATACATAAGTCTATTACCCATTATAGTTTGAGCTTGAGCAACTCTAGGAACATTATCATAAAGTCTAAGTAGTTGCTCTTCAGGTAATGTAGTATATATCTTTTTGTTGGTAAATGTAATTGTTTGCTCTGTATTATCAAGCCAACCTTCATTTACCTTATTAAATCTTTCTATAACATTAACACTTTGGCTAGTGCTAAATTTAAATACTACATCTAAATCTTTTACATTTCTTCCTCCTGTGTTAAAAGTAATGTTGACACTATTAAATATATTTCGCATACCTTCATTGTAAAAGTTTGCGTAATCAATTCTAAAGGGCCCAGGTGTAAACGCATAATCTGTAAATGGAGATAATGCTGAATATTCTCCATCTTCATACTGCCATCTATAAGCGAAGCTCAATAAAAGCTCCTCCATGTAGTTTTCTCCACCACCTACTGCAAACTGATCTAATGTAGGTGCGTTTAATGGTGGAGCTAGAATAACACCTATATCTTGCTCGGTTAGCTGATCAACCGTGGTGTTAGTGTCAGGTTGTAAATAAGTTCTTGTTACATTTATTTTTCTTGGTGGATTTAAGTTGTCTGTAAAAAACAACAAATCACCAATCAAGTCTATCCCATTCACTAAGTAATCTTCATCAAAGTTTAAGATTGACGTTGAGATTACATGGTATTGTAACGCAAAGGTTCTTACGTTATATGAAACAATTAAATCTACTTTGTTTGTAGATGAATTAGGATTATTTTTATCATGAACAAACCAATATATAGTTTCGTTTGCTCCGTCCTCATAAGCACCTATACACTTAGCCTCTGGACTTAATGCTGCATTTTGAAAGGTAAGTTGAACTAAAAGCTCATTACCTTTAGAGTTCTCTACAGCACCTATTTCAGTACCTTCAGTTGATCCTAAACGAACATTTAAAGCATCAATGTATTCACCCTGTGGAACAAGGCGCTCATCAACGCTTTTATTCATGCGTCCTTTTATAAAATTCTTTTGAACCTTAGGCATATTACTTTATCCATTTATTTTGGCCCCTTAGATTCATTAATAATCTTCCAGGGTGTATGTTACTCAATCTTAATTTTGCATTCCTTAAAAGGGCTGATTTCTCTTTTCTAACCCTATTTACAATAAACTCCTGAACACCTATCTTGCTATTTAAAATAACATACTTAATGTAGGCATATATAAACTCTTCAAATAGTTTATTTACACTAATTTTTGAAACATCTCCCTTTTCCATTCCATCAGAAACATATTCAAGAACACATAATTGATTCGCCATGTCAGAGCTAAAGTTAATAACCCCTGCTGCTTTGTTAATTTTAAATGTAGGTAGGTTGTTTGCTGTCTCTGTGTTCAAACCATATCTACCTCCAATGGGATATTCAAAATACCATAGTCCATTGTAAAAATACCCTTCTTGTCCATTATAAGGGCTTAATTCGTTTAGATATATGCTTTTAGTTTGACCTAATATTCTTTGCATGTCAATTGTAGATGTTGATGGAGTAAGTATCTCTCCATTTTGATCAAACAATATTCTGCCTTTATTGTCTTGCAAATATGCGCTAGCCCAATTTGTTTGAATATTTTCAGTTAATGGATGTAGACATCCGTCTTTTAACATAGACACCCTAACCCAATTAACATAGTCCGCAGGAAGAATATATCTGAGGTTTTCAGCTACATCTAGTTCAAGTATTTTTATTTCTTTTAAAGAATCATAATTTAACTCTTGTATAGCTCTTTTTGCGTGAAACAATACATTGTATCTTTCAACATTGTTTATCAACTTATCATTACCTACATACATAAGCATAAAGTTGGTTACAATATCATCTAATGTCATGTATTGATATGAACCCCAATTCTCATTCTCAGGTAGGTTTCCGTTATTGTCGTAATATTGATAGTCTGTTAAAAATGCCATAATTATTATCCTTCTTGTTTATTAGCTTCAGTTTCTTCTGCCTTTCCAAATTGCGCAACTACAGTATCCCTTATAGATACACCTGCATACTGAAGGATTTTATTTATCAAATTTGTTTCATCAGATTTTGGAAGTTCAAAATCCTGATAATCAGCAGCTGTTTCGTCAAACGAAGGCTCTCCTCCAGGTAACTGAACATACGTCCAATTAGGATCTTTTGGATATCGTATGTATTGAGTAATAACCGAACCCTCCTCGTTGATGCTATCAGGATATATTGTAACTGTATTTCCGTACATAACATCTGTTGCCCCACCCAATACATAGGCGGGATATAGTTGACTTGGTTGCGTTAAATGAGATGCGTTCAAATAAAATATCTTGTTTTGCGATACTCTTTCAATCTCTCTAATACCGCTATTCCTTACAATACAATAATAATTTCCTAAATCCCATATTTGAGTTCCCACCAAAACAGTCTCACTCACAACCTGCACTACATATCCAAACTCTCCTGTTGTGGAGTTTGAAATTACATCTCCTACTTGTACTCCTGATGTAATAAAAGTAGCTGTAGTATCTGCTAAAGTTGTAGAGGCAGGAGGCGTAGTTTGATCTACATAACCTTTAGCTACTGTTGTAGGGTAGTAGTTTATTTTGTTAATCAAATAATAATCCTCAGGTAAATCAAATAGATTTAATGAAGAATGAGATAAAGCTTTTGTTGATGAAAAACTATCCACAACTTCTTCTAGGCCTTTTACAATATCTGCATATCCTGTACCAGATTGTCTAACATTTTGCTTAACATTCCAACTATTATATTGATAAAAGTAATCTTCAAATAAATCTAACTGAGCTTGTTTTGCATATAGATTAAAATCATTAGGAGTTATGTATCCAAAATTATTCTTATTTGCAATGGAAAGCACAGTAGCTCTGACTGTATTGATTAACGACATTCTGCTCTATTTTTCTTTGTACAAAGATAAGAAAAAAAAAGAGGCCTCTTTTTTTGAGGCCTCCTTGACTAATCTAATTTAGATTCTAATATCCTTAGAACTTCTAGTCCTTCATCGCTTTGCAAAAACGATGCTAAAATAAACAATGGATCTTCTCCATAAGGAACTGTCAACAGTTTGTTTTTGTTTCCTTTTAAGTTATAGTAAACATCTTTTTTGTTCTTCAAAACAAGAAGACCTTCGCTAAAGAATTTAGAACACTTGTTCTGTAGTGAAAGTAATGGATCGTTGATTGACTCCATAAACTCTTCAGGATATCTTTTGGCAAAAACCCTAACATCTCTTTTTAGCTCTGCTGAAGTCATTTTTTCAATGTTCAACCCTATTACAACTCTTGCAATAGTTTCTAACATCTCAACATCTAAATCTTTTGCTAATATTTGAGCTTCTAATGCTGAATCCAAATTATCAACCTCAAAAGAAGCATCAGCCTCTTTATCTACCTCTACAAACTCTTTTCCATTTGCAGGATGAAAAGCTAAAAACTGCTGAAGTATTTGGTTTTGTTTAGAAACTCTTAGGAATCCATCTTCAAAAATAATTGGCTCTAATATTACATTTCCGTCTTGCTCTTCTTCAAAAATGCTTTTTTGATTTTTAGCATAACGAATTGCTCTATTAACACCTGTGGATTCGTCAAAATATAATAGTGATTTTCTCTTAGTGTGTCGAGAAGGAATTGTGTAGCTCAATGGAGCTTTTTCTTTGGTTAGCCTGTAGACCTTGTCTACAAACGTCTTTTTACTTTTTTTCATTTGATTTTAATTAAAATTTAAAAAAAGGGGGCGGTAATCCACCCCCTATTTATAATCTACTTCTTAGTTAGTAAAGATGAAGAAGTTGTTAGCACCTAGAGTACATAAAGCTCTTTCAGACAAGAAGTTAACTTCCATCGCATCAAGATCCGATGTAGCTGCTCCTCCTGCAGAACCTGTAATCCACGTCTTATAACGTCTATCTTCAGTCTCACTCGCTCTATAACGAACATGTAAGAAAGGTCTCTTAGCGTTTTTACCTAACACTTGGTCGTAAACAGTTGTAGAACCTGCAGGTACTAATACCCCATTGATAGCTCCACCAACGATATCACCACGCATAGTTGGGTCGTTAAGATATTTCCAATCAGTCTTATAGAAGTCATATCCTCTACGGAATCCTGAGAATCCTAAGTTTAGAGCCATTTCCTCGTCATTGTCAAAAAGACCATACGAAGTACCACCTGGGTTTCCGTATGAATTTTGAGCAGCTAACATATCGTCAATGTCAAATCCAAACTCACGATTTACGAAAAGAACATTCTCTTCGATAGAACCTTGCTTGTCTAGTCTCTGAATGATAGCGTCAAAGTCTGCAAGAGCTGTTGGGTTTCCACCGCTCCATACATTTCCTCTATCTTCAATTACATAGAATAATCCTTCAGAACCTTTATTACCAACACCTGAAGCAACACCTGCAGCGATAGCTGCAACACCTGAACCACCTTCGGCAGGAACTGCTTCCACCATTGCTGTTTCAAGATAGTCTTCAAATCTTAGTCTTGTTTCGTGCTCTGATTTTAGATACCACAAGAATCCTGTAGCTCCGTTTTCAGTTGTAACTTCAATCCATCCAATCTGAGCCATGTCAGATCCGCTAACTGCATAGTGGTCTTTGATGATGATTGGTGAATTTTCAAAAATGAAGTCATCAGCTTCCAATTGTCCTTGCATACCGACAGCTCCTTTTTGAAATTCAGAACCATAGATAAATAATGAACATTGTACAGCTGCAGCCATTGCTTGGCCTGCTGCTTCATAATAAGCTACGTCAATTGTACCGTTAGCCGTGTCAACATCAGTAACAAGTGCTTTGTTGCTGTTTGTTGAACCAATTGAGCTATCAGATAGCATAATTGTTTGTCCTACTCTAATAGCAATTGAACCTGAACCAGGAACAAGTACATCGTTAATTGTTAGAGTGGCTGTAGCAGCTCCTGCTGCTCCACCTGATACAACGTCTGTATATTTAGTGTGTAATCTTCCTTGCTCTGCCCACTTAATAAGGTCAGAGTTAGAAGGCATCTCAGCGCCTACCATTCTTAAGAATGAAGCTACTGTTCTGTTTCCATATCGCTCAAATTCTTTTTCATATGTATCAGGTAAATACTGATTCAAGAAATCAAAGTTGGTGATATAGTTTGTCTGTAATAAAACCTGTTCCGAACTTGGTTGCAAGTCAAACCCAGGTACTGCATCTACTGCCATAACTAATGTTTTTTAAATTTTTAAACTTATTTCTTTTTACTTCTAATTCTTAATCCTTTACCACTATCCTGAGACAAAGGTCTAGCCTTAAATCCTGTGTCGCCAATTGCTTGAGGCGTTTGCCTTACATTCATGTTGATGTTTTTACTCTTCTTCGAAACATCTCCAATGGCATCTGCCTTACCTTGCTCATAAAAATATTGAGCAAACTTTTGAGGATCTATCGCTGCACTTAGTGCAGTATGCCACCCCTTAGCATCACTTATTAATCCATCTTCGCCTAAAAATTTATTTACAAAACTATCTAGACTAAGCTGTTTAGACCTCATCTCTTGAGTATCCCCATATGCATACGATATTACTTTATCTCCTACATTGAACTCAAAACCTTTGAACTCGGAATCAAAAACTTTATCAGTTTGCTTCAAAAAGTATTCATTCTTGTTTTGGTTTGCCTCTTGAGCGGTTTTGGATTGTTGTATGTAATTTCTGTAAGCTTGAAGTTCTTCTAAAGTCTCCTTAGAAACAGAATCCCCGCTTGACTCAAGAGGAATGCTATATGTTTCTTTAAGCTCATTTAGATACTTTTTAGCTTTAGAAATTTCTCTTTTCTTGGCAATATTCTTTTTCTTGATATCTTTTTGCTCGTCAAGTTCTTCGTCATATCCGAACTTGTCTTCCATTAAATACTGAATATCTTCAGCATCTAAATCAGATTCAGTCATAGAATAATACTCTCGCAGGAGTTGATTATCAGATAAATTTGAAAGGTCACGATTCGCTTTCACAAAATCTTCAAATCCTCTTCCTGTATTCTTTTTAAAATCCAAATATTTAGACACATCTTCAGGTAGTGGTTCGTTCTGCTCTTTTTGAGCAAACAAATCATTCACAGAAGATATATCTTTATTATATCTATTTTTAATATATGAAAGAACGTCTTCGTCTTTTATAGTTGGACTTTCAACTTCCGAGACGGGCTCGGTATTTTGTTCTACAGCAGGTTCTTCAACCTTTGACTCTTCAGCCACTTCTGTAGCAGTATCTTCAACCTTTTCAGGTTCTTTATTTTCTTCTTCGTGTTTTTTAAGTAGTTTCTCCTCTACTTCCTGAACAGATTTTTCCTCCACAGGATTTACTTCTTTGATCTTTAATTCCATTTTATTTAATTTTATGCAAAGTTAATATATAATTTATTACAAAATTTAAGCTTATCTCGGCTCAAACTCTGCCAGGTCAAAACCGTCTAAACTATCTTCATTTGATTCAAAACTAACAGGCGGCAAATTGTTTTTACGCTGCTCAATAAGTTTTGATTGTTCTGTATTAGATTGAGATATTCTATCCGATTTTGCTGTTTCTCTTTGTAACTCTCTATTCTTTAGTGCTTTTGATTCTGCATCTTTTATTTGCATCTGAAGGTTAAATTCTAACTGCATAAGCTCAGCTTTAATTGCAGCTTCGCCTTTCATTTTTTCTACAGAGAATTTAGCTTTAGCCTGCTCAATCTCCATTTGAGCTTGAGTCTCCATCTGAAGTTTCTGCATTGCTGCTTGTGAAGCCATTTGTTGAGACTGCATATTAATTTGAGCTTGCTGTTGTGCTTTTTGTTGTGCTGCTTGCTGCTCTTGATCTTGCTTAGCTTTTCTTCTAACCTTTAGCATTTGATTGGCTAGCTTAATATTTTTTATCTCACGAATATCAATAGCATCCTCTAAATTAATATCTTGCTTAGATAATGCCATTTGAATATTTTGCTCAAGCTGAGCTTTCTGCTCTTCATCTGGAGCTATTTCAATAAATATTCCAAAATCACTTAAGTAGAGTTGAGATATTTCTTCAAGTACTCCAACATTAAATTTTCCAACCTGATTTACAAACTCTTCTCTAAAGTCGGAGTATTCAATCAAATCTGCAATACGACTAGATAATGCTGTACAAAGTCTTTCACTCATAGCCAATCCTGCATCTAGCATGTGTCGTGTAGCTGTGTTGCTGCTTAGGGCAGCTAACTTCTGTAATCCAACTAACGAATAGGAATCAGGCGTAGCCCCGTCTCTTGCTTCATTGAGACCTGTTACATCACGAAGCATTGACATATAGTGATTATATGTTCCTACCAAACTCTGAATTTTCGCCTGACCCGAATTACTATTCAACTGCTGAATAGGAACCTTAGCATTATTAAAGTCTCCATCCTGAGTAAATGATCTACCAATAACAGAACCTGTTTGGAAGAACATTCTCAAGGCATCTTCAGGATTATATGCTTGACCTGTTCCCAAGTCTACTTCACTCAATCCGTCTGCATCAATAAATACTCCATCTGGAACAACCCTAGATATTACTTGTTGCATTTTTAGGTGAGTAATTTGAATCAAGTCTGCAAACGTAATCATACGTCTCACTAAAGATTCAACCACTCCTTTATACATTCTTGGTGCAGCAGCAATAAACTCAGGATAAACTTCTTGAGATGCTGATGCAGGTCGAGCCATGTTTTCAGCCATTTGCCACTTGAGAATTATATTAGTTCCCATAACCATAACACCCTCATACCAAACATCAATGGTTTTGCTAACTTTTTCAAAGTTTCCTTCCTCTTGCATTTCTACAGTTGGATCAAAAGTGTCTTCTTTTTCAATGACCTTTTCCGCTCCAACTGAATTTGTTTTTTTCTTGTATGTAAATGTATGAGTGGTTTTATAATTAAAAAACAACACGGTAGCGCTGTCTTTGCTAAATAAACTGTTATTATAATATTGAGCCGTATTGTTGTAGTCGTACCAACTTTGGCTGTATTTAGATATTTCATCCATGTCAGCCCTAGTTAAGCTTGGATCAATTTTTTTAAGCTCAATAATTGGTAATGTTTTTATTTCGCCCCAATAAAAGCAATCTTTAAAATGAGGGTCTTCTGTGTAGCTATATACAACATTTGCAGGATCAACATACTCTATACCTATTCCAGAACCAGGTCTGAAAGAATGCTTGCAAATAGAAAGTCCTAGAACCATTTGGTCATAGTACAATTGTTTTTGTAAATCATGATATCTATTTTCTGCAAGTACAGTATTTATTGCTTCTTCCTCTGCAATCTCTATTGCAGGTTTGTATTTAATCTGCATGTGTAATGCTAATTCCTCATCACTTTCAGGAACTTCGTCTTCACTCATTCTGAATGTGTTAACACCCATTTGTTGCTGAACTTGCTTCATTATGGGTTTCGCTAACATATCCTTTTCAAGCTCTTCTTGATATTTGCTTCGCTTATCTAAAGACATTCCGTCTTGCGCATAAGCCTTGACCTTGAATATTCTATCGGCCATTCCATTTACTACAATATCTACAAACTTGGGGATGATTGGAACGGGTGTCCAATCTAAATTAAGATAGCTAAGATCGCCATCTATTGCTAATTCGTTTTTGTACTTTTGAATTGATTGCTCTCCTCTAGCGTAAAGGCGTAGCCTATGGAAGTCCGCCCATTGATTATAAAATCGGCTTTGGCCCCCATCTTTTCTAAACCATTCGTATTGTATGGCTTGACCTATTTGTAATCCAAACTCAACGCTGTCTTTTACACTATCTGAGACAAATTGACTTGGGAAACCCTGAGGGTTAATTGCTATTTTTACGTCCTCCATTTATCTTATAATTTGGCTAAAACTTCCCCTATTGTCATATCTTGCAAAGTTAAGTTTTATTTTTGATTTATTTTTAACGGGTTGATATAGGTGTCTCTGGGTAGCCATAATGGCTAAACCTGAGCTAATAGACGCATCAAACTTAGTTCTGTTGTTAATATTAAACCTTGCCCAATCCTCTAAAGTTCTACTAAAATACATAGTTCCCATGCTGTCAGTATCTCTAAAATTTCCTAAAAAATCTAACCCAACATATTTTTCTATGTAAGATTCTATTGCAGCTGCATGCGCCTGCTTTACATCTTCGCTAGAGTTTGGTATTCCACCTAATTCCTTTTCAGACTTTGATAGCTTTGTGTAGGACTTATCTGGTCTATTCATTGAATAACCTCTATACCCTCTGTTTTTGAAATGATACAACAACCTAGGTTTGTTGTTTTCAATAAGTATAGGCATGCCGTAAAACACACAAGCCATTAATACGTCTTCAAAAAATATTTCAGCCGTTTGAGGTCTAGCTATATATTCTAAGAAAAACTCATTAGTGGGGCCTTCATCCATATGAAACTTTGTAATTCCATGCAAAGCTCCATTTGATCCGCCCCCACCAACTGTTCCTGATATATCATAACTATCACATCCAAACGCACCCATATGTTCATTTGCAGGATGCTTAAATCCTTGCTTCATTATAAATTTATTCTGAAGCTGTTTGTTGGGTGTCCATGTAACGTAAAATCTACCCCTGTCATTTGGACTAAATATAACCTCTGTATCTTTTATTCCATCTCTCCAGGAAAAAGAACCTCTAGTAATAAACTGATCTTTTATAAGGGATTCGTTGTAATCAATTTGTTGATATATCTTTTGAAGATTAAATAACGATTGTTTACTTTCATCTCTAAATGCATGTGACTCAGAACGAGGAAATTGACGATAAAACTCATTTAATGCATCTGCATCGTTCTTCAAGCTTTCTACTTCATTTTCCCAATAATCAATAGCACCTTGATATATGTAATCTCCATAAACATCTATAGTCTCTTGTTCTGGATTTCTAAACACAGGCATGCCGTGCTTATCAATAAACCCTTCCATATTCCATTCCATAGGTATAAACAATGAATATAGCCCGCTTTTGGTTTGACCATTAGCATTTCTATTGTTTATGTCTGAATCATAAAATAATTTTTTGAACGCATCGCCACCTTTTTCAAGTGAGTTTGATGTGCTCCCCATCATGCACTTTCCTATAATTTTACTACCTAAACGCAAACATGTTTTTGTAACACGCCAATTGTTTAATATGTTATTAGGCCTTTCCCATTTACCTGATTCATCGTGCACAAGTAACTTAAGTTTTTCTCCATCATAGCTATTGTCTCCTGTGTTCTTCCAATCAATTGTAGTGTCTAATCCCTCTACCAAATCCACCTCTTCAGAATACATATTCTTTTTAGTAATTTTTGATGCGGGCACACGATAAGCTAATTCTGTCTTTGGTTTATCCATACCGTCTTGAACGGGCTTAAAAAAGAATGGATAGTTGTTTGATATAGGAACTACTTTATCTGTAAACATCTTCTTGGCATCTGATCCTGTTTTAGACAATATGCCTATCCTAGCATCTTTTGATATGGTAGCTATGTTTGCACATTCTTCACTTCCCATATACGAAAATCCTGAACGTCTTATCTTTAAATAACATATTCCAAAAGATCTGTTGTCAGCTTTACACGCTTCCCAATACAAATAAAATATTCTATTAGCTTCTCTATAGTTTGGGTATCCGATATCAATTTTAGTCCATTGTAAATACATATAATGAGAACCTGTCATATATGTTTTCACACCATTGTTATAGAACCAGAATCCATCTTCTCTTCTATCAAACTCTTGCTCTACATAATCAACCCATTTATCCTTGAAGTTAGATGGAGCTGCATGCCAATTAAATATGCTTTTAATTCTAAACAGCTCTTTTGGATATTGAAATCTTTCCCAATATTGTTCTTTTTTAGAAGAGTCTCTTTTGTATATTTTTTGAGGTGCTTTTGGTAGTGCTATTTTTAGTCCATTAATAGACACTACGTTTTCAATCTGACCTGATTTTGAAATTACAACTACATCGTGTTTTTCATCATAGCCATACTTCCACGATTTAGCTTTATTCTTTGTGCTAATCGTTGATTTAGGTATGTAGTTTTCAATTACCTCGTATAAATTATTTTGACCTTCTTTCTGCAAAACCTCTTAATGTATTGTCTTTTTTCTTTTCTGTTTCTTCTCCCAACATTTCTTTTTCTGATTCAACTCTAGATAATATTTCAAAAGCATCAAATATTGCTAACTTTTTAGTTGCAGCCGCGTTCTTAAGTCTGTCTGCTGCAAGCTCATCATTTGGATCTGGCTTAATTATATCTTCCTTTGCCACCTTAATTAACTGAGCGACAGCTTTATGGCCTGCTTTTATTATCTCAAGTTTTAGTTCTTTATTAGTCATATATTAAAGTAATATTTTTAGTAAACATTCTATAAAGCTTTTCTCCATCTACATTATACTCGTACTCGCTATCAGGCTGAAAAGAAACTTTATCTCCTTTATTTACGCCTTTCCTATTTAAGTTTTCATTAGAATACTTAATTAAGCCAACTAAGGGTTCTTCTTCTTGATGTGTTTTAAGATAGTGATTTTCTTTTGGTATAGGTTTTACCATGCAATAATCTGCATGGCATTTCCATTGATCACCCTGTTTATACATATAAAACTGATCGTAATCAACAAAAAACAAATCATCTTTGAAAAAGCTTTTACCGCTTTTCTCTCTACCCCTCATGTCGTTATAATACTTAAAAACATTATGGTGAACCAATAAAATATCTCCTGGCTGTATTTCCCCTGTGTAATTTACAGGAGTTTCTTGCACAATAGCATACCTATTAGAAACGGTATGATCTTCTTTTGAACTGCTTACAATAAAGTCAATGTCGCCAATTCGTTTTGTGTTGTCATACCTTTTTCCATTGTAAGGTTTTACAATGAAGTAAAAAGGTGATTTCATTCAAAATTTATATTATATTCAATTGAAACAGGCATATTCGAATTAAACTCTTTCCACAAAAACACTTCACTATTATCATTCTCAACCCAAATTTTTATTGAGTCTGATTGATCGTCATGCTTAATTAAGTGTATATGATAATTACCGCCTAAAACTTCTTGGCCTGCAAGATAATGCATGGCACTAGATTTATAGTCTGCTCCTATTGAGATTTTTCTTATTTCCATTATATTAAATTTTTAATAGGAATTTATCCTACGGGATCAACAGGCGGTTGCCAAGGCAGTCCGCTTGATGTACCTACATCTTCTATCTGTTGTCTTTTAATAGCCGAATAGGTTGTAACGTAAGCTTCTCCATCAGCAACTACAGTTGGCCCTAAATCAGCCTGCACAAGAGCTATTACTTGAGCTTCTGTTAATTGGCTATATGGCGTAAGAGGAGGTGGCCCTACAACTCCAGACAATTTAGATTGATATACTTTTCTAGCATATCCAATGCTATCATTTGCTTGTATCGCAGATGTAACTACTAATTGACCTGGAGACGTTGATACATCATACTCCATTGTTAAAATTGTCCATGTTATTGTTGCTGCCATATTATTTTTTTATTGATAAACTCTAATCTCTAGTGATCCATTAGTTAATTTGTTGTCACTATTATGTGTTAGTATTTTTATTTCACTAGCGTTTGTTCTATTCCACGCTATATCGTGATTGTTTTCTGCGCTACCACCATTTACAAAAACAATTGTTTTACCTGAAGTAAATGGAGTTAAAGTTGATGTTAATGAATAATCTCCACCTGCGTTTCTACTCCATGTCAATACTCCTGCATTTTGTAATGAATTAGCTAAAACATTTACTGTAGGATCTGAAGTTCCTGTCTGAGATATCAAGGCTGTATAAGTATAAAAACTTGATGCTGTATCTTCAAAAACTTTTCCTGTTGAATCAACTTTTAAATTATAATGAGTTGAATTGTCTGGTGAAACAGTTCCGTTGCCATATGCTCCTAACGCAATGTGACTAGTGTGTGCTTCAATTGCATTTAATGATCCTGACCCAGCACCCCCTGCACCTATTACCACCTTAGCGGTAGACGATGCGTTGTACTGTCCTATTACAACCTGACCTTGTACGGAAGTTGTATCAGATAGCTGCCATCCAAAAGCAAATGTAGGACTCGAATCATTTAATGTAATATCTTTTCCTATTGCAATCCCAGTAGTGTTAATAACATTAACAGACTGCCCTATTGCAACTCCTCCTGGAGAAAGAACCTGATTTCCTGATCCTAAAGCGATTCCTGTTGTTCCTGAGACTTGATGGCTTCCACCTGCAGCAAATCCTTGATTTCCTGAAACAATTTGGTTTTGCCCAAAAGCAGATGAATTATTTCCGCTAACTGTGTTGTTATTCCCTGTAGCGAATGATTGCAATCCACTTGAAGTATTACTTTGTCCAAATGATGCCGAGTTGGCTGCAGTAGAGGAACTGCTAATCCCTATAGAGAATGCATTTGGTCCTGAGCTTGTGGTTTGATTTCCAAGTGCTACAGCTCTTTCTCCGCTTGCGTTTGTAAGTTTTCCTCCTGCAAATGAATTTACTCCAGAGGCTATAGAGTTTTCTCCAAAAGTAAATGAGTTGTTTCCTCTAGCTTCAGTTGAAAATCCAAAAGCAGCCGATTGAAATGCTGTGGAAATATTTCCAGAACCTGCAGCAAATGCGTTCTCCGCTAAAACCTCGTTATTTACGCCTGTGGCAAAAGTATTTTTATCTAGAACTTGATTGCCCTTTCCTGTAGCAAAAGCTCTCTCTCCTCCTGTTGCAACATTGTCTTCGCCAAACAAAGCAGAAATATCTGCTCCTGCGTTTACTATGTTATCTTTTCCTGCAACAAAAGATGTAGTGGCATTTATCTCGTTGGAAGTTCCAAAAATTGCAGAGTTTGATCCTGTGTAAATATTATTACCCCCTCCTCCGACTATCGAAGAAGCTCCGCTTACGGTATTGTTATTACCGAAAGCTAATGCATTTGAATTGTCAACACTATTATTATTACCAAATACTGCGCTATGAACAGCTGAAACAGTATTGGTCTTACCTGAAGCAAATGAGTAATCTGCTCCTGAAGATATTGTGTTTTGATATCCTGCCGCCACCGAACCATCTGCTCCTGCCGTAGATCGAAATCCTAAAGCCACAGAGTTTGGTGCGAATGCTCTTCCATCAAATCCAAATTTAACAGCGTTGTTTCCACTTGCTATTCCGCCAAATCCAGATACGAAGGAATTTGCACCTGAGGACTCTCCCTTTTCACCAATAGCTACAGATGATTGTCCTGATGCTATTGTGTCTTGACCACTTGATATTGAGTAAGCTCCAGAAGCTAATGTCTTATTTCCAAAAGCAGCTGATGCTAAAGCCGAAGCCTCAGTTGAAAGTCCAAAGGCTGATGCACCTCCTCCACTCGCTAAAGTTAAGAAGTTAGCTGCTAAAGAACCATTTCCAAACGCTGTTGTTGCAGACCCCATGGCAACGGCATTTGTTCCGTTGGCATAAGCTACTCCACCTAAATTAAAAGATGGACCCCTGTTTCCTTGAGCGGTATCTCCTCCGTCTTGTGTTATAGAAAATTTATGATTCGCATACCCCTCAGTAACTTGAAACAATTTGGCATAAGTCCCACCTATATTTGTTGCAAGTAAAGGGTCAATTCTAGCGTCAAAATTAAATATGCCATTTGGCATGTCTTGAATTAAAAGCCTCCCTGTTGGAGTTGAAAAAGTAGTTGTATCCCCTTTCCAAGTAGATAAAAAGTACCCTGCTGCTAAACTATTATTTTGTCCGTTTAATGTAATCTGGCTAGCTGTAGTTTCACCTGATGCAGGTTCAAAGTTGTCATTAGACTTTATGTCTATTAAAGAAACTTGATTGCTTCCAATTATAATATTTCCATTAACAGTAACCAAAGGATTGGTTATTGGGTCAGCATCTTGAGTAACTAAAGAGTCCCCCAATATCTGAGTTCCCACCCAAAGAGGTAAAGTGTTTACTGTTCCTGAACCTGTAATAACAGGGCTGTTATCTATCTTATCCCAAAATACATTTCCTGCATCATCTTCTGAAATAATCGCCCAATCTTGAGGCTCCCAATCTGTGATTCCACCTAAGTCTGTAGTTCCTGCAACAGATACAACCCAATACTTTCCTGTATTTCCAGGAATAAGAGATATGGCTTGTAAGTCAGGAGTGTTTGTATCTGCATCCCATGCTCCTTGAAACTCAAGGCCTGAGCCTTGGTAGTTTTGCCAAGTAACATTTCCAGATGAATCCGAAACTAATACTTGCTCACTATTCCCAATGTCTCCGTTAAAATCATAAACTGCAGAATTAAAATATATTCCTCCATTTACATTTGTTAAACTCTCAAGAGTAGTTGTTCCGTAAATTAAAGTATTTCTTCCTACAATTAAATCGTGAGCTATGCTTAAGTCTCCAAGGCCGTTTCCATCATTGATAAAAACTGTAGTTCCTCCAACAGCTGTTGGATCTGTTCCGTCAGTAGCAGTATCTTGAGAGATTAAAGAGTTAACAAGTTTTACTGATTCTACTCCTGAAGTTGAACCTGTAAAAACGGGGAGCCTATAAGACACCCCGTCAAAAGCTTGATCAATTACAAAGTCAGCAATACCTTGTATTGTAAAAGTTTTAGTCTGCTTATCAATTGGGGATGAGTTTGCAGCCGTTCCTATTAAATAATCCGCTCCTTCAATTGGAGATTGATTCGGATATGATAAAGTATTGCTAATTTTTGCCATGTTATTCTTTTTCTTTTATTTCCCCTGTTTGTAAATTAATCACAGAGTTTTCTCCGTATTTTTTAAGAAGCTCTTCTTCTAATTTAGCGAACTCACCTCTAATTACTTCAACCTTCCCGATGATAAAAGATTTTTGAATCTCTAAATCACCTAATTGTGTTTTTGCATTTACAAAATCAGAGTTTAATTGTTGTAATTTTTCTAACTCTTTTTCTTCTACTTTTTTCATTATTTTATATTTAAGTTAATACTGCAAAGGTAATCAATTATTCTTTAATTTTTTTTCGCTCTTATTTGTGCTTGTTGTTGCCCATTACCTTCTCAATACCTCGAGAACCGAAGTATGCTCCAACAATAAGAGAAAGCACCCCTGCCACACTATCTAATTCATAGTCTAAGTACCACCCAACTATGTATGCTACAGAAAAAAATACTAACGTAAGAGGTCTTACATTTTGAGACAGCCACGAGGTACTTGCCATGTCTGCTGTCCATCTTTTGCTAACCTCCTGCATTTCAATCATATCCATCTCTAAAAGCTTCATTGCTGTTTCTTTGTCTTGTGGTGGAATGTCTGGATCTTGGTCAATAAGTTTTTTAACCATACCTAAAAGTCCTTTGTCAGGCATTACGTCTCCTATAGAATCTAGTAGACCTGACTTTCCTAACAAAAATTTTCCAACCTTCGTATCCTTGAATTTTTTTCTGTCTTTACTCATATGTTGCAATATTCATTGTATGCATCAAAACAAGGGCAAGGTTTTGCTGAAAATTCATTGTGTCCATGAATTGTGGCATTGGGATGCAGCTTTTTTAATACACGCAAAAGTTCTAATAATGTGGCTATTTGTTCAGGAGTTCTAGTATCTTTTGCTGTTTTAGAAACAGCATCAAGACCCCCTATATAACAAATTCCGATTGAGCCCTTGTTGTGATTTTTTACATGAGCTCCTGTTTCGGTTATCGGTCTTCCGTATTCAATTATTCCGTCTAATCCTATAACGTAATGATATCCTATTCCTTTCCACCCCCTGGCTTTGTGCCACTCGTCTATTGTTGCTGCTGATATCTCTTGACCTTCTTTAGTTGCAGAACAATGAATTATGATTTTATTTATTTCTCTCATAATTTATATTCCTATTTTCAACGATAATTATTGACATGATTTTGAATCTGCTCTAAAGTAACTGTGGGTTCAAACATGATATTACCTTCCCATGTGATTAAGGGTTGGTTTTCTTTTTTAATAATAATAAAAGGAATCTTGGCAAACTTTTTTTTGATGTCACTATTCTGATCCTCTAAGTATGCCCACTCTATATTGCAGTTTCGAAGCCTATCAATGTTAACTGCATTTTTTTTGTTCCACTTTGCATTAATTTGCAACACAGTAATTGAGTGTATTGTTTCTTTTGAGACATCCTTTATAGGTTTAGCAGGGGAAACTAAAAGGGTTCCAACCAAAAGTGCTAATAAAGGAAGTAAAGTTCTCATCTCAATTTATTTCATACAATCTCTCTTCAAGAAGTTTTAGCGTTTCTTTAATTTCGTTAATGTCTTCCTTAATCCCATCGACATCTTTCTGTGTCATCATTATGGTTTGACGAACAATTTCGTCTTTGTATTGATACTCTTGCTGAGTAATCACGGGCTCAGGCTTTTCCATTGCCAAAGCTATTTCTGATTTTAAGCTAAAATAAGTGGTTGCGAGACTAACAGTAAATCCAATAATAAGACCTATTGTTTTTGCATCAAGTGTAAACTTTGTATTTTCACCAATCTCTGTCGCCATCACATTCAACTATTTCATATATCACTTCAATATCCCCAAGTGATGTTGTTGTTTCAAAATATTTTACCATAGTGCTACTATCTCTCCTGCTGTTGTTCCTGTTGCAAATACTTGAATAACCTGTACAGGAAAAAATTGACCTGCATATACTCCTGTAAATGTAACATCGTCTCCACCAATTGTTTTGACTCTTACATTCCCAGGTGTTCCAATATACAGAACACAACCATTATTGGTTCCCCCTGTTATTGCAGGTATCTCATCAGTATCACTTGGAGTGACTAATAGTGCTCTACGACCTTGTAATTTTTGATACGCCATTTTTATTATTTATTATACGGAAACTGACGATTCAAAGAATCTCTTCTTTCTTGACAACCGCAAGGTTTCCCTGTTACTTTTTCATATACTTTTGCAACCTTATCAGCTCCAACTAATTTAGCAGCTTTGTGCACAGTATCTCCTAATCCTTTAGATTTCATTTATCTTTACATTTACACAGCTTGTTTGGACACGAGTCCACTTTTACTGTTAATTTAACTAACAACGCATTCCACTTGCATAAAACTTTATTCCACAAGCCCGACATCCATTGTCCTAATTTAATTAATGCTTTACCCATTTATTTTTTCTTTTTCATTGAACAGCCAAAATTTTTAGCGTAGTTAGCTTGCTTTACTATGGTCTCAGAATATTTCTTTGGACTTTTCATAACTGCTGAAGCTGCACTACAAGCATCCTGGAATCCGTTTTTCTTAGCCCAACGAGTGAACTTACCTTGATTCTTTTCTTTGATTGCAGGAAATGCTTTTTTCTTTGCCATTCTTATTTTTTAATAAGTTTTCCTATGTGTGATTTTACACTACTTGGATAATGCTTTTCATATTTCATAGAGTGATCACCACCATATGAATGTCCATAATCTTTTTTAGACATTGCTTTTGATTCGTCTCTACGATCTTTTAAAGACTGAGAATGTTTTCCTTTGTGCTTGTTGCCCAAAGACTCATCTAGTCTGTCATTGTAACCTTGTGCCATAGCTTAAAATTTTTATTTTACAAATATACTAATATTTTCCTCTCCTATTTTTAGGACTTGACTTCTTAGAACCGCCCTTTCCTGCCCACAAATTTTTGCATGCCCAATAACGAGCTGTTAACTTTGATTTTGCTGTTCCACACTTATGACGGGCCTTGAAGCTCTTTCTTGCAGCTGCTGAATAATTATGTCCATATCCTTTTGCTCCAAAGTGAATAAGTTTTTCTTTTCCTCCTTCACAGGCTTTGACCATACGTTTTTTGCCCGCTCTATCAGAAGGGCGAGGCTTGTTGCAAGGCATGTTCTTTTTGTTAGCCATATCATTATCTCTTTGTAAATTTTTTAGTTACTCTCCCCGCTTTCGTGTTGGCTACCACCGTCTTTCCTTTAGCGCCTGCTTTTTTCTTTTTACGAGCTGTTTTAGCTCTCTCAGCTTTGCTCATTGATTTAGCTTTAGCTAATGGCAAACAACGATCAGGGTTCTTTTTATTTTTGCTTGTTCCACAAGCTCCCTTGATTGATCCATCCGTACCAATCCTCACCCATTTCTCGTCTCGCCATTTTTTAAGCTCGCCCATATTTCTTTTTAGCTTTTGGCTTAGGTTTGCTTACTTTCTTTTTTTTCTTTTTTGCGTATGCCACGATTATTTTTTTCTAAGTTTTCCAAAAACTTTTGCTGCCACTTTTACAGCTCCCTTGATTCCACCTCCACCAACGGGTATAGATCCCCCTTTTCTAAGGTTCTCTGGTGTCAACCCTAAATCAGAAATAGGTCTCTTTTCTCCTTTTGGCTTTGGCGTTTGGGTTTCCATGTAAGGACCTGGGTTGTTTTTAATACTACCTCTGTTCATTTTTGCAAACTCAACTGCTTGCGCTTTTCCTACTGCATTGTATGGAAAAGATTTTTTCATTTTTTTGCCTGACGTTGGGCAACTATAACTTACTGTTGGCATAACTTTTTATTTTTTTTTGACTTTATTTCTAGATGTGTAACTTCCGTCACTATAATAAGAATTGTTAGATTCTCCCTCGCCCTGTCCGTATACTCGCATTTTCATACTATGATGAGCTTTTACGACAGTTGGACTTGTACCTTTTGTAGTAATAACAGTATCCTGCTCTTTATTAAAATTAGGAAACCTTTTTTTAGATTCCTCTACATATTTCTTCATGCACTTTCTTAATGCTGAATTTTTTAAACCTCTACAACTCATCTTTATTTTTTGTTTTTAGCGCCCTTAGCGTAATTAGGATCTTTACAATATTTACTGGCTGCCATATTCGCATACGCTGACGGATATGTGTCAAAGGTTCTTTTTGCCCAAGCTATTCCTGCTGCGCAAATTTTATTCCCCTTTCTTTTTTTAGCTTTACTCATTATATAGCTTGAATTGCAATAGACATTTCAACTTCAGCATCACTAGATAAAATTGTTCCCGTCTCAACTCCAGATACATTTATAATGTCACCTGCAGACAAGGTAAATTCAGTTGTGCTTGTTTTAAAAGGATAGCCTCCGTTATCAGAATTATCAAAAACTAATCCTGTAAAATCTCCAACTAAATTATAGTTAGCAGAGTCAGTTGTTTTACCTGAATTATTATTCATCTTATAGAGTTTTACCTGCCAACTATTTCCCGCTGCTATAACAGCCGAGTCTGCAGAAATCCACTTTACAGACGAACCTACAATCTTACAATCAAAAGGTATTGCAAGTACTGATGAGCTGTCACTTAATGGTAGGGCTTGAATCCCAAACTCTAAAGTGTCTCCAAAAATTCCAGGGTCTCCGCCAAATACATTATGAAATGTTCCTGTTACAATAGATTTTGCTGTTGGTGGAAGTAAATCGTCTGTAGATATTTGTACGTTTTCTACTCCTGTATATCCAACCAAAAAGTCAACTTGACTAGGATCTGTTTTTACTACAAATTGTGAAAATTTTTTATTTGCCATTTTTAATTATTTATTTGTTATGGGCAGAGTTCAGGAATCATTCTACTGTCCTCTATTACTAATTCTTGTTCACAAAACTCATCAAGCTCTGTAATTATAAAGCACAACTCAGGAATGTCTTCATTCCTTTTTTGTGGAAATGGCGTTCCATTTCCTATTCCTGCTGCTAGTCCGCTCATATTTTTTTATTTACCTCCCGTGTTTCCTTTGTTCTTTCTCCCTTTACCTTTATATCCTCGAGCTCTTTTATCTCCAGGTGTATTACTTTTACTTCCTCTGTTTTTCTTTTCAGATTCTAAAACGTAACGGCCACCTTTTTTTCTTGAAACATCAAGTCCGTCATAGTTTCCATAAGTTCCTTTTTTTCGGTTTTCACGGTTATCTCTAACTCGTTGTCTTATGGATGATTTCTTTTTATTATACTTCGCTTGATAAGCTTGTCTCTTTTTTCGAGCTGCTTTGTTTTTGCGATAGTATTTTGCCGTTCTACTCAGGGCCATAATAAAAAAGTTATCTTTGCAAAGATACAAATTTAATCTAATGGAATTTTCACCCAAGAATGACTACCTCAAGTATTGGAAAGTAGTAAGGCAATGGGCTCGATCACACTACAAGCTGTCTATGGCCGAAATAGAAATGCTATTGTTTTTATATAGCGAAGGACCTTTTAATAGAGGTCAATTTGAGGAATACAACGAAATACTGTCGTGGGATAAAAAAAGATTTCACAACCTACTTGCTAATGGGTGGATCATTAAATGGCGTGAACGCAAAGGCCGTGAGGCTACATTATATAGCTTGTCTTTTAGTGGCAAGCGCGTATGCGCTTCGATTTATAAAAAACTAAACAAAGAAGAAATGGTGTCTGAGCATAGGAGAAAGAATCCTATCTTCAGCTCAGCTGCTAAGTATAGCGAGAAGGTTTACAGGAAAATTATAAAAAAGATGAATAAGGAAATGAAACTATAGTACTATTACTATATCTCTTTCAAAAATTATTGTAACTACTTCTTCATTCAGCATCATCTTGTGTCCTGAGTTCTTGTCGTAGTATATTGTATCTCCCTTTTTGACTACATCAACATCAGTACCTGGAATAACTACCAATCCTTTTTTGTATCTTAGTTGGTTGCTATCGTCTGAAGTGAGCAATATTCCCGAGTCAGTCTTATGCTGTTCTTTGATTTCTGTAATTACAATGTATTTACCTACTGCTTTCATTAAGTGTTTTGAAATTTAATTTCTCTTAAGATTTCTTTTGTTAATCTTTTAGCGTCATTTTCAACTTTAGTCCAATATTCATTATCTCTATCGGTAAATCGAGACTTCCATTCTTCAACCATTGTGGCATCGTATTTTAAAAAATTCCTAACTCTTTGCTCTAAGGCTCCTTCATGTATTCCGTGAAAATCTTTTATGTTCATAATATTATGTCTTTATTTAAAATTAGTGGTGATTGATCGTGTTTGGTTGTAACAAAATAAACTGAATCGTTTTCCATTACAAATATCTGCTTAGCATCCTTAAACATTCTTGGATACTTTTCTAACGCATACTCTTTTACTTTACTGTATTCTTGATCAGTCATTTTTACGTTTCATTGTTACAATGGCGTTGGTGGTTAGTATTGTTGTTGCAACACTCACAGCATTTTTAAGTGCGTTCTTTGTTACTTTGGCAGGATCTATGATTCCAAGCTTATACATATCTCCAAACTTTTTGTTCTTCACATCATACCCATGATTGTGTGGAGCATCGTTGCAGTTACATATTTCGTCTCTAATCTCCTTTACATTTTCTCCTGCATTCTCCAATATTTGTTCTATTGGTGCACATAAAGATCCGTATAGCACATCGCCTGCGTCTGATTCCTCTAGTTGTTCTGCACATCTTAGCAAAGCAATCCCTCCTCCAGGGAGTATTCCCTCTTCAACGGCTGAGCGTACAGCACATACCGCATCCTCGATGCGGTCAAATTTTTCTTTTTGCTCAATATCTGAGTTACCTCCCACATATATCACTCCGACTCCACCTGAAAGCAGGGCGATGCGCTCACTCACAAAGTCTCTGTCCTTTTTAAGCTTCTGATTATCTCTTTGAGTCTTGAGTTCTTCAATACGCTCTTGTATCTCGGAGCTTTTCTCCGAGTCCTTCACGATTACTGAAGTGTCTTTGCCGACAATAACTTTGTCTGCATGTCCTAAATCTTTCATTGTTAGCATACCTAAGTTATCACCTTGCGATTCGCTGAAGTATTTAGCTCCTGTCGCCAAGGCAATATCCGATAGTAGTTCGTTAGTCTTATATCCAAACGATGGTGGAATAATATTACATAGTTTCAAATTATTCTGCACAACATTCGCAGCAAGTGTGTTTGTTACGTTCTGTGCACAGTTTCCTATGATTAAAAGTTTTTTGTTTTGGTTGATGATCGGCTTTAGTATGGCTTCAATTTGCAGAATGTTTGTTATCTCCATGTCTGTAATCAAAATCTGCACATCATCTAAAATACACTCATCGTTTCTGTGGTTATTGATAAATAGCTTTGAAGTATATCCTCTATCAATCTTAATTCCTTTAGTAATGTCGTAGTAAGTTTCTTCAGTCTTGCTGTTCTCCACAGTTAAAACTCCGTCTTTACCTAATTCCTTATAAGCTTCTGCTATCATCTTGCCTAGCTCAGGATCATTGTTTGCTGAAATCGTAGCCACATCACGAAGTGTCTTGCCTGTAACCTTCTTTGAAGATTTAGTAAGCTTACTTATCAAGTCTTCTGTAATCTTATTAATGTCACGCACAAGTTGTGTCTTGTTGATATTGTTCTCACGCTTGAATAATTGTAGACCTTCACGGACAATCGCTTCAGTAAGCACAATTGCCGTAGTTGTTCCGTCACCTGCTGAGGTAGCCGTTCTATCCGCAGCTTCCTTCATCATACGCACAGCCAGATTCTCGACTGAGTCTTCTAAGTCTATTGATTTTGCAACCGTTACACCGTCTTTAGTAATCGTGATGCCGTGTGTATGGTTTTGGGATTCTATTAGAACGGTTTGTCCTAATGGGCCTAGTGTACTCTTAACAGCTTTGGCTATTTGTGTTATGCCGTTAAGCAATTTTTCTCTTCCTTCCTCGTCAAAAGATAGTTTCTTTGGATTCATATCAATTTAATTTGATTATATGCAAATATACAAATAAAATAACACATGTCGCATGTCGATTTTTTACGCTGCTATACTCTCTTATAGTAATTACTACTTTTTATTTTATTTTTTTTTATAAAATTATATATAAAACCGACATAATCGACATAAAATTGAAAATCAGTAAGTTAGCTAAAAATATCTCGACATAAAACCGACATGGCTCGACATAAATCTCCAAAACCGACATAAAAAAAAGGGATTAAACTAAATTAACCCCTTTCTTCAGAAACACAATTTAACTACTGGGAAGAAAGTTAACTGTAAATACTTTTAAAATCTTTTTTCATTTCAGCAAGCTCAATGCCTTCAGCTATCTTACTAATCTTCTTAGCACGATCTTTAGCTTGTTTGAACTCAGCCATTTTTTGAATACCTGTTTTGTAATAATCAAAGCCACCTGCAAGCTCGTGCCTGTTTCGATCATTTAAAAACTGCTGCATGATAGGTTTCTTATTCATCATTGTCTTGCCATTTTAAGTTTAAACTTATGATCCCTAAATAAACTACTAATTCATTGTAAGGATAATTCATCGTTGCTCCGTAGTAGCTCCATCCTAATGCGAACCCTATCGAGAGTCTTTCTTGTATTTCTAATTTAACTTCTTCCATAAAGCAAATATACGAAAAATTTTTCAATTATCAGATACATAGAGTATTTGGGTAATATATATTATTCACGTTGCATCACGCATATATAAAGTTAATATTTTTTTGATAGGGGGGGTTGATTTTTTTTGCGTTTGCTCCTGTTTTTTTAGCTTTTGCCCCACACCCCCACCACACCCCCCACCCACCACGCACCACCACGCCAGGCACGCCAGGCACACCCCCACGCCCACGCCAAAACCGCACATTTGCGCCTAGTTTTTTTTGTTGCATACACAAAGGAAACAAGTAACACACGATCCAAACAAAACAAACGCCTAACATTTACACCCCCAAAACACGCTCAAAATTATTTAGAATTAAAATAAATAACTTTTGTAACTTGCTGATTTTCAGTAACTTAAAAACTTTATTATAATTTTACTTGCTTTTTGTTTATTTTTGTTTTTATATTTGTGACCAACAAAATGAGGTAATCGGGTACACCTCAATAAGTACCCCTAATTTAATTTTTTATATTATGAAATCAGTTAAAACAAATTCAGTCAAAACAGTTGTAAAAACTAAAAAAGCACCTGTAAAAAGTGAAAGCGTAATTCTCAAAAGCACCATAAATAACAATTGGAAACTAGCAACACGAAGTTTGTCGGGGTTGGTAAGATACGCCAAAAGTGAAGGTAAAAGTGACCTCGAGAAGCTAATTGACGCAACGAACAAAAGCAAAGGCACGAGCGTAAAATTCGGTCAAGTTGCAAACATTCGTAATATTGTAGAACATGCAACCGAAAGAGAATTATTCAAAAACCTATCAACAGAGAAGGGCGAATTTATCAAAGGCGATAAAAAGACTTTATTCAGTTTTTGGTTGGTTCTTCAAACGGTTGGACGAATTGCTAAAGTTCAAAAATCTGAATTATCAAAAATCAATAGTTAAACCGAAATACGCCCAAAAATTGGGCGTATTGTTGCAAAGGGGTGAATTGCAACCTGATGAGATACCCCACGCTTGAGAGATGAGCTATAACGCCTCTCGATTGCACTAAAGTAAGTTGTGAGCTAAGACGCCACAACCGAAAGCAACAAGCGAAGTTCTTTGACATCTTGAAATTCTTAAATCAAACGCCAGGCGTACAGTGGCACATTATATTGTGTCCGTATTGGAACACATACGAACAAACAAAGCGTAAAGCGTTTGCAATATCTTTATCAAATATCTTGTAGAATTTCAGAATAACACCACTATAAATAAAAACTCAATAGGCGAGGTACGTATTAGCAACACGTTTGCTCCTTGATAAGTGGGCTTATTAGTGTAGAGACTTGGGTACTTCGGTACAAGCTACACACATTCACATTCAATCGGTTGGGGTATTTCATCATTTTTCAAACCCTACAAAATACAGCTGAGAGTGTGCATGTATGTTCAAAATAAAATGATATCTAACGAGAACGCAGAAAATGGGAAGAAAATAAATGCACAGGGTTAGAGGAGGCATATAGTTAGGACTGCTCGGGGTTCGAATCCCCGTATGCCTACTAAATTAAATCAAATGAGAAATAGAATAAAAACAAAGGTAAGAGTGGGAGAGCTCGGATCCTTTATTCAGCAACGCCAGGACGAAGCTAAACAAAAGTTTGGCAAGTTGATGGAGTTTATTATGCAAGAGAACGAATGTTCTTGGGAACAAGCGAAAGTAATCTATAAGAGAACAAATATAGAGAACTCGATCGCCAGAGAACTGCAAACATTGTAGTCATGGAAGAATTAAGATTAGTAAAAGCACAAGTATATCTATTAGAAAACATATTAAATTTAAAGCTATGCAACACAAAGTTTTATCAACAGGACTGCACACAATCCTTGACAAACAGGGGAGAGTGCATGTATTCACAGAAGGCGAGTACACACACCTATCATGGTGGAAACAAATTAAAATCAAGTTTAATCTAAAATCAATTTAATTATGAAATCAATTATTTATCAAATCGCACAAGAGACAAGAGTGCGAGACAGAGAGGGCAATGCCATCTACACAATCACAGGAAGTCTGTTCACACTCATCTTGAGACTACTCATTGGGGGGTTATTCCTCCTGGCAATCGGAGGCATACTCGGATTTGTGGGTATGTGGATAGCA
>WLWE01000307.1_pt1 | contig 44069 bp, 36 predicted proteins | sample 6718301 | NCBI WGS metagenome assembly WLWE01 (sample SAMN12718691, study PRJNA515312) | sponge metagenome | isolation source: marine sponge | host: Mycale hentscheli | place: New Zealand: South Island, Marlborough, Capsize Point | collected 2003-05-01
GCTATTTTTTGGTTCTGTTTTCTGGCTAGACATATAGTCAGATGAATTTTTTTCAAGTAAACCTTTTTGTTTACTTTCTACGTATTTTTTATATCTATCAACTTGTTTTGTTTTTTCAGCCATTTTACTAGCTAACTTAGAGTCTATTTGATCTAAAGGAGATCCATAGTTGCTTGGTGAATTAGCCTCAATAGCATCTTGCCTTGTTTGCTCGTAGCTAGACATTTTACCGTCTTTGTTTAAGTCTCCTAACATTTTTATAGGATCGGGTGTTTTACCACAGAATTTTTTTTGAAATGGTGAACTCATAATTTATTTTTTTGATTTGTTTTTTTGACAAAAGTTTCTAGCAGCTTCTACGCTGCCAAAACCCCATTTTTTTAAAGCTTTAGCTTTTCTTGTTGGCTCTCCGTTAGCTTCTTTCATAGCGCCTTTCATACCTGCGAATCTACATGCAAATGAAACTCGACGCTTGTTAGTTCCAGAAGTTAACCTTTTACCTAAAGATTTACCGGTTTCAGATTTATACTCTGATCGCATCTTTTTGTTAGATTTTTCATAAGCTTCTTCTTTTATGAAAAACGGTGATTGTTTATATGCCATTATTTATCTTTTTTTAATTCCACCCATTTAGATATAGTATAACCTATAGTCACTAGTAATAGAAATATTTTCAAACCGTCTTCAACTTGTGTAAATGTTGTTACGCCTAATGCTCCAGCATTCATTGCGTATATTTTTATATCTGATAAGTTCATTTTATTTCTATTCGCCGCAAGGCTCTCCTGTTTTAACGTTAATCCAATTTTCTTTTTCAAACCAGTCACGTAATGTAGCGCCTTTTTTACGAGCACCTTTAACTTCTGATTTAGTTGATCTTTCTCTTTTACCTTGCGACGCTGCAGATTCTTTAGCTCGGATGACTTTTTCTTTAGCTTCCTTACTCATTGATCTTACTTTAGCAGCAGGCAAACATACTTTACGTGTTCCACCGCCTTTTGCTTTATGTAGCGGTGTATTTCCTGGTTGTGTATACATTATTTTTTCTTTTTGTTACCATAGTTACCTGGTCCTCCAGCTTTAGTGCATCTTACGCCCCAACCTGAAGCGTAAGCGCTAGGCCAAACTTTAAATTTACTTTTAGCAGCTCTTTTACAAGCGTCACTTATTTTTCCGTATAATGGTGAACTCATTTTTTATCTTTTTTTTGTAGTTCTAATATTTTTTTAACTCTATTGTTTTCGTTTTTAAGTTCTCTAATTTGCTTTTTAGTTAAGCCAAAATCTAGTAATGTTTTAACTTGATCTGCTTTACTAGTATCTTTTTTCATTGTATCAACTTCAAGCTGTAGTTGCTGTTTAGGTGTTAATGGTTTTTGTTTATCAAAACCTCCATAATAACCAAGACCTAATTCCCAAGTTCCCCATCCAAGACCTAAAGCTACTTTTTGCCAAAGTGAAGATCTTTCATTTACTAAACCTCTTAAGTTATTTATTTTCTTAGCAACTCTATCAAGTGGAATATTGGTAAAACCAGTTACAACTTGAGCACCCGCTATATAAGCTGGGTTATCTAAGCTAAAACCTTTTTCTTTCATATCCTTCATATTCCAGCTAAAACTTCTTAACCCACCTTTTATTTTACCTATTTTAGATCCAAGAGGCGGTGAAAAACTTAGTAAGTCATCTACTGCGTTTTCATATTTAGAACCTTTCTTACCATACTCTTCATAAAGAGTCATTAAAGTATTTTTAACAGCTGTACTTGCAGCTCCAAATATACCTAAACCTTTTAACTGAGAATCAATCATTCCGTTAGCTACTTTGTAAGCTTTTTCTTCTTTTTTCTTAGCTTTTGCTTCGTCAGTTTCTTCTTCATCATCTCCAAAGCCTAAAGCAAATACTGCTTGTTGTAGCGCGTTAAATATTAAATTTTGTACTGCACCATAGTATACTATTTTAGATACATTACTTCTCCAATCACCTCTATTGTTTATAAGATCTTGAGCTGCGCGCTTTTGTATACGAGCATACTGCATTGGAGTATTTGCCCACGCAAGTATAACACGACCAGCGGCAGAAGCTTGTTGTTGGCTAATCTTACTAGGAGCACTAGACTGCTGGCTTTCTTCTGCTACAGCTTTGAAATCTGCAAAAGCTCTTGCTTTAGCTTCATCTTCACTTAAGCCTTGTTTCTTTAAAGATTCTAATCTATTTCTATAAAAAGTAGAGCCACCAGATGCAATGGCAAAGCTATCTGCGAACCTAGTCATAACAAAACCTTTACTAAGTAAAAAAGCAATAGCTGCTTTAGGTTTGTTTTTAGATTCTCTTACAGCATCAGCAATTTCAGATTCACTTACGTTTATTTTAAGACCGTTTCTACGTTCTACTAAATAATCAGAGTTCATAAGTGTCATAAAATCACCCCAAAATTGTTTTTGGTTTGCAAACGCCGCTCCAGCTTTCACTATATTATTATCACCCCAATTTATAAAGTTTACCGCAGATATTGTTTGTAATAGTGCAGATCTTGTATTTAAGAACATTACAGCGCCAACAGAGTTGTTTAACCAGTCTAACAATCCTTCTGTAACTCTATTACCACCTATTGGTCTATTAGTACCAGCTTTCATTCTACGTATAGAATCTACCATAGCTTCACGCCATCTAGTTCCATATGCAGCCTCCATTTTATTTAAGTTATCTTCTGAGAATATAATATCGATGTTCTCTCTCCACTCTTGCTGGTATTCAGCTCTATTAACTTTGTTAATACCACCAATAATATCTGTGGTGATATTACCGCCTAACCACTCTTTATCAGGTTTTGGGTATTCTTTACCTTTTTGTATTTTAATAAGCTCGTCAGTAAACACTCTAAGTTTAGCGTCTTTATTTACAAAGTCATTTAACTCTTTAACGTCTCTTTTAGAAAGACCAGGTATATCCATACCTTGCTTAGTCCAAGCTGCAACACGTACTGCGTGAGAGTAAGTGAATTTACCAATACCGGTTTCTTTACTTAAAGTTTTAGGTAGTGTTTTTAGTTTTGTTTTTAAAGCTACAAAATCATTTGCAGCAGATATCTTAGCTTGTGTAACTGCAGACTCAGCTCTGTTGTAAGTATCAAGTAAGTTTGTTTTCAAGAAAGCCATTTGAGCATCTCCTTTTTTACCTTTACCTAGCATCTTATATAGTAAACCTGTAAAGTCTTCAGCAGATGGTGGAATAAGGAAATTGTACTTACCTTTATTAGCACCAACTGTTTTAGCTTTTGCAGCAGAGTATTTTTTATAAGCTTCAATACCAGATGAGTCTTCGATCATATCATTTACGATAGTATCAAAGGTTTTAGCTTTACTAAACTTAGCTTGCTGAACTTTAGACTTAACATCGATTTGACTAAGCACATCTTTAACTGCTTTAACGTTCCCTGTGTGATCGTCTGCAAAATAAAAGTCATTATAACCTTCAGCTGCTTTACCCATAATCCACCCGGCTTTAGCCTGTGGAGTTCCATCGCCTAAACCAGTTATATTAGCAAGTGGAATATCTAATCCCATACTAGCTAAAAATTCTTTTATTGGTCCAGCCGCATCTGCAGGTCTTGCCGTTAAAACAAACACATCTTTAGTTCCACGCTTATCTGCTATGATCTTAGCTACATCTAATAATGGTCCTTTACTTCCTTGCATTACCTTGCTAAACTCAGAGAAATCCCATTGAGCTCCTTCAGCTTCCATTCTCCCTGCTTCTTTAGCAAATGTAGCAGCGTCTATTTTACCAGTAGTTCCATCAGGCATTGTATACAATACATTACTTTTAGTTCTAGCTAATGTATCATCAAAATCAAATACTCTAATCTTTTTAACAGGTTTATCTAGTTTTCTAGCAAGTTCTAAAGACTTGTCAGTTTTAGCCAAAGCATTAATACCTTTTTGAACATCTATAGGCTCGTTGTATTTAATTTCTTTTGGCATTATTTCATTAGCTAGTTTAGCAGCTTCGTTTTGACCTTCCCCTAATTTTTCGCTTTCTAATAAAATTTCTTTAGCTTGTTTTCTAGTTATAGCTTCACTACCAGTTAAAAACCCAGCTTCTGATCTTATAACTTTATTAACTAATTCAGCAGCTTTAGCTTGAATGTTTAAATTGTTTTGACTAGCTTTAGATATTTCTACGTTATCTAAATATCTTTTAGCGTCAGTTATGCCGAGTCTTGTTATTGAAAAAGGATTTAAACTTACGTACTCGTTATAAGCTCTAATCATTGGGTCTATTACTTTGGAGTAATCTCCATTTTTTTCTGCAAGTTTAAAGCTTTCTATTTGAAGTGGATGAAACTGAGACTTAGCATTCCAGTTAGTTAATTTATTTCCAAAAGCATCTTTAGCGTCAATAAAGTTTTTATCTATTAAACTAGAAGCTTTTTTGCTTAGCTTTAATTGATAGTAGTTATTGTTAGACCAATCTACAAATGAACTCCAAGCTTTATCAGATCCTTTAATAGCTTTAAGCATTTCATTAGTGTACATGCCGAATTGCATAATGTGCTCTTCCCATGTTTTTTCACCTTCTTTAAGACCTGTCTCTTCACCAACCAATGTGGCTAAATCTCTAAATGGATTTTTATTTGAATTAAAACTATAAGAAACTTCAGCTATTAATGGAAAAGCACTGTTGTCTGCTTCGTAAATTTTTCTAAAACCATTTAGCATTAATTCCTTACCTCTATTAATTTCAGCTATATCCTTAGTGTTATTTTCTATTCCGCCGCCTTTTGAGTTTTTATGAGCAATGAATCTTTTTATTGCAGCTATATCTTTAGCATTATATATACCTTCTTTCTTTGTTTCGCTTAATTCTTTTTGAAGAACCGACAAGTCACCTAGTTCACCCGCTTCCACCAATGCTAGCGTATCTTGTATTGTTTTTGGACTTGGGTTTTTAGATCCTGGTCCATAATCGTTTAATAGCTTTTGAAGATTCGTAACAAAATTATATCCACCACCAACTGCGCCTCCTCCAGGTTTTGGAGTGCCGTCAGGTTTGTAGCTGTAAGCTCTATTACCAGCTGTACTTAAAACCTTATTTGTAGCTATAAGAGCTCTCATTAATTCTACACCAAACACGTCTGAGCCCACTCCTAAAACAAACTTTCTAGTTCTGTCTACACCTTCTTTACCTCTTTCAACTGGAACATAACCCTCGCTAATGATTAGTTTATTTTTAGTGTCCATTACCTTAGGCGCTTTCTTAGCTTCACTAAACTTGGCCTCTTGAGAGACTTGTAATCTTTCTGCTATTTTAGCTTTATCTAATTGAGACTTGGCTTGAAAGACTTCTGTGCTAGGTGTTGCTTCTGCTATGAACTTATTAGCTATTGCTTTTGCTATAGCTCTTTTTCTATTACTGTTATTTTGAGGTGTACTTCCAAAAAAATTATTTATTACAGCTGCAACTTTAGGGTTTAATCTATTATAAAGAACTGCACCAGCTTTTTGTTGAGTAGTTGTGAGATAAGGAATTCTACCTTGCATCATAAACTTTTCAATATCAGCTTGCTTTGTTAACCTTCTATTTGGTTCTGTAAAGAGTCTAGGTTGACCTTTCTTAACTCTACCGTCATCAATAGCGACTAAGTCTGTTATACTCAAACCCTTGTAAAACGTAGGGTTAGAATTCAAAAACTCTCTAAATTGTTTTGGATTACCTATTAAGTCTTTAACAATAAAATCTACAAAAGCTTTAGATGGTTTAAAAACTTGTTTTCTAAACTTTTCACTATTAATATCTACATTCTTCAGCTGTTCTGTTACAAAACCTCTAACTTTATCTTTAAACGGAAGATCTAGTGGCTTTCCATCTATTTTAATATTATCAACAAGCTTGACGTCTGTGTCTACTTCTACAGCTGGACCTCTTGATGTGTCTTCTATAGATTCAAGTTCTTTTTGTCTTTCATCCGAAATACTAGTTTCAACACTTTTAGTTCCAATTTCCTGCTCATAAAACTTAGCTTGCTTTGGCTGTATGTTTCTATAGACAAAAGTAGATATTTGCTGAGGCACGTCTTTACCATCTATATTCTTAACAGGCTTAAATCTTCTAAGTATTCCAGGTATATAATCATTAACAAAACCTAAAGCTTTATCCCTAGACACTGTTCCTTTTCCTTGCTTGTAACCTAAAGCTTCTATAGCCATTAATTGGACTTGCTCAACTAATTCATCTTCTTCTTTTTTGGTTAAACCTTCTTTTGACTTGGATTTTATAGCAAGGTCTTGAGCTTTAGTTTTTGAAAGCTTAGCAATTTTTACTTTAGATTTATCTTTAGTTTCAGTCTCAGTAATATTAACTCTACTTAAATCTTGTGCTTTTAGCATTTCAAAAATACCTTTACCAGTTTTTGCGTCAACCTCTATATTAGGTAGTAGCTTTTTGAAAGCAGGTATAAGACCAGCTAGACCTTCTCCTAAACTCTTTGTAAAAGTGATTTCACCTCTTTTCATTAGCTCAGCAAGAACAGTTATGTTCTCTTCATACCAAAGCTCTTTGTTTTCTGGATCTACATCGTACCTACTAGCTAATTCTTGCTTTAAGGTTTTTGTTTGGACTGGCGTTAGTTTAGACAAAACACTGTCTATCATTTCTATGCCTTCCGCTGTAACACTACCTTCCGCGTCTTTAAAAGAGTCTTTAAGTATAGAGTGTGGTATTTCGTGAGTTAAAGGCGTAAAGTCTCTAACCTCTAGCGCAAACTCTCTATTTATAACCTTATTACCTTCTTTGTCTGTAAAAGCTATAGTCTGCTTTACATCTTTTTCAGCAAAACCAGATTCATCATAAATTTTTTGAAACTCTTCAGGAGTTTTAGCTTCAATTGCTTTGCCTTTAGAAGGATCTGCTTGCTTTATATCTTTTTCATAAGCGGTTATAGCGGCGCCTTTAATTTCAGATTGAATATTATCATATAATTTCCCACCTTCTACATACTCTTTAAGTTCCTCTTGTTTTTTGTTTATAGAATTCTTATGCTTTAAAAGCTCAGATTCAGATAAGTTTTTTGTATCTAATTTCTTTAGTCTATATATTTGAGTGTCTAATTCTAGTCGCTTTCTAAGAAACTCTCTAGTGTTAGCTCGCGATTTTGAACCTTTAGGTGTTACAAATTCCACTGGATTTATAGGTTGTAAACCGTAAGGTGTTAGTATAAAAGATTTTCCATTTAATTGCGCATCTATCAAGGATTCGTTTAAAATTAAACTTTGTAAATACTGGTCATTAGCGCTATTTTTTTGAATACCTAACCTTTTATAGAGCATTCCAACACCGTCTAAACCATAATAAGATAAAACTTCACCGTCTCTATCAGTAAGTTTCTCACCATTTTTTATTTTTCCAGAGACCGTGTAAAATTCAGATTGCTTTGGAGCATTACCTGAAGCTTCTTCAGCCTTAATCATTTTATAAGCAGAGTTTACAGCTATTTGAGTATCTACGACTCTGTAGTTGTTTTTTAACTTTTTAAATTCAGCATCTGCGGCTTCTTTAGTTATAGCGCCTTCTCTTTTTCTTTTTAATAAATCATCTACTTTCTTGTTAAAAGCATTGTTTAAGTTTTTTAAAGAATTCTCATCTACATTAGCTACAGATTCTTTGTCAATACCTAAAGCAACTGCAGAGTTTTTTGATTCTAAATCTAGCCTACCAGAGTTACGAGCATTAATAACATCGCTTTTAAACTCTTTTTTTATTGTTTGAAAATTTGGAATAGCTTTAGTGAACACACCAGCTGTTATCATTTTCATAGTTTCTAACGCTTGTGTTCTAAGTGAAACAGTTATATTTCCTTCAGAATCTCTGAGTCCACCTTGACTAATTACTCCTCCGAGTTGATACGTAGTAGCTCCTGCAAATCCACCACCAACTGACTTGCTTACTCTTTTATAAGTGTTTGGCGCGTATTTAGTCAATCTATCTACTGCTGGTGAAAAGAACTTACCAAATTTTGATTTACGTAGATATGCAACAAATGGATCGTATGCTACATGACCAGCCGCTAAAGAAGCACCAAACCCTGCTGAACTTTGAAGCTCTTCTAGACTAAACTCACCATCTAAATACTGTGACACTAAAGTTCCTCCTGTAAAATTTGCTGACTGAGCAAGCACGCTTGTAGCTCCTTTAAAAGCGGGTAAAGCATAAGGTATTTTAGCTAATCTTTTCGACCCCGCGGCAGCTTTGTTTAACCATTTTTGAGACTTAGCTACTATGTTGCCACTTCCTCTAGTAAATAAGTATATTTCCCCCATCCATTTTAACAGCTCAGGAGTACCTGCTCCAAACTCTCCAGCAAAACTTTGCTCTAAACCAAACGTGTTGTTAGGTAGACTCACAAATAAATCATTATCTTTAGCTGATTTACTAGCCGTAAAACCATTAGCTTGAGACCATCTTAAAAAATCTTCTTGTTTTTCAAAATTAGTATCAACGTCTATACCTAGCATTTTACCTGTGCTTTTTCCAAAAGAGCTCCAAAAACCATCTTGCTCAGTTGTTAAAGGGTCTCTATTTAATAGTATAGCTCTGTTTGCGGCTTTATAATCTTTTAGCGTATCATTGAATGCTTTTATTAAAGGATGACCATCAGAGTCACTCATAAACCTAACATCTAAAGCACCTAAGTCTTTAGGTAATTTACCTGTTTTTGCTATTTCTTTTACTGTGTTACGTATATCATCAGTCCATTCAAAACCTTTTTGATTCGCAAATTTTTCAGTAAAATACAAGGGATCGTTTCCAGCACCGCTAGACTCTAAATCCCAATTGTATATTTCTTTAGCTAAGCCAATTAGTTTAAAATAGTCACTGCTCAAGCTTTTTTCTAAAACCTCAACTTCAGTTGTTGAAGCTAATTCATTAGATTTTTCAAATAATTCCAGCTGAGACTCAGGTATATTGTCTAAGTCTAGGTTAATTAAATTGTCTCCAAAAAACAAAGCTTCACCATAGTTTTCTTCGTCGGCAACCTTGTTCTTCTCCTCTAGTGACAAACCAGTAAACTCTAGTTCTTTTTGCGTTAAAAAGCTTTTTCCAGACTCTAAAATACTATCAATAGTAATATCTGGATGCTCTATAGAAGCTTGGTTTCCTAAGTATTTTGTTCTATAAGCTTGGGTGTTTTTAATGTTAATTGCTTTGGATCCATCGCTTTTTTCTTTTTCAGCTTCTTTTTCTGTTTCCGCTGTAAAAAAGTAATTATCTCCAAAGTTTTTTAAATTACTATTTAATATTTGCTGGTTGTTTGGGTCTTCTGCCCAAACTGAGTTTTTCATAACTTTGTTTAACTCAGAAGGGTTGTATTTTTGAATATTAATTTCTTCTAAAGTACCTACTGCTCCTTCAAAATCCTTGTTTTCTGTGTATGTTATTATTTCTGCGCCTGGAACTTTTGAAACATAATCTTGTAAATCTACAACGTTTTCAAAACCTTGCTCTTTGTTTTTAATAGCTTCGTTGATTTGAGCAAAAGTGTATTCGTCAAAACCAATATCACCTCTTGGAATTATGACTCTGCTTTCAAAACTAACTTCTCCACTTTCTAACATATCAAGACCTTTTTCTTGGCTTTTCTTAATTTTGTTATACTTGCTTAGTTCTTTTTCGTATTGATCTTTTTTTTCTTCGTACTGATTTAAAGCTATATTATTAAATACCTCATCATAAAACTCCGAAGTTCCAAAGCCTCCAGTTTTACTGCTTAAACCCTGCGTTGGAGATAACTTTAAACCATAATCATCTTGATATGGTGACTGTCCACTTCCAGAACTTGAACTCTCGGATGCTTCCGGGGTAGTTGCTGCAGGCACATCCTTTTCCGCAACAACTTCTGTCTTTACTTCTTCAACTGGTGTTTCAACAACCTCTACTTCTTTAGGTTTTGTTCTACCTTTAAACTCTTGAGCTTTAGCAAATATCTCTTCTTGAGATAACCCAGTGTCTTGTAAAGAAGTTATGTATTCTAGTAATGTCATTTAATTAAATTTATAGGTTATTATCGTCAATAAACTTTTGAGCTTTAGCTCTCTTAGCTTCAGCTAAATCAAACACCGCAGCGTCTGCCTGAACCGTAGGAAATTGGTTGGTAGTAAATTGTTTCAGATAATTATTCATAAAGTATTCTTTATATTTCTTTTCAAATAAAACTTTTTTATCTTGCATTAGTGGCAAGTCTTCTGTGTAGCTCCAAGAACTATTACCAGCATTAGCATTCTGAGCCATCTGATCGTCCTCTTCAACACTTGTACCTTTAGATATATAAACGTTCCAAGCCGCAACAGCTTCTTGCTCAGAGCTCATTAAACCAGCAACCTCAGCGTTTATAAATGGAGTTACTTTCTTTTCGATTTTATCTAAATCGTATTTAAGTATGTTTCTACCTTTTCCATTTCCGATGTTTATAATCTCATAATCAGGAGTGCCATCAGGATTCATAATTACATATTCTTCAGTTATTTTAGCTCCAGCTGTAAGCTGTCCGTTTTCGCCAACCATATCAGGGGAAAACACACCAACCTCAGTAAGCAATCTTAACATATCTTTATTAATATCTGGAGTAGATGCTACAAGAGATGTGTCAGATTCAATTAAAGCATTTAATGCTGTGCTATTAATAACTAATGGCTCTTTAAAAGCTGGTCCTATAAAAACAATCTGTTGAGCACCACCTGGTAGTAAATCTAAATAAACATTGTAACCGTCGCTTTTAGAAAAACCCGGTTTAGCTTTCATTATACTATTAGCTACTGTATATTTGTAGTTGTTGTTTGGATCAAAATTCGGTTCATCAGTTGCGCTTAATTCTGCTAGAAGTGAAGATAAAAAGTCTATAGACAGCTGTGGAGCTTCTTGTAAATGCTTTATTTCAGATAATTCATAAGCACAGGTTTCATCTTGACAATTGTTAGAGTCCACAGCTAATTTTAACTTAGCATAAAGTCTACCTGTATTTCTATATGCATTGTCTAATAGCTGAAAATTATAATCACTAGTGCTTGAAATGAAACCTTCGTTATAAGCTATAGCATTACTTTCGTTAAACTGCTGTAAAAAAAGGTTTTGATTTAAGTTTTTTTCCATTTTTTGTTTTTTATTTTCCTCCTAACATTCCACCACCAATTGAAGCTATAGATCCAAGTGCACCTGTTATAGCTCCAGTTTGATCTGCCTTAGCTTGCGCTTGTGCTTGAGCTGCGCCTGTCATTTCTGCATAAGTTCTATCTATTTCTCCTTGCTGTCTACTTTCAGTAGCACCAAAAACAAATTGTTTTCCAGCCGCTTCAGCTGATTGAATACGTTGTTCTTCAGCCATTTTAGCTCTTTGCATTTGTTGTTCTCCAGCCGCCCTCTTGTCTTCGTTAGCTTTTTCTTGTTGTTCTACACTAGCTGCAACATCTTTTTTAGATCTTAAAGCCGCATTAGCTAAAGCTGTAGCGCTACCAGCGCCTCCAGTTGCTCTCACAGCATCTAGTGTGTTTGCTAAAGATATATCAGCCTCTTCAATTTTCATCTCCGCCGCCTTTGTAGCTACACTTAAGTTGGCAAAAGGATTTGAAATCATACTACTTAAACTTTTAACATCTTCGTATGGATTTATAACCTCTTGTCTATTTTCTTCTAAAGTATTTAACTTTTTCTGCAAACGAGCTTTTTCTCTTGCGGCTCTTCTAGCTGCTTTTTTAGCTCCAAACGCTCCGATAACTCCACCTAACAAAGAAGCACCCATTCCTATAACTCCCGGTACCATATCTTTATATTTTTATTGTTCATTTTTTGTTTTTTAATAACCATTGTTTTGAGTATAAGTTGTACTAACGTTAAACAATTGTTTTTCACCGCCAAGATTTGTTGTATTATCAGTTGATAATTTAACATTAGCGTAAAATCCTTTTATTCCACTTATTTGGTTTCCAAAAATTATTTCACCTTCTGTTGGATTACTTCTATTAATTAAATTAGCTACATATTTATTTTCTTTTAAATCAAACCCAGCATGATATCTAGGTAGAGCAGGATCAGTAGTATTAAACGCTGTGCTATAAGAATCTTTATTAACAACTAAATAAAAGTTTAATAAAACATACTGAGCTACATTTACGTTTTGATTAACAATTACAGAAGATGAAGAAGGTGAAAAACTAACAACAGTAGTATTCTCTGGAATACCTTCACCAGTAACTAAAGCACCGACTGGTATTAATCCTGTTACATTGTTTAAATTAATAGTAGTTGTTGTCGATGATTGATTTGAAATACCCGTTGATTCAGATATAACATACTCACCTTCATAATAACTTTTAATACCAGTAGTTTGATCAAAAGAATTACGCCATAAGTTATTTATATATTTATCCCCGGTTAAATCAGATCTATAACTAGATACTTGCCAACCATTAGTTCCTTCATAACTTATAGTTTGAAAGCTTTTAGAATTAGCTGGATTATCATTTACAACAAAAGATATTGTACTAGGATATTGAACACCGTAAAAGTTACTTCTTTTTACAACTGTTTCATTTGCTGGATCAAAATTAGCATAATGTTTATATAATTTACCTCCATAAACTGTATAAAAATTATTTTGAACACTAAAAATTTGTTCTGGTTTATAACTATATAAAGAAGGCCAACCACTAACAGTTTCATCAAAAGACAGCGTATTAAATGTATCTTCTTGATCTGTTTGTTGAAATACAGGATTAGTTTGCATAGAAGCTACATATTGTGAATTATGTATATCGTAACCACCTTTTATAACACCACTAAAACTAGCTGAATCTATTTCATTTAACTTATCTCTAAAGAAATCTTTCATTCCATAAGCTGATATCTCAGTAATACCATTACTACTTAATCTTAATACAGCGTTATTATTTTTATCAGCAAAATATTTTTGATAACCATAAACAGCAAAACTTTCTGGGTTTTTACTTATACCATACTCTCCAGCATAAGGTTGTATTGTTCCAATAACTAGGTTAGATGAAGTTACAGCACCTCCTCCTTCAGCATTATATATAGCATCTTTATCTATTAGTGCTCTTGATACTTTTTCCTCTTGAAAAATAATTAAGTTAGAATCTTCAGCGTAAAGCTTTTGTATAGATCCATTCGAAGGATCTGCACTTTTAGTTATATCTTCTGCTACAGAAAAAACATTTGAGTTATTTATTCCAGTTCTAGAATTAAATATTCCAGAATATATTAATGAGTTAACTCTAAATGAAGCTGCTTCTTGATCTTCTACTAAGTAAGCTTTAGCGCCATAATCTGTAGATGTATTGTTAAATCCACCTCGAATTCTAGATTCTTCTATAACCCAATCTTGATCGTCGTTTGTATTAGCGACAACAGGATAACCACCTAAATCTTCAGGTATACCTCTAGACCCATTCCATATAGGTTTCTGATTAGAACTCGTTTTATTTAAAAAAAACGAATTAAAATATTTAACTTCTATTATTGCTGCCATTTATATAATATTACTTATTTTTTAATTAAATTACGGAATAATCTGCCAAGCTACAGTATCCAGGTTGTAATTGTTTTCATTTATAGTAATCTCACTGAATTGAGTGGGATTTGGAACCTGGTTCCATCCATTTTTGTTGAATGGTGGATCATTTGGGGCTGGATTAAATTGATTTGGATCATTATCGTAGCTTGGAGATATGTTTTCAGGACGAGGAAACTTAGAATAATTACCTCTTTGGTTAATATCATCGTTAGGAAATAGAGTATAACACCACTGACGTATTTCGCTTGAGTTTTCCCAAAGTTGTATAACATCAGATTCTTGTTGGCCATTAGATACCCATCTAAAACTATTATTATATCCAGTGCCGCCTCCTGTTGGCGGGTTTGGATCGAATTCATTCACATCTTGAAATTCTATTGTTATAACATCATCTCCGGCTTGAGCATCTACTAGAGGTGGCAACTCTGTACCTTTCATTTGTTTTTTTGTTATACCAGGATATTCAAAATCTTGTGATTGATATGGAACATCATACTCTTGAGTATTAAGAAAAGCATTTGGAAAATTATTTACACCATAGGTTGACGATGTTTCTACACCGCCTAAAGCGTCTTGTCTACTTTGACTAGACCAAGCTCCATTATATAAATACCAGCCCCAAGTATTAGAATCACCACCGCTCCATGCTTGAAAAACAGTGAAGAATTGATACCAGTAATCTAAATCACCGAACTTTTTTGTTGAACATCCAGGACAATCTGGTTTGTCTCTAAGTCTATAGAAACCTCTTCTTATTCCATATTGTTTTACGTTTTGAATTTTTACACCAAAGTCAATAAATATTTCTATACAATATTTGTCATTTGAGCCTCCAGCGTCTTCAACACATATTTCTAATCTATATCTTTCTACAGGGACATTACCAGGATTAGTGTTTACAAGTTGAAACTGAGCTTCGTGAGCTACTATCGTAGGGTTTGGTTCTATTGCAAAATAATTTACTTGATCTTCTTGACCAAATACAGTCTGAGAAGTTATAGTGCAGCTTCCATTTTGGAAAATAGAGCGTAAATTTAAGTTATTTGCCCCATTTATACAATTAATAGTAGTTATATTTTGTACGTTATTGGTTGTATTAATATTAGTTCCGTCTAAAGGAAGTGTTATTTCTGGTCTTTCATTAGCTAGTATTAGCTCTCTAGTAACATCTAATGGTTGATCATTTACAGTAGCTTGAAATCTTAGTGAAAAATTACGTAAACCTTGTGGACTAGAACTACCTTCTTCTCCAAAGTAAATATTATTATAGTAAGCTGTTGTTGCTTGAATTTGAAACTGGTTTTGGTTTGTAGTTTGTGCTAAAGTAAAATAGTTTAAGTTAGTTATATTTTGACCTAACTGATTAGTAACCTGTGTTAACTCAAGAGGTTCATTAATTTCATTAATAGATATTAAAGAACCAAAGTTATCTATTATATAAAAAGGAGCAGATAATACATTTGCATCTTCAGCTAAGCCTTCAGTAAAAGGTGTTTGATTAAACTCAGATAAACCAGCTCCAGCAGAAGAATCATTTATAATAGCGTTATTTAAATCAGATATTAATCCAGATGACGATGTTTCCCAAAATATATCTAATAAGCTTTCAACTGGTTTAGTTTCATAAACAGCTAAATACTGCAAACCAGGTGTGGCGTCAGGGATTATTGTTATATCTTGATCTAGAGTAACAGTTTGAGCAGAACTCACCTTTAGTTGAGGAGCTGTAGCGTATGTTATATATTGGCCAGAGTTAACATTAACAGTGTTATTAAGCTCTATAGTATACACACCAGCATTTTCACTTATATTAGTTATAGCTGTACCGTTTGGTATGCCAGAAGTTGGACTTGAGACTAAGGTTCCATTTCCAGCTCCACTAGTTGGTATATTATCAACTTTAATTAGTTTTTCACCAGAAGCCGGCGATCCAGTTGTAACCTGAACACCACCTGGTGGAGTTACATCAACACTTTCAAATATCTGTACAACAGTAAGATCTTCTGGGAAGTTTTTACCTAAAACTATATCGCCAGGTACTATTGTAGAAAAGTCACCTGCTATATCTACTAACCTAAAAGTGTCAGTTGTTGCAGACTCAGCTATACTAGCTGTTATAGTGTTAAAGTTTGTTGTAGATATTTGACCTATTTTAGATTCAGTACTTATTCTAGCTACTAAAGGATTTGACTCAATTAAGTAAAGCTGAGGAAAATAGTTAGGTCTAGGTGGTTCAGATGGATTATACTCAAATAAGTCATTTAGAGTAGATATAGTTGAAACTGTGTCTGAAGATCTTCCAGGATAATACTGCATATTTGATTCACCTAAGTTTGTTGAAGGCGTTATTTCTACGTTTGTATTTTCAACTCTACCGTAAAGTTGCACAGAACTTCTAAACTGCTTTTGCTGAGGACCTACTTCAGATAAATCTCTAGGTATTTTATTTATATTATCATTTATTAATACAGCGTGAGATGTATTACCTAACTCTAGAGTAGTGTCGTCAGGATATGAAGCCATTATTCCTGGTAAATAAACATTATAATATTCTTGCTCTGTTTGCTTGACAACTATTTTAAAAGAATACCATCCTAGTGGATTATAGTCAGCGCTAGTAGGATCTCCATTATATAAACCTGGAGTACCAGTGTTTAAGTTTTTAGTAGAATTTATAGCTTCATTAAACAATAGTTTTATAGAATCACCAGGCCAATCAGAAGGAGCTTGCGATATATCATTATATGGAGAATATACGGTAGAACCTGAAAAAGATTGTCCTATGGCTCTTATAGTGTCTTTATTATTAGATAGAATAACAGTAGAAGTTCTACTATATCTATCTGAAAGAATAATACCAGCTTGATAGTTTCTATTTTGTTTTAACGAACTATTTGGGTATTCTACAGAGCTAGTATAATCAACTACGCTTGATTCTGGCTTGAAATTCAAATCAACTACTCCAGCAGGAAATGTTACTTCTCTGTTAAGAGATATAATAGTTTCAGTTTTTGAAGTTGAAGTGAAATAGATCGGTTGGTCTTGCGTCAGTGTTATTGGAGATGAAGCTAATACAAATTGATAGTTAGGACCTATTATAGTTACGTCTAAAACTGTTGTTCCTGGAGGAACACCAACTCCACTAATTACCGCACCTATTGGTATAAAACCGTTTGTTTCTTTTACATCAAAGTCTTCTGAGACAAAATTTTCATCTAGTAATCCTGTTATAAAAACACCATCACCATTATTATTTGTTGAAGACACTAAAGTATTAGGAGGTATAGTAACGCCAGGAGTATTAGAAGATATAACTCTTCCAGGGAAAAGAGCACTTCCAGTACCCATATCTATGTTTATAGGCTCTCCGGGAGCTATTGTTGCAGCTCCACCATCGTAAGTTCCTTCATCTTTATTTAATTGAAACTCAGATTTATTAGAAACAGCTACGTTATAATTTAATGCTTTTGGAGGCGTGTGTTTATCTTGATAGTTTCCATATATAACTCTATTACCAGCAACTTCTTGAGAAAGTGATCTTACTGGTATTTTATCATAAACTCTAGTTAAATCTTTTTCTGGTAAAGTTTTAAAAGGTTTTTTAGATAAATAATTGTAAATATAATAGCTAGGTTCACCGGCTTGTAAATTAGCGTCGTCTTCTAAAGTTTGATTTGTATCTAAAATTATAGTGCCGCCAAGAGAAGGATTGTTTACATCGGTTGGAGTATAAGTCAAAACTTTTGGTTGACCAACTATGCCAGTACCTGATATAATATCTCCAACATTTATACCTCCTTGCAAGTTATCTATAATAATAGTGTCGTCGTCTGGAACAGCTCCATTAACTGTAAAGCTTCCAGCTGAATTACTAACATCATCTATAGTTAATGTATCAACAACTTTAACCGCTAAAGAGTCCGACTCTTTGTATAATATATCTACTTCTTTTATTTTTAAACTATTTTCTAAATTATAATTTAAAAAAGGTAAAGGTATTCTAAGTTTTATTTTATCAATTTTGTTTTCAACAAAGTAAACAACTGTACTTCTATAGGCATCAGCTTGATTGTCTAATTCTTGTATATTAAGATCATTTTCTTTTACATACATGAAATAACCATCTTGCTTTGGAATAAATGCTATTTGAGTAAAGGGAGCAAATACTGAATATTCATTATCATCAAACCTAAATCTGTAAGAAAATCTAACAAATTTATCTTCTAAAAAATCAGAGTCTCCTGAAAAATCTACGTCATAGTAAGGATTTGGATTTAATACTATTTTTTCATTAGTATTAAGCGTTGGTGGTAGTATTCCTCCAGTTATTGTTATTTCCCAAAATGGATTATTAGGATCTGTATCATTATACGTAGCTGACTGGACTGTAGCCCCAGTTACTGGGGTTAATCCAGCTCCAAAAGCCGGATTACCAAGAACAGAAACGGTCGCACCAGAGCCGTATACTGTTGATACGTTTGTCTGTATATCACCTTTAAAAGATTTTACTCTAACTACTGTATCACTTTCTCTACTTAAAACATTGCCTGCTCCTCCGTTTGGATAGTATAATGAACTAACATCATACATCGTGCTTTCATATTCGCCGTTTTCGCTGGATAAGTAACTTTCTTCATAAAGCTCCATACATGCGTAAGGATTATACTTAGCAACAGATATTTGATCTTCTGTTGTATAGTATGTTGCTGCTGTAAAAACACCTGTTGGGTTTGCTAAATCTATATTTATCTTTCTAGGTTGATTTCTATTATCAGTCCAAAATAATAATTTTTCTAAAAGATTAACGCCGTATATAGGGTTTTTCTTAGAAAAATTTAAAAAAGCTCCTTTAACCAAACAAACAGGTTTCTTTGAGTTTGGATTACAGGCAAATATAAAATGATTAGAACCAACACCTGATGGGTAATAATCTAGCTTTGGTCTATCTGGATCTGGATTATCTGTTAAAAATAAAAAAACAGTGTTTGAATTATCATCTTTTAAGTGACCAATGCAATACAAATTACTAACACCTGTTATAGCTTCAAAGTCAAAGACAGGGTAGTTTCCTAGGATATTTTCAACAGTGCCAACTCCATCTCCGTCTGATCTACTAACCTGTATATTGTAAGCATCTCTATATTCTCCGTTTGGTATTAAGCGGGCGTCTAAGTCTTTATTCATCTTAGACTTTAAAAAAGTATTTATAGCTTTAGCCATTTAATTTTAGTGTTTAATCCATTTAGATTTACCTCTCATTACTTGAGTAATTTCATCGATCTTAATGTTAGATAATCTTATTTTTGCATTTCTTAATTTAGCAGATCTTTCTCTTTTCAATCTTTGTACTATGTACTCAGGTTGATTAGCGCGCGTGGATATAATAGCATGTAGTATATGTGCGTATAAAGCTTCCTCTGCTATTTTTGGTATTTTAGTATCTGAGTCATACGCTAAGCCATCAGAAATATATTCTAGTAATATAAGTTCTCCAACTAATCCGCTAGAGAAAGACATTTTACCTTCTCTTTCATTTAGATTAAAATAGCCGTTTGATTGAGAGTACTGAGGATCTAGTCCATATTGATTTATATAATTTGAATATATAAAGCTTCCATTGCTTGTAAAATTAAAACCAACTGTATCTGGGCTTTCTGCTAAATAGTTATTAAGCTCTTCATTGTTATTACTATGCCATCTTTCTTGTATAAGAGAAGTTCCTTCTATGTCATCTCCAAAGTTATCTTGAGTCGGTATTCCTTTTGAGTCTTGTATTTGAGTGTAATAAGGACTTGTTGTAAGATTGTTTGTAGGATATATTATGTGTTTAACACCGTGTCTATCAGTCCAAGAGGTTCTAACATAGTTAACATAATCTTGTGGTAAAGGTAAAGTTAAACTCTGTGGTATAGTTAACTCTGATTTTTTTACGCTTTTTAAAGTGTCATAACTAAACTCTTGTAAACCTCTTTTAGCAAAAAATAATATATCTGATCTTTTAGCTGTTTGTATTAATTTTCCATCACCAACGTAGCCAACCATGAAGTTATCTATAGCGTCGTTTAATGTAATATAAGAATAGCCTCCGTAGTTATCTTCAACTACTTGACCGTATGCTTTATCAGCTTCTGTATTACCATAAAGTCCTCCATCTATTTTTTTCAACTGAACAACTATATATAGACCAGCTATTGGAATTGCATCTTCAGGAAATGTTACTGCATTATTTACAACAGAAAACTCAGTAATATACTCTTCATATTCACCTGGTAAACCTGTTTGACTTGTATATAGCTTGAAGTTGTTTAAAGAATAGTTTATATTTTCAGGATCAAAACTACCTAATATTAAATCTGTATTAAATGTGGTTGGGAAGGCTAGTGTATCACCGTCACCTCTAAAGCCTTGAGCGCCTTGATAATATTGTTGATTTGTTTCGGTTATTAAGCTCATTTATTATGATTTTTCGTTAATTGTAGTTTGTTGAATATCTTGAGCTGCTGTTTGTATAACGGTAGGATTATTTATTATTACTCCACAATACTTCAATATATGCATTATTATATTAGTTTGTTCTGAATTATCTAGCTCAAAATCTACAGAATTAAAAGAACTGTATATATATTGACCAGAAGATCCAGGTGTAAAATTCCAAATTGGATTTGATGGATACACTATGCAATTGGCTAAAACTGAATCTGGAAGAGGATTAATTTTTAAATAAGGACTTGTAGATGTTCCTTTATATGAATAATATATTGGGTTTTGTTTAGTAGGTGAGGTAAGTTTTGATCTTACTATTTTATTATAATCACTTTTAGTAGTTCTTTGTGTTATTGATTCATATGTTGGTTGGCCAATATACGTTGATATAATAGATCCAAACTTACGTATACTTCTGTTCACAGAGCCAGTATCTGACACTTGCGGTACAGTAAAAGTAGAATCAGGACCTAAACTCAATTGTACTTCTTGCTCAAAAGGAGTTATTTTATCTTGTATATCTTTAGGTATATTAAAAAACTCAGTATCGTTTTGAGTATTATTTTGGTTAGCTCTATTTATTTGATTTCCATCAGGAAAATATGACTCAAATATTTCTCTTTGAACTTGAGCAGCTAAACTATTAAATTCACCAGGTGGAACATAACCTCTTTGTTCTTTATTTAATATAAATAAGACTGTTTGATATACCGTATTTATGTTTACCGCCATTTTTTATTTTTTATTATAATATATTGGAGACCACTTGCGCAGCCTCCAGTATATTAGTATTACTTGTTTTTATAGTTTTTTATCTATAGACTTATATATTTCTACACCTTCGTCAGTTTTTAAGAAAGCTGCAAATGCAGAATAAGGATTTTCGTCAAAAGGTACGTTCATTAATTTTCTACCTGTCGATGTCCACGTAAATGTTCTTTGGTCTTGAGATAGTTTAATTATGTTAGCTTCTGAAGCTCTAATAGCAAAGTTTCTTAACATAACGTTTTCGTCGTTAGCTAAGTTTATGAACAGCGCTGGATTATTTCTAGCAAACAATAACAAGTCTCTTTTAAGTTCTTTAGAGCTCATAGAATTTACTGCAGATCCTTTTTCAACTCTTAAAATTGCTTCTGCTTGATCTATGTCCATTGATCTCGCTGCGTTTAAAGCATCAATTTGAAGATCTAGTACATCTAATTCATCTTCTGCTTTTTCTACAGCACTAAATTCTTCATATATTCTACCTTTAAGTGGATGATATAAAGATAATAGTTTTTGTAAGTTTTGTTTTTCTTTAGGTACTAAAAGTTTTCCATCCATAAACCTAATGTGACCCATAGTGCATTCTCCTTTTTGTTCATCTACAAGTGGAGAATCTTGATTTGTAGCATATCTTATTTCTCTTTGCTTACCAGTTTCTGGATCAAAATATAATAAAGAGTGCTTTCTAGTATGTTTACCTGGTATGGTCAATGTTAAAGGTGTTTTTCTACCTTTTAGATAATAAATTCTATCTCTAATTTCCCATGTTGGTTTTGATTGTTCTTGAACTGGTGCGTTTTTTGCAACAGTTGGTTCAGCATAATTAATTTCATTAATTACCTCTTCTGTAGCAACATCTTTTGTTGCAGTTTTTGTAGCTTGTTTAGCCATAATATAATATAATTAAATAGTTTAAAATTGTGACAATAGCCATAGTATATAATTAGTAATGGGCTAATGTCATATAAAAACCCCCACCCGAAGGCGGGGATTATTATTAATATTGAATCAATTAGATTCCTTTGAAAAGTACAAAGTTGTTAGCAGCTTGAGTTACTAAACATCTTTCAGATAGGAAGTTTACTTCCATAGCGTCAAGAGTTGAAGTGTAAGCTCCACCTGCAGAACCAGTTAACCAAGACTTCATACGACGATCGTCAGCTTGTGAAGCTCTGTATCGTACGTGTAAGAATGGTCGACGAATGTTAGTACCTAAAACTTGATCGTAAACTGTAGAAGTTCCAGCAGGAACTAATACACCTTCAACAGTGCTTACTCCAGTTACTCCACCTCGAGTAGAAGCGTCGTTTAAGTATTTCCAGTCAGTCTTATAGAAATCGTAAGATCCTCTACGGAAACCGCTAAATCCAAGATTTAAAGCCATTTCTTCAGAGTTTTCAAACAAACCATAAGCAGATCCAGCACCTGTGTTACCACCGTTGAGTCCAGCTAACATATCATCAAAATCAAGAGATGTTTGTCTCTGTAAGAATAACATGTTTTCTTCAATAGCTCCTTGAGTATCTAGATTTTTTAAGATAGCATCAAATTCAGTTAATCCGTTTGCAGCAGTAAATCCTGTTTCAATGTTACCACGATCTTCGATAGCAGCAAATAAACCTTGAGTTCCAGGAAGAGCAGCAGCTCCGTAATTAGCTAAAGCAGAAGCATTCTCGTTTAGTTCACCTTCTACTACAGACATTTCTAAGTGATCTTCAAAACGTAAACGAGTTTCAGATTCAGCTTTTAAATACCATAAGTAACCAGATGTTCCATCCTCGGTAGCAACTTCAACCCATCCAATTTGTGACATATCAGATCCAGATACTACGTATTGATCTCTAATAATAATTGGAGAGTTTGCATATTGAGTAAGTACAGGCTCTACACTAACTCTACCAGCAGAGTTACCAGCTCCAGCTCCAATAGAAGTTCCTTTGCTATATCCAGATCCGTATACAAATACTTTTAATCCAGTAGCTGCAAATCCATCTGTTGTAAGAGAAGTATTTCCAAAAGGCTGAACTGTGATAGTTCCAGCTGCAGCTCCTGTTCCAGAGACAGCAGTAACAATACCTTTAGATTCTAAACCAGCAGGATCTAAAACTACAACTGTATCATTGATAGAAATAACGTTTAAAGCAGTAGCTCCACCACCTAAAGTGATAGTAGAAGCTTCGTTAGCTCCAGCGTCTACAAATGTACAGCTGTTATATGAAATATGTAATCTATTTTGCTCAGACCAAATTACTTGATCAGAAGTCATTGGCAATTCAGCGCCTACCATACGTAAGAATCCAGATAAAGTTCTGTTTCCGTAACGCTCTACTTCTTGCTCGTAGATTTCAGGTAAATACTGCTGTGCGAAAGTTCCACCTCCAGCAGCGTCGTTAAATGTTAGGTAGTTTGTGTTTAATACCTGCTGCGACTGAGAAGGGATTATACTACCAAATGTTGGTGTTAAAGCCATAATTTTTGTTTTTTTTAGTTAAATTTTTTTGTTTTAATTCTTAGTTTTGATGAATCTTGACCGCTTATTGCTTTAACTTTAAATCCGTTTATAAAAACATCTCCTTGTGAAGACCTAGCTTTGGTATCACTTAAATTTTTGGATTTGTTCATAACTTCTTTAATTGCTTCAGCTTTTCCTTGCTCGTAAAAATGAGCAGCAATCTTATCCACATTGTCAGCAGCGTACATAGCTTTGTGATAACCTTTCGCGTCACTAATATTACCATCAGAGTCTAGGAACTTCCCGACAAGGTTGTTAATGTTTGATTGGTTTTCTGCAACTTTTTCACGATTTTGAATATTGTACTTATAATTCTTATCACCGACTTTGATATCGAAACCTTCGAAACCATCACTGAAAAGTTGTTTAGTACTTTCTTTAAATCGCTCGTGTTGTTGCTGAGCTATTTCTTGTTGCTTGTTATATCGGTTGAAAAAGTCTGTAGCTTTTTGAGTTTCAGGATTTACGTTTGATCTCAACTTGATTTCATCGTAATACTTAGCCTTTGTTTCCTCTAAAAAGCCTTTAGCTTTTGCAACTTCTTCTTTAAACGCAAGTTTCTTTTTGCGTATATCTTTGTCCTCATCTAAATCTTCATCATATTCAAAATCTTCTAAAAGAAGTTCTACATCTGAATTATCTAAATAAGGTTTATTTTTTTTGTAATACTCTTTTAATAATGTTTTTTCGTCTACATTAGAGTAATCTGCATTCAATCTTACATAATCTTCTACAGTTCCACCAGTATCTTCCATGAAGCTAACTAGTTTTTCGATATTTTCAGGTAACTGCTTACCTAACACTTTCTCATCTCTTAAAGCTTCTTTTACCTCAGCTTCTACTTTAGTTACTTCAACTTCTTTGATTGGTGTAAATTCTTCAGTAGCTTTGCTGGGCTCTTGTACCTGTTCTCCCACTTTAACGCTATCTCCGGGTAGTTCTTCCACATGAACCTCCTTTGTTTCTCCGACTTGAATGGCATTTTCTTCTTCTTTAGGTATTACCACCTTTGTAACTTCTGCCGGAACCTCCACTAAAGGTTCTTTAAGGCTAACCTTAACGGGCTCATTACTTGGTGTCGTTAATTTTTTTGGAGTTTTCTTTTTGATTTTAAACTCACCTTCCTGTTTAACAGGTTCATTTGTTTTTACTTCTGACATAATATAATATAATTAAATAATTGTTTTACTTTCTACATGAAAGCTTGCATACCCATATCGGGTTCGTTTTCAAAGTCCTTAGGTAAGCTATCGTTTTGTCTCTGGCTTATCATTTCACTTTGCTGTGTAGCTTCCATTTTGCTACGTTTATCTTTTCTATCTTCTATAGCTGCTTCTTTCTGCTGCATAGCTTGAACCTCTAATTGCTTTAGTTGCATATCGTATTCAAACTTTTGCTGCATTTTAATTTTTTCTAAATCAGCTGCTATTTGCATTTTGTTTATTTCCATTTGAGCTTTAGCTTGTTCGTACTGAACCTTAGAACCTGATATAGCTTCTTGTTTTTGAACCTCAGCCATTGCTGTTTTTTCAGCAGTACTAGCTTGAGCGTCTGCTTGAGCTTGTATGTTAGCTTGTTGATTAGCTTGGTCTTGAATAGCTTTTTGCTTACGCTTAACCTTAAGCATTTGATTAGCTAGTTTAAGATTTTTAATTTGTCTTAAATCTATAGCATCTTCTAAATCAATACCACCTTGACCTAATGCAACCTGTATATTCTCTTCTAACTTAGCTTGCTCTTCGTCATCTGGCTCTAACTCTAAGAATATACCAAAGTCATATAAGTTTAAATCAATAACTTGTTGTAATGTTTCAACATTAAAAGTCGATATAGAGTTTTTAAGTGATTCAGCTGTCAGTGGAAAGCTTAAAGCGTCTGCTATTTTTAGAGACACATTTTCCGCTAGTTTTAATGTAAGATATAAACTAGCTTGTTTAATATGTCTAGTTGCAACGTTAGATGCGTTAGCGGCCATTTTTTGAAGACCTACCAATGAATTTTTATCTTGAGAGCTTCCGTCTCTAGCTTCGTTTAATCCTGTCACATCACGTATCATTTGTAAATAATACTGATACGTTTGTATAAGTGCTTGTATTTTACCTAAACCGCTAGAGCTATTGAGTTCTTGAATAGGTACTTTACCTGGGTTCATGTCACCGTCTTGCGTCATTGATCTACCCACGATAGAACCAGTTTGGAAATACATATTTAATGCCTCTGCAGGGTTATAATTAGTGCCATTACCAAGATCAACCTCAGCTAAACCATCCATATCTAAATAAACACCGTCTGGTACCATTCTAGACATTACCTGTTGCAATTTAAGATGTGTTAGTTGAATCATATCTGCAAACCCAACACATTTGCTTACAACAGACTCTATGCGTCCCTTATACATTCTAGGAGCACATATTGTGTAGTTCATTTCAACTTTAGTCGTATCAGCCATTGGTCTTGACATATTATCAGCCAATTCCCACTTTAATATAGTATTAGTTCCTAAAACTTTAGCACCAGTATATAAAACTTCTATTGATCTTGAAACTCTTTCAAAGTTATCATTTTCAGGTGGATCAAAAGTATCTGGCTTTTCTAACGCTTTTAGTAAACCTGATTCTGTTTGTTTTATTTTAAAAACTTGGTTGTGATAGGTCTTGTATTCAAAATACATAACCTGTACAGTGTTTTCGTCGTAATTACCCCAACCTGTTATATATTGTCTGTTTCCAGGTGTTTTTTGTATTCTTTCTAATTCCTCTTGTGATATACCAGGAAACTCTTTTTTAAGCTCTGGTATTGTTATAGACTTTACTTCACCTACATAGTATATATCTTCAAAGTTTGGATCTTCTGTGTAAGAATAAACCATATAAGAAGGATCTACATAATCAATAGTAATACCTTCTGCTGTATTGAAATTAGTTTTAGCAGCTGCAATACCAATCGTTGTAAGATCCATATTTAACCTACGCCTTACAAGATCGTATTTGTTTTGAGCAAATACAGTTGATATAGCTTCTTCTTCTGCTATTTCAATTGACTGCTTATAACTAAGCTGCATATGTAACTCAAGCTCTTCTTTAGATTCTGGAACTACAACTCCACTTGGTGATTGATGTAAATCAATACCTAGTGTTTGCTTCAAGTTGTCTAAGTATTCTTTAGCAACCATATCTTCTTGAAGTCTACTAGCATATTCAGTTCTTCTTTTAACTGAGTTAGGATCCTGAGAATAAGCTTTAATATCGTAAGACTTTTGAGATATACCATTAACTACAATATCTACAAATTTAGATAAAATAGGTACTGGTTTCCAGTCTAAATTTAAATAAGATAAATCACCATTAATAGACAACTCATCTTTGTATTTCTGCACGGGTTGTTCACCTCTAGCGTATAGTCTTAACGAATGAAAATTATTCCAATTAGTTAGATATCTATTACCTCCAGTTCGCCCTTGATCAAACCACTCGTACTCTATTGCTTGAGCAACTTGATTACCGTATTCCCAGCTAGCTTTTTCAGCGTCGCTTACTACTTGGCTTGGAAAAGCGCTATTGGTGTTAGTGTATATACCCATTTAACTTATTATTTTTGATGTGACACCTTTGTTGTCGTATTTTTTAATTCCTAAATCTACAGCTTCTCTTCTAACTGGAGCTGATGGAGCGTATCTATTTTTATTACAAGCCATTAATGCTAAACCAGAACTAATAGAAGCATCGTGCTTTGTTCTATTGTTTATATTAAACTTAGCCCAATCTTCTAATGTTCTTTGAAAGTACATATCGCCATAGCCTGTTTCTTTTAAACCTACAAAATCTTCTATGTAAGATTCAATTGCAGCAGCATGCGCTTGTTTTATATCTTCACTTGAATTTGGTATTCCACCTAATTCTCTTTCTGTTACCGATAATTTATTATATTTTTTATCTGGTCTATTTATAGAAAATGCTCTATAACCTCTTCTTTTTAAATGATATAATAATCTAGGTTTATTATTCTCTGCTAGTATCGGCATACCATAAAAAACCAAAGCCATTAAAACATCTTCAAAAAATATTTCAGCTGTTTGTGGTCTAGCTATATATTCTAAAAAGAAATGATTTGGAGGCACGTCTTCCATACTAAATTTTGTTAAACCGTGTAAAGATCCATTAGAACCTCTTTTATCAACTGTGCCTGATATGTCGTAACTATCACACCCAAAAGCTCCACAATGCTCGTTACCAGGATATTTAAGTCCGTTCTTTATTATTACACGATTTTGAAGATTTAAAGGTGGAACCCAAGAAACTTTAAATCTACCACTTTTATTTGGTACGAATATGACCTTTGTGTCTTTAACTCCATTTTCCCACTGAAAGCTTCCTTGAGTAACATTAATTGAGTTTTTAAGATCTTCATTAAAATCTATTTGCTCGTATATTTTTGTTAGGTTAAATAAAGATTCTTTAGACTCATCTCTAAACGCGTGTTTTGTTGTGCGAGGAAATTGTCTGTAAAATTCATTTAAACCGTCTTGATCATTTTTAAGACCTTCAACTTCATTATTCCAATACTCTATTACTCCCTGTGTTATAATGTCTCCGAAAGGACCTACTGTTTCTTTTTTTGGTGTGTTGAATACAGGAAAGCCAAAAGAGTCAATGTAACCTTCGTAGTTCCATTCCATAGGTATGAACAAAGAATATAATCCTGAGCGAGTCTGTCCATTGGCGTTTCTTTGTGTAACGTCTGAGTCATTGTAAAGTTTTTTAAAGTTATCACCACCTTTATCTAAAGCATTAGATGTTGATCCCATCATACACTTACCTATAATTCTAGATCCAAGTCTTAAACAAGTTCTTGTAACTCTCCAGTTGTTTAATATATTTGTTGGTCTCTCCCACTTTCCACTTTCGTCGTGTACTAGTAGTTTTAATTTTTCACCATCATAAGAGTTATCCCCTGTGTTTTTCCAATCAATTGTTGTATCAAGACCTGTAATTTCTTGAAGCTTTTCGTTTGAGTCTAGTTTACGTCTTGTAAATTTAGACGCTGGTACTCTATATGCAAGCTCTGTTTTCGGCCTGTCCATACCATCTTGTATTGGTTTAAAAAAGAAAGGATAGTTTACTGATATTGGTACAACCTTGTCTGTAAACATTTTCTTTGCATCAGGTCCAGATTTTGATAATATACCAAAACGTGCGTCTGTGGATATTGTAGCTTGGTTAACAGCTTCACCACTTGCCATAAATGAAAAACCGGATCGTCTATTTTTAAGATAGCACATACCGTAACATCTTGGGTCTGCTTTGCAAGCTTCCCAAAATATATAAAATAATCTATTTGATTCTCTAAAGTCTGGTTGTCCTACGTCTATCTTACTCCACTGCAGGTACATATAGTTAGCACCAGTAATGTAAGTAGCCAAACCTTTATTATAGAACCAAAAGCCTTGTTCTCTTCTATTAAATTCTTCATCAATGTAATCATACCATTTTTCTTTAAACTCCAAAGGGTATTCTTCCCAATCAAATACTGATTTAATTTTATTAAGCTCCTTTGGGTACTCAGTGTGTTGCCATTTGTCTTCTTCAAACGTATGCACGTTTTCAGCTTTTGGCAAAGCTATTTTTAGATTTTGTATTTCATAAACTTCACCTATCTCACCGGTTTTACTTATAACAACCATATCGTGTTCTTCGTTATAACCGTACTCCCACTTCTTATACCTATTAGTTCTTTTTAAAACTTTAGGTTTGACGTGATCTTTAAGTATTTTATATAAAGTCTGCTCGTACATTATTTAGATCTCCCTTCAGCAAAGCCTCTAAAAGATTTCTCTTCTTTAACTTCAACTGGTTTTTCATTTAACATATTTTCCTCTGCTTCTATTCTACTTAATATTTCAAAAGCATCGAATATAGCTAGCTTTTTTGTAGCTGCAGCATTCTTTAATCTATCAGCTGATATATCGTCATCTGAATCAACAATAGCTTCTTTAGCTACTTTGATTAACTCTTCCACCGCTTTCTGACCAGCTTGGATTATATTCAACTTCGTTTCCTTGGTATTCATATTTAATTACGATATCATTAGATTTCATACAGTATAATCTCTTACCGTCAACTAAAAACTCCCATTCTCCGTTTGGCGTGTAACCAACTAAGTCTCCTGAGTTAATTCCTAGCGCATTTAAAGAGCTATTGTCATATTTTAATATACCAATAAGGCTTCTTTCTTTATCCAGCGTTAGAGACTCTGTATCTTTTATTGGTGAAATAAAGCATCTGTCTCCAAAAGACTTCCACTTATCACCTTTATTATATAAATAAACTTGATCTATAGCGCAAAAATATAAATCATCTTTAAACCAAGATCTACTTTTCTTTTTCTCTCCTCTCATGTCATAGAATACTCTAAACACGTTTTGGTGTATAACAATTATATCACCAACATCAATATCAGTATTAAAAGCTTTAGGTGTTTCTATTACTCTAGCTAATCTATTAACAAACTTGAAATCTTCAATTTTTGTGTTTAAAACTAACTCTTTATCACCTACTTTTATTTTATTACTGTACTTCTCGCCTAATGGCTCTACTATAAAGTCGTATAAACTTTTCAATACTCTAAATCATATTCAACGGATATTGCCATGTTAGAGTTAAATTTCTTCCATGGCATTACCTCGTTGTTTTTCTTAATGTGAATATTGTAAGAGTTATCAGACTCATCAAGAAGTATATGTGAGATCTCATGACCTCCATAAACTTGTTGACCTACAGAATAATGCATAGCATCATTTTTGTAGTCAGAACCAATACTTATTTTTCTTACAACAGATGACATCTTTAAGCTTTTTCTAGTTTAGCTTCGCTTTTTTCGATTGGCTCATACTCACCAGTTTTTAAATCTATATTAACAGGTCCGTATTCCTCTTCTAATACAAGTTTAAAATCTTCGACCTCTTTATTAGCGTCTCCAATTTGATGTAGCAAACTATGCTTTTGAGATTCTAAAACCCCTACTTGAGTAACAAGGTCCATTAATTTACTTTGCTTCTCGTTGATTTGATCTAAATGTTCTTTTTTAATTTTCTTACTCATTTGATTTAATTTAATTGTTATTTATTTGTTATTGATTTTGCTTTCTCCCAAGTACGACCTACAAAGTAAGCCCCGTATACTGTTACTAAAAGTGTTTGAAAAATTGGTATATATTCTTCGGCTATAATAAACTCCCCAACATTACCGTCAAAAAACGCGCAAATAGTAAATATAACAGTTAGATATATTAACACCATCGGGCGTATGTTTTTAGATAAAAAAGAATCAGACTTCATATCTGCTTCCCAACGCTTGCTAACTTCCTCTTGAGCTTTGCTATCTGCGTCTTCTAATATCTGTTGTATTTGTTTCTTTACTTCTAACCTTTCCTCTTCGGTTGTAGTAAGCTTATCGATGACGTTACCAACTTCTTTGATAACGCCACCTGATAGCCATTGAATTATTTTTTTCATTTATTCTCTTTTCATTAATACAGTTTCTTCTGCATCTCCTGTGAAAACACACTGCAAAGTGTCTTCATCTATAACGGTATAAGACATTCCAATAGTATAACCATTTCTAGGATTGTGTATCGAGGTTGTCATAGTAGTGTCTGTTTGACTTAGTATAAACTCGTTGAGCGTAGCGTCTTCTTCAAAGCTGTAATTAATAATTTTAACTACAGCGTAATCGCTAGCTAACATAACAGTTTTGTATGACGAACCTTCCATCGCCCAAACACCTTCAAATGCTTCTTGAGCTTTAGATGTTAGTACTGTAAAAAATAAAGCTAATGTAATAAGTAATTTTTTCATAATATTAAATTTAATTGTTATAATATTATAATTACATATAATTACAATTGTTTATTTACTAGACTTTAAATCAGCTGCTTTCTTAGCTTCTCTTTTAGCTAATAATTCTGCCTTTTTCTCTGCACCAGATCGCGTATCTGCTTTAGCTCTAGCTCTTCTAGTTGCTAATTGTTCTGCTTTTGCTGAAGCTTTTTGACTAGCTGTTCTAGGTATGTAATTACCTTCATCCGTAAACTGCCCACCTTGTACGCCAAATTTCTTAGTTCTAATTATCTCCCCACCTGTTCTTTTTGCAGAACCACCTTGATGTAATGGTGATCCAGCTGCGATTGAGTGTTTTGAAATCCAAGATCCGTGAGATGCAATTGGATTGTCTTTTAATAAGTTTTTCTTTTCTTGTTTGTTAGATTCCATATTTGTTTTTTTGATGGGTGTTTCTGTTACGTATTTAGCTCCAGGAAATTTATAATCATATCCTGGTTGCATTATTTTTGTATATCCTCGATCATCAGTACCTAGTACTTTAAACTCGACTCCTTTCATTGTTATATCGCCTCCTTGTATAATATTTTGAGGATTGTTAACATCAGGGCTGTTTTTTAAATAACCTGTCTTAGATGTCTTCATTATGATCTTTTATAAGCCTCAGCTTCCCAAGGCAAGTTTTTAGCACCTTCTTTCATTTGTGCTCGTGAATATTTTTTACCTTTCCAATAAACGTATTTGTCGTCGTAATCTAAATCACCTCTGTCCATTTGTTCTAAATGAATTTTTTCGTGAGCAACTACATCTTCTACTTGGTCTGGATGTAAATCTTTATTTATGGTTATAGAACCATTATTATTAGCTTTTCCCATAACACCATCTTCCATATCTACTCGATATATTGGAGTGTTGTCCATGTGGAAAGGTGGATTGTTTAGTTTAAAAGCCATATTTATTTTTTATAAGGAAATATTTTATTTAGTGTTTCTTTTCTTTTATTACAACCGCATCCACCTGGTATCTTATCAGCTAATTTTTTAATACCAGTTGCTTTTGTAAACTTTTCTATTGAATCTCCTAGTCCTTCTGATTTATTATTGCCCATACTTATTAAAGTAGTTGTTTTCATCTTTATCAAAAAAACTACCTGATTTAGAATTAAACTCTGCTTTAGCATCGTAATCTTTGAAGCCTTTGTCAGTTGTCTTTTTTAGCTTTTTTGAAACTTTTTTAGTTTCATCTTTGAACTCAGCTTCTTTGTCAGCTTTTGTTTTACCGCTTCTTGGCGTAAAAGCTGCAGCTATGTTATCTTGTAATCTTTGAAAATGACCAGCTGTTGAAACGTAGGCATACATACCTAGTGGTGAATCATCATTTTCAACTGAATCATCGTAGCCATCATCTCCAGCCCATCTCTGCGGGTCTGTAGACTCATAGTTTGGTCCGTTTACCTCTGGATTCCGCTTATTTAATATTTCAGCGTTTTCTATCATTTTCTTTTCAGCTCTTCTAGTAGACCTTTCTAGTTCGGCCATAGTAAATTCTTTAACAGGATTTTTAGCCATAAATTTTTGTTGAAATGGAGAGCTCATATTATTTATATACTTTAGCGCGTTGTGTAATTGGTCCTGCTCCACTATCACATGGATATTTAGAAACTTCTAATCCATCTTTACCTGAACTAGAACCTTTTCCCATTGGAAAACCTTCTTTGCTTAATGGTCCGTCCCAAATAGCGTTTTCACCTACTTGACCGGCTAAATCTACTTTTAATTGTTTAATATTTTTCATTTTTTATATTTTAGTATTTGCGTTTTTTCATTAAAGGAGCTGCTGCCATAGGATCTAAAGATCTATCAAATGTACCTGGAACTTGCTGTTGGCCGTATATACCTTGCGCAGCTTGCTGAGATTGAGCATTAAAAACAGGCTTAGCATTACCTAAAGTATTTGAAGGAACGCTTTGCTCTAAAGCTGCTATTCTACCTTCTATATCACTACTATTATCATTTTGCGGTGATGGATTGCTCAACATACCGGCGTCAGGTGTTGCCCCGGCTAAAGCTCCACTAGTTGTGCTGGTTTCACTATTATTTTTATTTAATGAATCTAACATTGATTTAGCGCTAAGTCCACCACCTGCAGCCATTTTAGCTATTTCAGCTAACGAACCAAATTGATTTAAAGGTGATTCGTTATAGTGTAATGGTCCGCATTTACAAACTGGTGAACCGCATTTTGAGCACTTTGCCATAATTATCTATTTTTATCTTTATTAACATTTTTAATAGAAGTTATAAGAACCTTGTCGGTATACGTCTTACCCTTCATTATACTATTTCTATGGTTACTAGTAGGTAAGTCATCGTCTCCTAACATAATTCTGTACATGTGTTTGATTAAATGCTTACACTTAAAGGAGGTTTTATATATATTGTATTTCTGTGTAGTTCTATTTCTTTTTCTCCATACAACTATCCAACCTTCTTTAAGCAATCGATTCCACCGGCGGTTATCCCAACTATAGGAATAACTGCCAGCTTCGAAATCTTTTTTTGTAAACATATCTATGCAATCTAGGTAAATTAATAACTCTAGATCTGCATCGTTAAGGTCGTTGTTTCTGCAAGCCCATTTACGTATTATACGATAATGTTTTAGCAAGTTCAGTTCTTTAACATCGTTTGCATCTAGCCTTTTCATAAAACAACAACTACATCTTGTGCTTTTATAACGTGATATGTTTTTTTATCTATTTCTATTTTATGCCCAGCGTGTCGATCAAAAAAGATTGTATCACCTTCTTTTAATCCTTCAACTTCTTTACCAGCCGATAATATCTTAGCTTCTGTGTAACGAATATCTTCACGTTGGTTTTCTGCAAGAAGTAAACCACCTTTTGTTTTGGTGGTTCCTTCTTTTATTTTTTCTATTATTAAATTTCTACCTATCGCTTTCATCAATTCTTAAATTATTGATTACACAATCGGTTGATAATATAGTAGTCGCTACTGAAGCTGCGTTTTGAAGAGCGCTCTTGGTAACTAGTAAAGGGTCAATAATGCCTGAGTTAATCATATTTACCATTTTTCCTGTAACCACGTTGTAGCCCTGTCCTTTTTTAGTTGGAACTTCTAAGTTTTCTACACCTGCATTTTCAAGTATAGTTCTGTAAGGTGCTGTAATAGCGCTTAACAGTAACCTTTCTCCCAAAGAATTAGCTTTTACGTTCATAGAAGCATTAAGTAAAGCAATACCGCCACCAGGAACTATCCCTTCTTTAATAGCAGCTTTTGTAGCGCAAATAGCGTCTTCGACTCTATCTGTTTTTTCTTTTAATTCAATATCAGAATTAGCCCCTACTTTTACAATTGCTATTTTAGCAGCAAGCATTGCTAATCTTTTTTCAAGTTTAACTACTTTGTGAGCTGGATTATCTTGTGACAATTGCTTCTTAAGCTCAACTATAATATCTAATATTTCTTGCGAAGACTCTCCAAATTGAAGAATAGTCTCGTCTTGCGTTGTAACACTTTTAAGACAATAACCTAAGTGCTCGACTTGAATTAAATCCATGTCATCACCTAAGTCTTCATTTATAATAGTAGCTCCAGTTAATAAAGCTAAATCATCTAAAACTTCTTTCTTGCTAATACCATAAGTCGGCGCGTTAATTACATTGACTTTAATATTACCTTTGTTTTTGTTCATAGCTAAAGCAGATAAAACACCTTGTTCTAAATCGCCTATAATAAGCAAAGGTTTATTGTTTTTTATTACATACTCTAGCACTGGTTGAATTTGTCTAATTGTATCAATAGGTGATTCAACTAGTAATACTAATGCGTTTTCAAGCTCAGCTGATTTATTTTGTCTGTTTGTTATAAAGTGAGGGTTTGTAAGACCTTTGTCATATTGAACGCCATCTATAACTTCAACTACTGTTTTTCCATCTGCTGAGGTTTCCATCATTACGATCCCTGTGTTATCTACAGCTCTAAAAGCGTCGGCTATAATTTTACCAAGCTCTGGATCGTTGTTTGTTGATATTGTCGCTATTTGGTCAATCATTTTACCTTTCACGTCAACTGATATTTTTTTAAGGTATTTAACAACTGCCTCTGTAGCTTTATTGATACCTTCTTTTAACTCTCTTGAGTTTGTTTTATCCGAAACCTTATAAGCTTCAGTTAATATAGAGTGAGCCAAGACTGTGGCTGTGGTTGTACCATCACCTGCTTCTCTCACTGTTTTTCTTGCTGCTTCTTTTAAAAGTGTTGCACCCATGTTTTCCACTGGGTCTCGCAAGATTATTGAATCTGCTACTGTAACACCATCTTTTGTAATAATTGGTTTTCCAGTATGATCTTCTAGCATCACACATTTACCGCTAGCTCCTAAAGTGGAGCTAACAGCTTTTGTGAGTTTTTCTATTCCTTTAAATACATTAACTCTGGCTTCTTCACCAAAGTTAAGGTTTTTGACAATTGCGTCCATATTTGATTTAATTTAATTTAATTGAGTGTGGTTTATTTAAAGGTTTTTACTACTTTGGGTCCGTCAATAAATTCAACTTTCTTTAAGTAGTGCGCTACTGTTTGGTCGATAGCTGTTTCAGCTCCTTCTAAAGTTTCGCGCCGGGTTACATCGTGCCAGTTATCTGGATCTTTGATGTCTTGGTACTCTGTTTGGTAAAAGCCGTTAATAAGTTGGACAATTCTCCAGTTTTCTTTGTTAGCTATGTGTTTCCATAGTTTAACTTGGTTTTTACCTGGTTGTGGGTGACTACTCCACGAATTAGTCTGGTAAAATAGTGTCATTGGTTTTGGTTTTAAATTACTATTGGTTTTATGCTTTTATAGCATATGGCTATTATTACTCGTTTTACTCGATATTTACTCCCCTATTGTCAACGTTACAGACTTTGGGTGCATTTGGTCTTCTATTTGACTAGCTATGCTAGATTCTATAGACGTCACTTGTTCTTCCCCCATAGCTTCTTTTGTCCACCCAACAACTACTTCGTTTGTCAAGTCTTCAAATGGTATGAACGCGCCGCCTTCGCTTAAAGGTACAACTTGAGTCCCAATATTAGTTGCTGAGTAAGGGACTAAGTTAGAATCTAACTTATCTGATGTACCAGTTACTATCCAGTGCACATTATACACTACATTTTCTCGCCCTTCTTCTTGAGGATGCACATCTACAGTTTTGCAATTCCAATCGTATGTTGTCATTTTATTTATTTATTTGTTTTTTTAATTCTTCTATCTCAGCCTTTAAATCTTTTACAGCGTTTATTAAAGCAAAAGTTATAGCGTGACCGTCAAAATTTAATAATTCAGTATCTTCTGTATCGTCTTCGTTTAGTTTTGTATTATAAGTTTTAATAGTCTCAGGCATTACGTTTTGCATGTCTTGAGCTATAATACCTATATTATCCTTTGTTTTTTCAAAACCAGCTTTACCATTATAATCATAAATTTTAGGCTCTATTTTAAGTATTGCTTCTAAACCTGTTGTATAATCCCTTATATTTTCTTTAACTCTAGAATCAGAAACCACTGACCAAAGACTAGAGCTTGGTTTTGCAGCAGAGTTTGAAGATAACTGAAGCTGGTAACTTGGAAATTCAACTCCAATACCAACTCTCCCGCTTGATCTAAATGTAACAAGCTTAGTTCTAAATTGATTAACAAGATTTAAGTGTATATTAGCGTTGTCATATTCTAAACCAAGTCTAAAACCACCGCTTGTATTGTGAAAATCAATAGATCTATTATCTCCACTGTTTGACGCTTCTAAAACTAAACCACTAACGCTATCCGAAATACCATCTATATGTAATTTACCATCTGGACTAGTCGTTCCAATCCCTACGTTTCCAATATTGTCTATACGCATTTTTTCAGAAAGACTCCCGTAACCTGAGTTTGTCAAGAAAGATAATATTCCTCCACCAGAACTTCCACTTCCAGCATCATATCGAGCTGATCCTTTTATCATACTAGACGTATAACCTGTAGATGAATCATCTTTACCTACAAATTGAATAACTCCTAAATCTTGGCCGGCTGAAATGGTAGTGTCTTGATTATAAAGAGTTATAACGCCTGGATATACACTATTACCACCAACAACAAAATCTCCAGCTCCTACGTTTGCATATCCATAAGTAGGTTGAGAAGTCATACTGTTTCTTATACCTGTAGTACCGTTTACATGCAGCTTATGACTAGTATTAGTTGTTCCAATTCCTACGTTGCCTGAAAAATAACCTTTTCCATCAAAATATCCGGCCCATCCACCTGCTCCGTAAGTATCGCCATATATAGCGAAGCCATCTGGAGTCCTTACTTGACCAGCTACACCTATAGAGTTAGCGTAAGTTATATCTGTACTATCATTTACCCCTAATATAGCCGCTCGTTGAGTATAGTCTATGGGACCTGTAGCTGTTGTGACTGAATGCAGTTTACTAGAAGGACTAGTAGTTCCTATACCAATATTCCCATTTGTAAGCATATAAAACCTATGGCTTGCTGCGTTGTAATCGTAAATGCTAAATTGCCCGCTTTGTGTTAAAAAAGTACCGTAGGACCTATTTGAATTAGTGTATTTTACAACAGAATCTGTAGCTTGAGTGCTTTCTATCTCAACTCTAACAGGACCAGCCCCAGTCGAATATACATGAAGCGGTTCTTGAGGACTATTTGTTCCAATCCCAACTCTATCGTTCGCATCATCTATATATACAACGTCTGATATAAGTGAAGTATTTGTATTTGTCCCTACAAATAACCTACCAGTTGGTAGATTAGGTACATCGTTAGATCTAAGTAAAGCAGCTACAACTATATTACCATCATTTGAAGTACTTACTCTACCTACTTGACCTACGTTTTGTATAAGATTTGTAGACCCGGTTGGTTTTGTCAAAGTAAGTCCACCACCTGATTTTACGTATATAGTATCATTTTCGTTTGGAGTAACGCCGTCTATTGGTGATGTTATTAAATTTCTTAATTTCCCAACAACAGTTGCTGTACCTTCCTCGTTAGGTGCTAGATCTTGATCTAACAAACCAACACAAGGCATTTTATTATCACCTAAATTATTAGTTGCCGTAGAGTCAGCATCTGCTAAATCAACATAAAGTCTAGCTGAAGAGCCTACGCTTCCATATATATAAACTGGATCTCCTTTTACTAAATTAATACCACCATTTCCTGAAGATATATTTTTTACTTGTATATCTACAACTTCAGAAGTTAAAGAACCTGTAGGTAGTGTCACTGATTTTAAGTTTATTGCTTCTACGTGACCAGTGGTGTTTGTTGTAACTGAGTCAACAGCCGTTATGGTATCTCCAGCGGATGTAGTTGTAGCTGAGGCTGTATCTGTTCTTGAAGTTAAATCGTGATTTACCTCAACAACAGGACCTGTAGAATTTACAGTTGTTATATAAGTTCCACCATTTACATCTGTTATATCTCCTTGCGGTATAGTTGGGAACGTTTGTAGATTTCCAGCACCATCAATATACTCAGCTGAAGAACCGTTCATTGTTATATCAACAGATGGATTTATAGTAGCTATATTTCCTATACTAGCAGTAAAAGCGTTTCCAGCATGCGTAGTAGCTACTGAAGTTACTGTGCCTTGAAACTGATCTGTAGAGTTTATAGTAAGTTCATTGAAAACTGAGTCATAAGACGTTGTAACATTTGTACCTCCAATAAAATTAACTGTGTCTCCACTGAGTATAGTTTCGCTACCAGAATCTGCAGCTACAACCCACTCATATGTACCAGGTATACTAGCTACAGTAGCCCAAGTGTTAGACTTAGTTAAATATCTTTCACCTGGAATAGCAATACCGTCTGTGGCGGTTAAATCAACATTGCCAATGTTTATATCACCTGTAGCACCAGTGTTTGTAACTCCGTAAGCTACATATGTACCAGTGTTGTTATTACTAAATGTTTCTACTATATTTGTAGGAACTGTAGGTATAGTTGGAAAAGTTTGTAAATTACCTTCACCGTCTACGTAGTCTAAATTAGTACCATTCCAATCAAAATCAATGCTACCACTTATAGTAATGGGCACACCTGATACACTAACAGCGTTTCCAGTTATGCTAGAATCTACGCTAGTAACTGTACCTGTGAATTGATCGTTAGAAGTAACTGTTAAAGTATTAGCACTTCTAGTCACTGTTGTCGTTCCTGCACCAACTATTAATACATCATCATGATTAGATGTACCTGTTTCAGTTAATCTAACACCAGCTGTTCCATTTGTAGATCCTACTCCTTCTAAATCATAAGTAGTATCTAAATCAGTTCCATCTATAGAGATTTCTGTATCGCTAATTCTTGTGACTACTATATTAGTTCCACCTGTTAATGTTACTGGATCAGATGAAGCATCATTGCCTAAAAGCGTAATATCAGTGGTGCCAAGTGGCACTGTTAAATCATAAGTTGTGTCATCAGACGTTGGAAGTGTTACAGTAGAAACATCTATTGAAGTAACATGACCTGTTGCGTTCGTTGTTACGCTTTTAACAGCTTGAAAACTGCCACCGTAAGAAGGTGAGTCAGATGATGCAGTATCTGTTCTAGAAGTTAAGTCGTGATCAATATCTATTGTTTTAACATTAGCAGCTACACTTAGCGTTCCAGTTAAATATGTACCACCAGAAACCTCAAACGTATCACCGCTTTCAATTATTGTTGCACCAGGGCCGTTGTTAGAATTTACACTAAATTCATAAGTTCCGGGAATAGAAGATATTGTCTCCCATTTATTATTCTTAGATAAATATCTTTCTCCAGCAGGAGCACCTGTGCCATCAACAGCTGACAAATCAGCGGTTATTATAACATCCCCAGTTTCGGGTGTAGTTGGTGTTAGATCTATATAAGTTCCATTAGTTGTATCTATTGTTTCAACTATATTTGTAGGTACTACTGGAATCGTTGGGAAGGTTTGTAAATCACCTTCTCCATTTACGTATTGACTCGCGTTTCCTTGCCAAATACCAGTCATTGTACCAGAAGTTGTTACAGTGTTTGAAACAACATTTAAAGCTGTACCATCGGTTGTAAAATTAACACTTGTTACGCCTTGTGAATCAGAAGGTAGAGTGAAGGTTGTAAGCTCTTGACCTGTGACGTGCCCTGAGGCATTAACACTGACATTAGCTGATAGAGCTGTAAATGTCCCGCCATGAGTTAAAGTTGTTTCCGGTGTCGTGTTAGTTTGAGACTGATTGTCATGTGTTATCGATATAGTAGTATCTCCGGCTTGATTTGCTGTAAAAGTACCAGTTCCATCTAAAACTCCAGTTCCTTGAACAGTTAAAGTTCCGTCTCCTACATTTGGGATTGCTGGAAAAGATTGTAAATCACCAGCTCCGTCTATATATTGAGTTACATCACCGTTTAATGTTATAGCTAAAACACCTGAAGTAGTTATTGGAGACCCTGTTACAGAGAATGCATTACCAGCATGAGTTTGACCTACGCTAGTAACAGTGCCTGTTGGAATTGTTGGGAAAGTTTGTAAGTTACCTTCTCCATCTACATACTGCAAATTAGTTCCTTCCCAATTAAAAGCTATAGTTCCAGAGCTAGTAATAGGTACACCAGCTATGCTAAGTGAATCACCATCTATTGAAGCGTCTACGCTAGTAACGGTGCCAAGTCCAGTTACATCTATAAGTATATTACTTCCTGTATCGGTTAATGTAACATTAGTTCCAGCTTCTAGCTTAACTATGTTTTCTGATAAATCACTACCTCTAAGTCTTATATCTGAGTTAGGTCCATTTTGAACTGAATCTAAAGTATAAGTTGTATCGGTATCTGATAAAACAAATGAACATATATTATATTGTATGTCGTGCTCTATAAAACCGTTACCTCCTATGTAGGTTAGGTTCATTGTATAAAAAGCAGTGTCTTCTATTTGTGTATAAGAATCTATAGTGTAGTGACCAAAAGTACTTATCTTGTTTTGCTCACTAATAATTATTTCAGTACCTACTATATACTCTAAAAAACCAACTGTATCTTGATCGCTTACATCTAAAGTATTTATTTGTAACGATGTGATATTTGAAAAAAGTGTTTCATTAGGCACTCCTGTTACATCACCCGGCCCTGCGTTTGTTACTTTAAACTTAAATAACATACAAGTTGCCATAGAAATAGAGCCGCTGACATTTATATATTCACCTACAGCTTTAGCCGTAAAGTTTCTAGTCATTAAGTTACTAGCTCTTGTGCCAATCCAATAATCCTCTGGTTGTACAGGTATGTGCTTAGGGTATGCGCTAATTCTAGCCATATATTTTTATTTTATTTTACGCGTCTTTTACAAATCTTAAATTAACAAGTTCAGTTGAAGAGCTTGCCCAAACCGTCGATCTTAGATAAGGGTTTGCACTTGATGCGTATATTGAATATCTAGAACCACTCCCAGCAGCTGAAGTCCACCAAGTAGCATATAATTCATTGAAACTAAAAAACTGTCCGTTATTAAAACCCTGCCCATAACCGTAAGCATTAAACCCAGAATCTCCAAGAAATTGTGTATCAGTTAAATAATCTTCTCTATAATTATTAGGCAGTGGTGCTCCGTGTGTGTTTTGGTTAGGAACATTTGGATTACATAATACATCAGAAGTAAGGTTACTAAAATCTTGCGCTGTAGGTAGTCTAAAACCAGTTGGAGGCTTTATAACACTTCTAGCGTGAATGTTATAAAATAAACCTCTATAACTTTCGTTTTCGTCAAAAGCGTAATAACAAGCTGCTGGTTGCTGAGAATTGTATGCGCTTAGCATTTGTGCGTAACTTGTATGTATTGGTATATTACCACCTGCAATTAACTCTGTTTCAGTAGAGTTTGTAGTTGTCCATATATAACTGCATATTTGCACTTCTCCAGGATCTATAGACGTAGGCCAAACTAATGTACTACCATCGTATATTTTTTGTACATTAGAGTTACCTAGTTTTATTTTATTAACACCTGGCGTAGTTCCATTAAATTTTAAATCTGCCATATTATATTATTATATACAATGTATTAACATCTGGAGTAACTATTGCATCGTATTCAGCTTGCGTTAATGATATTACATTTGTAACGTTAGGGGTAGTTGTATAAACATCAGTAGTATTTACAATTGCACCTGGGGCAGAAACAACAACGTCTCCTACTTCTGGCGTTACTGTTATATTTATTCCACCAGTAACAGATGTAACACCTCCCGAAGGACCTGTTGGTCCTTGAATACCTTGTGGTCCTTGCGCTCCCGTAGCTCCAGGAGCTCCAGCAGGACCAGTTGCACCCTGAAGACCCGTTGTACCTTGTATTCCTTCAGGCCCTCTTAAAGGTCCGATGTTCAACCAAGCACCTCCGTCAGTCCAAACATAACCGTCTCCAGCCGTAGCACCGCTTCCGCTTTGGTCTATAACCCATAGATCACCAATTGTATTACCCGTTGGAGGTAAATCACCTACTGTAGGTTTTGTGCCTAATATTTTTATAGATGTTCCATCTGCACCAGCAGGTCCTTGAGCTCCGTCTTGACCATTCGATCCATCCGCACCATCAGCGCCATCAGCTCCTGCTGCTCCAGTAGGTCCTTGTGGGATTTCAGCTGCTATCAATGTTGATATTCCACTGATAGGGAAGTTTACAGTTTTTGGATCATCATTTGTATTAGGATCTGGTACCGATGTACCTATCACTGAGTCATTCGACTTAGGTGTTTTTCTTGGGTATTGTTGTGCTATTGCCATTTCTTATTTATTTTTTGTAACTCTGTTAGTTTTTGGATTATATGTAGCCGTAGCTGAGGTTTCACCAGCTCTATCTAATGCTCTTTCTTCTGCTGTCATTCTATTTCTTGCACGACCTTTAGCTGTAAGCTCACCGCTAGCCGTTAAGTCTCCACGTTTCTTCAATAATGCTATAGCAAAGCCACGATCTCTTACCTGTGCCGTGAGTCTATCTACTAGTTCTCCACGACCCATATGCTTTTGTGTTTCCATATCTATATATACTTACATATATCGCCGTTTATTTACCAATAGTGTGACATTTGCCCCTTACTAGTATATATTAATAGGCTAGTGTCATAGTTTTTAAAAAAAATGTTACATATTTGGGGGTATGGTGTTATATTTCTTCTCCGGGAAGCGCATTTTCTAGGAAAAACGCAACTTTTTAGCCACCCCCGCCGCCTTTTTTCAACCATTTTTACTATATATCGGGATTTTTTCCTTCATATTTCTCTAGCATTTATGCTTTTTATATTACAAACTAAATACGAAGTATATTGGATAATAATAATGTAAGTAACAAACAATAATAACTATGAAACGAATTAAATACATACAGTCAATTGAATTATTTCTACTACAAAACCCAGAAGTAATTATACAAAATGTAATGCCAGAATGTATACTCGATGAGTTGTATTACTTTCAAAGATGTCAATACAAACTGTTGTAAAAGTGTGACAATAGCCCCTTACTATACTTAGCTTAATACCCTAATGTCACAGTTTTCAATAACAAATAAATATTACAAACTAAATACGATATGTATTGGATAATAATAATGTAACTAATAAATAATAATAACTAATAAATATAATAACTATGTCAAATTTACAATCAAAAAGATTTGTTGTTCGCAAATCACTTATCGGAAAAAATCAAATTATCGAAGTCACTTTTAAAAGTGGTAAAACATTCACTTACAATCACGATATTGTCTATGAATTAATGAAAGATAAATTAAACACTATGAACTGTTTCGAAAAGTATAAATCTTATACATCGTCCACTTCAGTTCCAGTAATTC
>WLWE01000310.1_pt1 | contig 43777 bp, 39 predicted proteins | sample 6718301 | NCBI WGS metagenome assembly WLWE01 (sample SAMN12718691, study PRJNA515312) | sponge metagenome | isolation source: marine sponge | host: Mycale hentscheli | place: New Zealand: South Island, Marlborough, Capsize Point | collected 2003-05-01
ATTGTTAGGCGGAACAGGTGTAGGATATTCAGTGCAACAGCATCATGTAGCTAAGTTGCCCTCCGTAACCGTGCCGTTTGAAAAGCGTACAAGGAGATTCTTAGTTATGGATTCTATTGAGGGTTGGTCTGATGCTATTAAAGTATTAATGAAATCCTATTTAGGTAATAAACGTAGTTCTAGAATTGACTTTGATTATTCTGATATTCGTGCTAAAGGAGCGAGGCTTGTAACATCAGGAGGAAAAGCTCCTGGGCCTCAGCCTCTTAAAGAAGCTATAGTTAAGATAACAGGCATATTAGATACATTAAAAGATGGAGATTACTTAAGCACAGTACAAGCGCATGATATTATATGTCACATTGCTGATTCGGTTTTAGCTGGAGGTATAAGGAGAGCAGCTTTAATATCTTTATTCTCATCTGATGATGTTGAAATGATTGGCTGTAAGTCAGGAGATTGGTGGGAAAAAAATCCTCAAAGAGGTAGAGCCAATAATTCAGCCGTGCTTATGCGACAAAAGCTTACTAAGTCTTATTTTATGGATCTTTGGAAACGTATTGAATTATCAGGATCAGGCGAACCTGGGTTTTACTTAACTAACGACAAAGACTGGGGCACTAACCCTTGCTGCGAGATCGCACTTAGACCTTATCAATTCTGTAACTTATGTGAAGTTAATGGTTCAGACTTAGAAACACAAGAAGCGTTTGATAGACGTGTAACTCATGCAGCCTTCATAGGCACATTACAGGCTTCATACACGAGCTTTCATTATCTTAGAGATATATGGAGAACTACAACAGAAAAAGACGCTTTAATTGGAGTTTCAATAACAGGGATTGGATCTGGTAAAGTTCTTAAACTAGATATGGATAAAGCTGCATTGCTTGTTAAAGCAGAAAATAAACGCGTTGCAAAATTAATTGGTATTAATCCATCAGCAAGATCAACAACGGTTAAACCAGCAGGAACTACATCATTGACGTTAGGAACGTCATCTGGTATTCACGCTTGGCATAATGATTATTATGTAAGAAGAATACGTGTAGGTAAGAACGAGTCAATGTATAAGTTCCTTGCTGAAAACCATCCGGAGTTAATTGAAGATGAATATTTTAGGCCTCATGATACTGCTGTAATATCTATACCGCAAAAAGCGCCGGAGGGATCTATGCTTAGAACCGAACACCCTTTAGAATTATTGGAGCGTGTAAAATTTGTATCTGAAATGTGGGTTAAACCCGGACATAGAGACGGTAGAAATACACATAATATATCCGCTACTGTATCTATTAAAGAAGATGAATGGGAATTTATTGGCGATTGGATGTGGGATAATAAAGAATTTTATAATGGTTTATCTGTGTTGCCTTATAACGGGGGTACTTATGTTCAAGCCCCTTTTGAAGATATTGATGAGACTAAATATAATGAAATGATGGAAACATTAAAATTAGTTGACATTCATAAAATTGAAGAGGAGGACGACGAAACCGACTTGTCAGGAGAACTTGCTTGTGCAGGAGGTGCTTGTGAAATAACTTAAATTAAAAAAAGCCGTTACTTAATTGTAGCGGCTTTAATTTTAATCATACTTTTTAAACATTAATAAATAAAGTAATGAGTTCCATTTTTTCATTAATATTATAAGTAATTTTTTAATTTTAGAATCTTTTTTGTTTCCCATAATTTTTGTTTTAATATAACCAAGTTACTCGCGGATCTTTTTCGTTATCTCCGTCGACGTGAATAAATGTTTTAGCAATGCCTATTCTATTAAATCCTGCGGCTATTAAAGATTGTAATACAATAAACCTTTGTCTACTATTAGTTACTTTAATATCTACAGCTAAACCTTTCAAATGAGAAGAGTCTGGTTTACCTCCTACTTTTTCGTTGTGTTCTACGCTTCTCCAAGCTGAGTTTATTATGAAAGGTATGTCAGCTATTATTCTAGCATTATCTAACTTTGCTAAAAATTCTTCATTCATATTTTCCTCGCATTCTTTAAAATATATACTCATATTCCTAATTTATTAGCTCTTTTAATTGCTTCTATTACTTCTTTTTCTGTAATTTGTAATTTAAGATCAATACCTGCACGCCATTGAGCAACGCTCTTCCCCTCTTTCATTAATATTAATGTAGGCACGGAAATTACGTTTCTTTGTATTGAGTTAGGTTGATCTTCTAGCCAAGCAAATTGTATTTTAATATCTGCAAGTTTATCGACAAGCAAATTATTGTGCTCATTCCATCTTGCGTTTATTTCAAGCAAGGTAAATTTTTGGCAATAAGAGTTTAAACATGTTAATAATAATATTAAAGTTACAATTTTTTTCATGACTATTGTTTTTCAATTATTTCATATAGTTTCTCATCTATTTTATCTAATTTATCACTATTCTCTTGAACCTTTTCTTGGGTGTTCATAATTGTTTCTCGAACTAATTGATCTTTGAGATCGTATTCGGTTCTTGTAATAGTAGGTTTTGGTAGTTCCTTAGCAAGGTCTATATCTTTTTGTAATGTAAAGTATAGAGTTGCTAAAGAGATAGCTCCGCCAATAACTATGCCTATAGTTTTTAAATCTAAGGTGATTTCGGTTTTTTCGCTTAGTTTTGTCATTTTGATTTTTTATATTTAGTAACTCTTCCTTTGGTGTTCTTTTCTTTTTGCCCTCTTGCTTTTTCAGCAGGAGTAAGCTCGTCCCATGTAGCGGGAGTATCTTTTGAAACCCTTTTAGTTGGTCTAAAAGTATTTTCTCCTTTTGTGTAATCTTCATTACCTTTCGGGGTTTTCCAATCCTCTTTAAACCAGCGTTTTAAAGCCAATCCTTCTTTAGTCTTTCTTACTTTGAAAGGTGAAGACTTCATTTTAAATCCCATTATTTTATATTGCCTTTACGTTTTCTACATTTAGCTATATAACCAGAAGCATACGCAGATGGAAATTTATCATATTTAGCTTTAGCTTTACGGTAACAAGCATCTTTTAATTTAGCGGGAGAACCACAGCCGCAAGCGTCTATAGGTCCACCACTACCATCAGCATTCATGGTTACCTCTTGATTCATAGGATAAGAGGTTCCACTTCTACTCTCTTTTATTCTGGTTGTTATAGGTTTCATAGTTTTATTATTTAAGCTTTCTTTTTTTAAGTTTTCTTTTTTTCCACTTCATTTTCTCCCCAAATTTAGTTTTCTTTTTATCCTTTTCTATCATATTAAGATCCCATTCGCTGAATCCTAATAATAAAGATACAGATTGCCAGAATTTAGTTTCTTGAGCAAATGCTAGTCTAACATGGTTCGCTTTACGAACTGCTCTATCTAAAGGTATATTGGCTGTAGCAGAAGTTATTTGACCAACTGCATAATAAGCTGGATTGTCTAAACCAAAGCCAACCATTTTTTCTCTTGTATTTTTATAACTAAACGCTCTACCTGCGCTTCTACCTTTTCGTATCTTAGAAGATATGGGTGGGGACAAATCTAAAGCTCTTACTGCTGCTTCTGCATAATCTGGGCGATCTTTCTTAGATTGCTTATCAATCTCTAGTGCAATGTTTTTTACCGTAGAAGCCACAGCTCCGTAGATACCTAAACCTCTTAACATTGAATCTAGCATAGTATTAGCTACTCTAACGCCTTTCTTCTTGGTTTCTTCTTCTTCCTCATCGTCAAACATAACTGCGAACAAAGCTGCTTGCAAACTACTGAATATAACGTTTTGTATGGCTGCATAATAAAGTATCTTAGTAATATTCTCTTTTGCACTCCCACGGCCGTTTTTAAGATCCAAGAAAGCTTTTTTAGTTAATCTCATGTATTGCATAGGAGTATTCGCAAAAGCTAATATAATACGCCCTAACGGACTAGCTTGTTGTTGTGATACTCTATCAGGCCTAGATGATTGTTGTGTAGCTTCAGCTATTTCTTGAAAATCTAAAAACGCTTGCTCCTCTGCTGCCAACCTACCCATACCTGGTTTGCCTTCGCCTTTTTGCATATAAGTATTAACTCTGTTTCTATAAAAAGATGCTCCACCCATCGCGATAGCAAAACTATCCGCTATTTGTGTAGGCAAGAAACCCGCTTTCAATATAACCGCTAACGCTGCTTTAGCTTTGTTTGTTTGAGTAGCAGCCGCATTAGCTATTTCATCAGCATTTACATCATTCTTTAATCCAGTACGCCTAGACTTTAAAAAGTCAGAGTTAAACAGCATTGAAAAATCGCTCCAAAATTGTTTTTGATTACCGAAAGCTTTAGCTGCTAGCAAAGGATTATTATCACCCCAGTTTATAAAGTTTACAGTCGACAATGTTTGTAATAATGCCGATCTTGTATTAAAGAACATTATAGTAGCTACAGAATCATTAACCCAATTCATAAACTTATTAGTTAGCTTATTAGCGCCTACGGGTCTGTTACGACCAGATTTCATTCTGTATAAAGAATCTTTTAAAGCTTCAACGTAGTCTTCTCCAAATGTAGCCTCTAGTTTATTTAGATTGTCTTCAGAAAATATTATATCCGCATTCTGCTGCCAAGTCTCTAAAAACTCTTTTCTTTTTATGGTGTTAACCATATTTATAGCATCAGTTGTAATAGTACCAGCTAACCAACTTTCTTGAGGAGCAGGGTAGCCCCCTATAGTTTTATTTAGCTGCCTTGCAAATCTTTTTAAGTTAGGAGAATTTTTAACAATATCTACTAAAGTCTTAATATCAGATTCAGATATACCTTTTATTTCATGACCATTTAATTGCCAAAGATATACTCTAACTGCATCTTCATATTTAAAATCTGTCTTAGGATCTCTTTTTCCTAGCTCTTTGGGTATATCTTTTAGTGACTTTTTAAGTTGTCTAACAGCATTAGCTACTTGCAGCTTATATGTGTCAAATTCGTTTATTCCTCTAGCAAAAGGATCAAACAATGTTTTCTTAAACCACTCTTTTTGTTGCTCCCCAAGGGTTCCTTTGCCTAATAACTTATACATTAGACCTTCAAAATCTTCAGCTCCCGGTGGTATAAAGAATTGGAATCTACCTTTCTTACGACCCATTACCGATGCCTTGTATTTAGATATAGTGCCTCTAGCATCAATACCACTTTTCTTTTCAATCATTTGATTGAACTCGCTATTCATACTTTTAGAAAACTGTAAAGAACTCCTTTGAGGACTTTTAATATCTATAGCTTTTAAAACTTTCTTAACTTCCGTAGGCTGCTCGTTAAATGCCGGTTTGGAATCAGGTCTATATATAACATAATACCCCGTTAATTCTTTGTGTCCCATGTGTCTCACAGAAATCATATCTAACTTCCACCCGAGTTCTGCCGCATATCTTTTAGCCATTAAGTTATAAAGCTTTTGTCTACTGTTGCCAAAGCCGCTAAATGTTATAGCGTTTACTTCATCACCATAAGTTTTGATTTTATTAGTCATAGAGTTTATAACTGCTCCAAATATTTTAAAAACATCTTTTCTAGGTTTAACCCCTATATCAAGAGTGTCTTCTGAAAATACAGGAACTAAGCCTAGAGAAGATTTTTCTAAGTCAAATCCTATATTAATAGTGCCTTCTGGGAAATCAAAATCTAATATTTCGCCCCCAGAGACGGCTCCGTCTTCAATAGATAAATAAACAGACATATCTCCCATCGTTATAAGGCCACTGGTAACCATTTCAGGATTATTTTCTAAGCCTTTTATGTCTCTCAGTCCTTCCCATTTTACAGGATATTTAGTGTTCATACTAAACTGTATATCCGACTTTTTAATTACCGCTAGTTCAGCTTTACTTTTAACAGGTAGTTTTTTTAATGCTTTGCCAACTGCTTTAACATTTTGAGTGGCATCGTCTGCAAAATAAAAATCGTTATAACCTTCTGCAGCTTTTCCTACAATCCAATCAGCTTTAGCTTGAGGTGATGAATTAGCTAAGCCAGTAATATTTTCTAAAGGTATGTCTAATCCAATACCTTTTAAAAACTCGTGTATAGCATTTGCACTGTTCGCCGGTCTAGCTGTAAGTATAAAAACATTTTTGTTTCCAAACTTTTTATTTCTAGCCATAGCCTTTTCAAAGAAAGGACCCTTGCTTCCATTAACAACTTTACTGAATTCACTAAAGTCAAAATCAGCTCCCTCAGCCATTAACTTATCGCCTTCTTTTGCAAACTGTTCAGCATCTAGTTTATTTTGTTCCTGCACAACTTTCTTGTCAAACACCACAACGTTCTCAGTTTCTCTTCCTTCATTTTTACCTTGGCTAATATTGGTATCTGTAAATCGCGCAGCCTTTATTCCTTTTCTTTTAAGTGCTACTGCTAATTTTTTAAGATCTTTTTTAGAAAATGATTGTTCAAATCTAGGATCAATAAGTTCATATAAATTAGATTCGTCTACCGCATAACCAGCTCTTGGCTTAATGTCTAAGTTGTTAATAACATAAAACACTTGATCCTCTGTTGCAATAGACGCTTCGTCTATCTTAAAACTACTAATCTCTCCTTGATTGCCTTTAGCGTATGCTGCAGCTTGTTTTTTATCTTCTGAAAAATATACAAACCCGTCAATGTCTTTAACTGATTTTATATCCCCGCCGTGGAATATTCTAATTTCCCCTGGCATTGTATATAATACATTGCTTTTAGTCTTAGCTAATGTATCGTCAAAATCCCAAACGCTTATACCTTTAGGTACATATTTAATCTTATTAGCATTGTTATTAGCTTTGTTTAAGGTTTCAGTAGTTTCTAGGGCATTACGAGAAGGCTGCATATATACATTAAGCTTAATGTCTTCAGTAGTAATATCATCCAATATCTCGTGTAGCGGAACAAGACCTCTTTTCTTTGTTTCATTAATAAAAGCTTCATTAAGGTATCTTGGAGGATAGCCGTCTTTTAAAAGCTTTTGAACTTTTTTGCTATAATCTTGTAAATTAGAAGTACCCTCACGCGGCATAGCGTATTCTAGGCCTACCTTCTTTAATATTTTATCGTATATTTTAGGTATTAAAGATACCACAAAGCCGTTCATAACTTCATCAAACGCTTCTCTTATATTTTCATTTAAGTTTTTTCCAAACTTATTCTTTTTAGCTAGAGAATCAAACACTATTTGAGACAGCTCACCTAAAGTTACAGAGGCTGGCTGAGAATGCTCATAGATATATTTAGCGCTTTTGTCGTCAATAAGAGCCATAAATTTAGGAGGTGCGGCAGTTCTAATTAAAGCGTCTTTATTATCTATTAAGAACTGCAACGCAGCAAAAACCCCTAGTTTTATTTCGTTTGCACGTTCAACGTCTTCCGGAAGATTGTCTATTCTTTTCTTTAATTCTTTAACTAGTTTAAACAATCCCTCCCCTTGGTCATTAGCAAAGTTTTCTCTTTTTTCAATACTTGCTATAAAACCTTTATTTTTTGTAATATAATCATAATTACTTGCTTTTTGAGCTAATTGACCGTCACTAAGGCCTGGAACGTTTATTTTAACCTCTTTTCCAGAGGGCATTGTAAAATTGTGCTCTCCAAAATTGTATGTATATACTTTGCCATCTCCTAAAACAAATGTACTCGTGTAATTAGTTTTTCCCTTAGGCATCCTTGCTCCAATGTCTTTACTAAATGCCTCAATAAAATCCCTGCCCTCTTGGCTTTGTGCTAAAACTTTAAAAAATTCTTCTCGACCCGAAAACAATTGAGTATTGCCTTCGTCTTTAGACGGGTCATTTCTAGATATTACAGGAAGTAAATAATTTTTAAAATCCTCAAAACTATATTTTTCCGCTAATTCAACGTATAAATTTATACCTGCTCCTATACGTTTATCGGAAGTAGCATTGTCAAGAAAATCCACGGAAACTCCGATTCCTCTTAGCGCATCTGATTGAGTTTTGTTAAACTGCAAGTCGCTTTTACCAGCGCCTACATTCATTTTTTGCTCAGCGGTTAATCCTAAGTCTGTTCTAATAACTTCATTCATTATTAGTTTACCTAACATTTTGTAAGCGGAAGATAATACAATACCTGATTTAGCTCTTTGGTAATTTAACTTATTACCAGATGAATCCATTCCAAAAGCTTTATGTACGTCACTGTAACGAATATTATCTTTCAATATAAAAGGTGTAAGTCCAGCTTTTTTAGTGAATCTTTCTGTACCTTTATCGTAAAAGTTTTTTAATATGGAACCGTCTAGCTTAGTGGATTTACCATAATTAGCGTCTTTAACTACAGCTTTATTCTTGCCTTTAGGCATTACCGCTCCCCTAGGCAGAAGATTTATAAATAGCTCTATTAATTCTTGATCGTTCTCAGCTAATTTACTTAAAACAGTAGAGGCTTCTCCACTCGTAAACATAGTACGACTATCTAAAAACTTTTCAGGATCAACACCTGGAAATAATTCTTTTAGTACTTCGTTTAATAATTTAACATCTTTGCCGTCTATTTTAACAGTAGCATTAGCATCTACATCTCCAAATCTAAATGTATCGAAATCTATATTGTTTTGGCTAGCCCATTTCTTTAGCATGGTCGCTAAGTCCGCTCTAACTTTAGGAGTTATTACTTTCGATGCTTTTACTAGTTTATCTGGCGCAATTTGTTTTTCATCTGCAAAGTTTCTAATAACACCCGCATCTCCTGATATATCTCCTGCAAAACCTGTTTCCCCAGCTTCTACGTCTAAAGACTTACCTCCAAGATCAGCCTCCTTTTTAAATCTTTTAAGTACATTACCTTTCTTAAAACGTAATTGACTATTAATCCAACCTATTAAACTGTTGTTTTTCTCAGGATTAAAATTCATTAGCACAGGCAGCAACTCGTCTTTAACAGCTTGTATGAAGTCTTGTAAAGACTTTCCTTGTACTCCTTCTCCTGTTATACCTCTTGTTATTAACGGATTTAATATGTCTCCATAAATAATAGATTGACTAGCTTTACCTATACCAGTTCTATCCCATTCTTTTTTAGACATTACGTAATTACCATCTTCGTCTTTTTTACCAGCTAGCTTATCAACTTTTTCATTAAGTTCTTTTTGCTTGCTAGTTGTTTCTTTTTTAACTTTAGGTTTATCCTCTTTCTTAACTTCTTTCTTAACCTCTTTCTTAGGTTTAGGAGTTACAACTTTAGGTTTTGGAGCGCCCGATATAGCTCTTTCTTCAGCTTCGTCTAAAGCTTTTTCAGCTAGCTCTACATTTTTTTCCAATGTAGGATTATTTGGATCCGCTGCATAAGCGTCTTCTGCTGCGTCTAATGCGTCTGTTAAATCTAATATTTCTTGATTAACAGATTTTTGTACATCTCCTACTCTACCTACATCTGCTACCTTTATGCCTTTAGCTTGCTCAGCGGCTTTAATAGCTTCAACGGCTTTTTCACTTACTTGTCCGGTTTCTTTTAAGCTAGTATTATATTCTTTTAAAAAGTTATATACTTCTCTACCGCTATCAAAAGAAGCATTATCAAACCCTGCCCCTTTGAGCACCCTTAAGACAACATCTTTTAGCTTTTCAAATAGGTTTTTGTCGTAATTGATCTCATTCTTTAGGATTGCATCGGAAAAGTATGTTAAGTACTCTGTATTCCAATTTTTTGGATCTACATTAGCTTTAAGTTTATTTCTGACAAATCTTTTTTGTTTAGAGGTCATTGCTTTCTTAAACTCTCTAACTATTTTGCCTTGAGCTTTAGCATCACCAATTGCTGCATTAAACACGGGATGTAATAGCTCGTGAGAAGCGCCTGTAATAGCACCTACTTCTTTGGCTTTTTGTTTATCAATAAACATAATACCTTCCCCTAAAAATACACCGTCAGCCCCTTTAGCCTTCTCTTGAGCCTCTTCAAATGACAAGTTTTCAGCTTTAGCAATAGCAGATATAAACCCTTTCGTTGTTTTGTAAATTTTAGGACCTTGTGTACTTTTAAAACCTAAATCTTTTGCTGCTTTTTTAGCTCCCTTATAGTATTTGTTAAAGTTTTCTTCAAACTTAGTGTCAACGGCTTTAGCTACAGCCTCTTGGCGTTGCTTAATGGTTACATCAACTTCAGAGTCTTTATACTTATCTTGTATTTCAGTTATTTGAGCTTTTATTTCTTTTTTGGTATTGCCAGCGGTTACACTTTTATTACCTTCTAACTTGTTTAATTTCTTTTGTAACTTAATTATTTCAGCTCTATCATCAACCCCACTTATAGTAGCATCAATCTCTTGGTCTATTTTTATATCTTGTTTTCTGTTTTGAATTATCTTTTCCATTAAAGGATCATTAGATATTTCAAAATCTGCAGTAGCAATAGTGGCGTCATCCATTGTTTGAACAGCTTCTCTGAATCTTTTACCATTCATTTTTTCACCTGCTAATGTATACTTAGGGCCTTTTAAACCTCCTCTAGCTACATTTACAAGTGTAAACGTTTTATCTGCAAATCCTTCAGTAAGTATTTCTTGAGCATCTAATTCTTGTCCAGCAGCCAACTGTCCAGCTATTTCACTAGCTAATCCTCCAGTTGTTTCAGTAGCAGCAATAGCTGCAGTTTCAGCGGCTCCAGCAAGAGCACTTTTAGTTGTTGCAGCAACACCTTTTCTAGCAACTTTACCTATACCCCCAGTTAATGCTCCAGTAACGGCATCTATAGATCCTATAGCGATACCTCTTCTTAAAGCTTTATTGGTTAGGTCGTTATATAGTTCTTCATTATTTACAACTTCTTTAGTCCAGTCTATTCGCTCTTTGTTGGACATAGTGTTCCAATCTTTACCAGCATCGATCGCAGCTTCTTGTAATAGTTGAGCAGTAGTAAAACCTACTTCCATAGTTCCAGACAAAGCTCCCATACCGCCGGATAGTCCTCCTAAAATAGTTCCAACAACTGGAATAGCAGAACCAATTCCTGCCCCGGTTACAACGCCTCCTGCTGCCATTAAAGCAGCTTCTTCGCTGTTTCTTGCGCTAGAAACCATATTGGCTAATGACTGTGCAGTGTATTGAGTCATTACTGTTGGATTTTTCCACCAACTTGTAAAAAACCCGCCTACATTTCCATATTTTTCCTTGTCTTCAGCATATTGCTTACCAAACTCTATCATTTCGTCTGTTTGACCAGCAGCTTCCATAGCTCGAGCTTGCTCAACAAATTCAACGTACTGATCTTCAGTCATGTCTTTGCCACTCTTAAATATTTCTATAGCGGAATCTAAAGACCTTCCCTGAGCTGTACCTGATTGCCAAGCTCTAGCTATATCTCCAAAAAAATCAGTAACTTCGTTTTTACCGAATAATTTTTCAATTTCTGTATCTTTTTCTTGAGACTCCGAAAAACCATCGTCCAATCCAGATCCCGTAGTGTCTGACTCCACACTTGGATCCGCATTCGCAGAGTCGTTTGTCTTTCCCAATTCTTCATCTGATAACATTATAGTGTTATCTATACCCATTAAATTATTAAAGTCAGCGTCAGAGCCATTATAGCCATCACTGGTGAACAAATTGTAAGAAACTGATCTAGCCTTATCATTTGTTTTAATAAGCTCTTTATAGTCGTCTATTGTGCCATTATATCCATCTTTCACAAATAGGTCAAATGAGTACTTTAATGCTTCTTCGTTCATGCTTTATTATTTATTAAATTGAGATGCCCCTCCTGTACTTTCAGTAGTTTGAGGCTGATATTGTTGTAGAATATATCCCTGAGCATTATCACTTAGCCCTGAATTTTTTATAAAAAATTTATACTTAGCATCATTGTTTGAAAGATCTAGATTTATAGCGCTACCACCAGAACCGGGATCGTATATTAGTTTACCTTGGTTTGCTTCAAGCCATTTATTTTTTTCTTCGTCACTAACATCGTCGACTCCTGCTATAAATTCCTCAGCAGTAAAAAACTTTGTTTTAAGAGCTCCGTTATTAAGAATTTTTGCTAATTCTGCGGGATCATTAGTAGAAACAAAAGAGTTTGCTCTTTCTACAACGTCATTCCCTTGTAAAGTAAGTTCTTGTCTAAGACCGGGAGTCATTGACAGCCCTGAGTTTTTTGAAGTCTTAGGTGCTTTATCTGCAGCCCCTTGAGCAGCGGAAGCATCCAATACATTCATATAACCATCCAATACAGCTTGCTTTAAAGCATCTTGATTTTCTGGTTCAAATAACATAGGATCTTGTAATCCTAAACCACCTTCCATAATAAAATCATCCGATGCTAAAGACATAAGAGTGTCTCTACCCCCTTTACTTATTAAGTTTTTAAGCTTTTGTTCTATCATATTTCTTCTAGCTCCAGTTAATGATTTACCTGAAGAGTATAAGGATTCATTCATTTGCATTATAGCGTCTGCCGCCGCAAAATCTTTTAAAAATGGCTTTTGAATATCTGAATAATTTTTACTAAGGCCTGTTGCTTCATCAAAAAACTGCAATCCTCCGCCAGCTGAAACACTAAAATTACTGCCCTCTGTATATATATTTGAAATTTCACCTAGTGTGTTAACCTCATTTCCTTCGGAAAGCATTCCATTATCAAAATCCTCTAAAAAGGCTACTCTGTCTTTTTTATACATGTTTATATTTCCAGCTAAAGTTTGGAAACTCATTTGTATATCGTTCATTCTACTTACAGCATCCATATAGCCGCCACTATCTGGGTCCATCTTAGCAACTTGTCCTGCTAAACCAGCATATTCATTTCTTCCTTTAACTAAAAAATCAGTTACCGCTTGCTGTTGAGCCCCATCTAAATTAGTTACATCTACAGTAGAGTTTAGTCTATTTATAAAATTAGCCGTTCTACTGTTTATAGCCGCTTTTTCTTGTTTCTTAGCTTGTGTAATTTGTTGAGCCCTAGCTATTCCTTTCTCTAAGCTTTTAGAAAAAGAATCTGCCATGTTAGTGGCCTGGCTAGCGTATACTTTTCCCGCTCCTCTTATTAAATCTGAATTTGCCATATTTTTTTATATTATTGCCCCGGCGTCTTTTAGTTTATCTGGTATTGCACCTTGTACTACATCTGTTCCCATCGCACCTGTGAACATATCGCCTACCCCGCCTATTATAGATTGTCTTTGTGCTTCCATAGCTTGATTTGCTGCGCCTAATCTATTTTGAGACATTCCAAATAATGTGTCAACTTTTTCTTTTTCAGCGGCCCTAGATTGTAATTCGCCTACTCTCTCTTGGTTTTGTAGCTGGCTAGCCATATTTCTTTCAGCCATCTGGTTAGCTTGTTCCTGCTGGCCTATAGACACGCTAGCTTGTCGCATGTTTTGGGCTTGTTGGCCAGCCATAGCTTGAGCCATAGCCGCAATTCCACTACCACCAGCAGCTCCTTGCATTGCATTCATAGTATTTGCAATACCTTGATTAGCTTGCTGTGCCTGAAAATCTGCTTGCTGCGTATTAACGGTTAAGTCTTCCATGGTATTTTCCATGTCTTTATATACATTGGAGGTATCAGCCATCTCAAACTGAGCCTTTCTCATGTTCATTTCTTTCTGAGCCGCTCTTTGCTCAGCTCTCCTTTTCTTTGATCCGATAATTCCACCGGCTATTTTTGTAAGGCCTCCTACGACGCCTAGTGCTGATCCTAACATATCTTCTGTTTTATATTATATTATTACACATTATTTACTGCTCTCAAATACTTCTGTACCAACCGAAAACAATTCCGCATATTTAATGTCTGTGTTTACAAATTGAGCTTCCGCAAAATATCCTTTTAAAGAGCTTACATATCCTATTGGATTTTTCTTATAGTAAACAAAATCGTCCGTTGTAGGAGCTGAAACTCCATAAGCAGCGTTTACTATTATATAGTATGTCGAAGTATCGTCATTGTTTATTATAGTTGTCACTGGCCCCATCATTACCTCTTCTCCTGTCGATGCATCTGAGTACCATATTATGTCGTGCAAATCTAATCCTATTGGAGTATGGTTTGCAAAGTTTATTTGTATAGGTGTTACTCCTGCCATAATTTATTTATTTATGTTGTACAATTTGCGTCAGGGCAGCATACTTTAAACATTTTAGCTGCTATAGTTCCTGTTACATTTGAATTAGTTACTCTTAACACTGCATTAGCATTAGTAGAGTAGTCAGCTGCAGTATATTCCCACCATACAACCTGGTGATATGTTTCTCCCGCAATTGTCATATTTGGAATATTAAATGTAGTGTCAGTATTAAAATCTCCTTGTCTAGTAGACATTTTTACAGGGTTTGGAGGATTTTGAATATACTGATCTATACCTCCATTTGCTTGAGCATCTGTTGGTAAAGTATTAGATGTTTCAGTGCCGGTCACGTTGTCAAAAGGACCTGCGTTGGTTAATCCTGCTGCTATTCTACCTGAAGTAGCTTTTTTGGTTCCAGCGGCGGTTCCATGTATTATTTCAAATTTAGTAGCAGCCCCTGCTTTAACTAAGAATGTTATTATTCCCCCACCAGAATCTAGAGCTATACTATAATCAGTTATTGCATTCACAGGAGCATTAGTCAATGGGCCTCCACAAGTAGCAACCGGATATAATTGTATAAACGTTATTGTAGTAGGAACTCCGGTTTCTATATCTCCAGATATAGTTGCTGTCCATGTTATATTCGATGTGCCTGTATTTGATGGGATTATAAAATTGTGCTGAGCGTTACCTGTAACCCCCATTACTGCGTTGGTAACTACAACGGTAGAAGTTGTACCATCATTCATAGAAATGCTATACGTAGCTCCTGCAGCACCTTGTACTGTCATAACGTAATTAGTTCCGCTAGCTTGTACTCCCGTAGTTGGCCCAGTAAACGATGTAACCCCTGTCGCCGGCACTAAAATAGTTGAAACTTTAGGTATTGTTATGTCAAATTTATCCCCAGATACATTTGTATCAGTAAATATATAAGTTACCGTATAAGTTATAGCGGTGAGCTCATTATTGGCTGTGTATGTAGGCGTTTGAGTAATATTGTATTGTCCTAGATCTCCAGATGTAAGCTGTATACTAGGAGGAGTATTCTCTGGCCAATAACTACCAGAAGGCGCTGCATAAGTTCTAGTAAATAATGTTGCTGAAGTACTTCCCTCTGCCCCAGATGCGCTATAAGGGGTGTTTGTTTCAGATGGCGTTGTAGTTGTTACACTAGCATCCACCACACTTGTTAATGTTCCAGCCACCGTTACCGCTGCTAAAACAGCGTCTCCAGTTATACATAATCCTATATTAACATTATACGCAGGCATTACAGAAGCTGTATCATACGTAACTGTACATAAAACAAACTCTCCGTCCTGAGTAAAAGCTACACTAGTAACCCCTGCTAAAGGGCCATTCCAAGAAAAGTCTGCCGCTGTTACTGTATATCCCGGGTTAGCGGTTATTTTTATAACTGCAGTAGGGTGTTGACTAGAAATATTAGTCCCTTCTAATATAGTGTATTGAACTACAGTAGCGGTATAATTAAATTCTGATGATAAATCTTCTGCCATTTTTTATTTTTTAATTAATTATGAAGTACAGCGTTTTTGTTTTTAAACTTCAGTAATAGACCAGCCTCTGCCCACTAGGGTAGCTTTGTCCGCATCACTACCAGGTATTGATCTTCCAACATCAATGTCAAGAGTACCGTTTGATATTGATCCCGCTGCTAAATTAGAAAATATAGCGTCTATAGCGGCTGTAGTCAATTGATTATCATAACATCTTAAAAAGCTTAAGGCTGTGTTATTACTTATGTCTAAGCTTGTTAATTGATTATCAATACAACTCAAATTGGCTAATGCGGTATTATTACTGACATCTAAACTTGTTAATGTATTTAAAGAACACGTTACTGTCTCTAGAGCAGTATTTTGACTAATGTCTAAACTTGTTAACGAGCACCTGGTACATGTTAGTGTAATTAAATTCGTGTTATTGGTTATATCTAAGCTTGTTAAAGAATTACTTGAGCAGTCTAAAGATTCTAATGCAGTATTTTGAGTTACATTTAAACTTGTTAACGAATTAAAGTGACATCCTAAATAAGTCAAAGCGGTATTGTTACTTACATCTAAGCTACTTAATAAGTTTGAAAAAACACTTAAACTTAGCAAAGCAGACGCTCCATTCACATTTAAGCTTGTTATATCATTATTGCCACAACTTAGAGTGGTTAGGGCAGTATTGTTACTTACATCTAAGCTGGTAACATCGTTACTCTGCATTATTAGTGAGGTTAGTGCGGTGTTACCGCTTACATCTAAACTTGTTAAGTCGTTAAAAGTTAAAGCAAGTTTCCCTAATAGGTTGCCTAAATTAGATGTATCCATTGAGGAAACTTTTGAGTCAAAAGGCACCCCTCCAAAATAAATTGACGTGCCTGGAGAATAATTAGCCGTTACTGTAGCAAGAGCATTTCCAGTGTTCCCCGCGAATGATATGGTATTTCCAGTACCACTACTTACTAAACCTCCACTTATATCCCAGCTAATATTAAGTGGTTCTGTTTCATTAAAAATTTTGCCGGAGTCGGTTGAGGTAGTCGTAAATGTAAAAGACAAAGAAGTACACGTAGCCGTTACTGTATTGTATTGTACAATTTCCGTTATAACCCCACTAGAGTTGTATATTATTATATCGTAACTGTCTGGAACAGTAGCAAGACTAGCGGGATCTAAACTAGAGTCGTTAGGCTCACCTAGGTTACTGGGCACGTAAAGTCCCATTCCAGCAGAAGTTAAAGGCTGATCTGTGTTATAATCATACAATTGGGTACCCACAACTAATCCAGCCGTAGCAAAATATTTAAACTCAACCCCTGATTTAGCTATGTTAGTATAATCACTTAGAGTATTATAGAATCCTTCTATTATACATTTAGCGGAAAGAGCAGTCGTTTCATTAGCTATTGTAACATCGTTATTACCTATAATCTCATCCCAATTAGTCCATAAGAACAAATCTACATCTGGCTCAGTAGAAGATCCAGTGTTACTACAAGTAAAATCTATAAAAGTATTCAATAGATAGCTCTGCGGGTCTGAAGTAGTAGAAGTAGGTGTTCCCAAACCAAAAGCTTCATCGCATACAGCTAGCGCTTTTATGTAATTAAAGTACTTACCTTCTTTATCTTCAAATTCTTTTACTTCCCCTCCTTCTAGGTTTGTTCTTATATAGTTTACATACCAACCTGGATTTTTTATTCTTAAAGATGTTGGCAACCAACTCTCCGCATTAACCTCAGCTATAGAATACCATTCATTAGTGTTAGCTTTTTCATATTCTAAAACTCTAGACTTAGTGCCAGTATAATTTAAAGCGGTGTAAGCTTTGACAACATTAGGCATTTCATTGATAAGAACATTGAAAGAACTTATGTATTGTTCACCATAAAAGTTGTTATATAATACGTTTGATCCGTGACTCCAAATCAAACCATCTTTAAATGTAAAGTATATATCATTTAATGACACCCCTGATTCTGGCACAAAAGACTTTCTACTGGTCCAACCATCTACTGATTCTTTAAAAGAAATTGTTGTGCTAATTTCATTTTCTTGTAGGGGAGGATTCTGTATATTACCTTCACATGCAATTGATAAATTATCCGCTTGTATAGGATTAAATTTAGTTTGCCATTCTGAAGTAAGTTCTTTTAATGTTAGGTTGTATAGTCCTTTATCAGCATCGAAAGATCCTATTAATTGGCTATTTGCTTTTAAATTATCTGCAAAGAAATCTCCCATTCCTTTACTAGCTATTTCTGTTAAGCCATCTCTTGATAATCTTAATACCGTACCTCTGCTCTTGTCTGTAAAATACAATCTAAAACCATAATCAGCAAAAGACTCAGGATTTTTAGATATACCAAACTCACCAGCATAAGGAGTAGCTTGGCCTAATACATTGGTATTAGAAGTTACATTAGCATTTCCATCAGCATTAAATAAAGCATCTTTATTAGCTAGCACTCTAAAACATTTATCCTCACATAAAGTTATAAGATCAGTGTCTCTAGCGTGCAACTTTTGAATAGTACCATATATAGGATTAAGATCTTTTGTTATAGGTAATGCTTGTATAAATTGATTTAATCTATTTATACCCGATGTAGAATTATATATTTGAGAAAATATATAGCCACTACCTCTTCTCTCTTCTCCATAAGGATCCGCTAATATAGAAGATACTGTAGCTCCTTTGTCTATAGTAACAGCGTTAAAATCGTCTCTAATCCTGTTCGACTCTACCCCGTTTCCATAGCTAAAACAATTGTACCACTCTAATTCTACCGGATTATTATACCCAGCTATAGCCAAAGCATCGCTAGCTTGATAATATAAATCAAGATCTACTGCTTCTTTAGGCTCAGTTTCAAATATGGCTGGGTTATTCGACGTGAGAAGTCTGTTTCCTTTAGGAACAACAGGTTTCACAGCTTGTATGGTAATATTAGCAGCAGCAGCTAGCATATTAACATACGTGCCATTTGGGTCTGGAGCCCAAGATTCGGTTACATTTCTGTTTAGTTGCAATAAAATAGTATATGACCAGTTTCTGTCGTCCCCTTCTGTGGACGCAGTACTCCTTATATGCCAAAATCCTTGAGCTTTATCTATAATGTACACTTCCGATTGCTCGTCAGTATCATTATTTAAAAATCTTATGGAAGCTCCTGTGGTTAAAAACCCGTTAGGAGTTACAACTCTAGAAGTTCTTCCCGCTTCAGCGCCGTCTGAGTAATCTCTAGGACCAGGCTGGGCACCTGACATAGAATCAATATACACAGGGGGAACATTGTCATTAGGATGAGGTCCCTTAGCGTAGCTAAAACCTACCCAAGGACTGTTCTGTGTTATGGGTTGAAAATTTTGAAAAAACTGCTCGCCATCTGGCAGAGGATTATTTAAGTGGCTACCTATAGGGCCAGCGGATGGCACTTGACCAGTAAATGGAATGCCGCTCATCCAATTTCCACCACCAGCAACGAAAGTTCTGGTAGGCGTGCCTCCAAAATCATTACCCCAATCTATCCAATAATACCCTTTAGGCAGCCCATTGTCATCTGGCCCTCCTACTTCACCCGTATATCTTGCTGCAGCTCCCAGAGTAAAAGAAATTGTTCCTAATATTGAATATTCTGGGTCTAATGCTTGAAAGGATTCCATTATGTTAGAATCAAAAGAAAAATCTCTAGGTATTTTTACAAAAAATCTACCTTGATATTCAGGTTTAGTTTCTTCTTTATCTTCAAAAACGTTAATATTAAAAATACTTCCAATAGCTACATTAGTTAAAAATTCTCCATCAGAGCCTAAACCTCTATCTATGGTAAGTTCGTAAAGGGTAGTAGAGTCTGTAGGCTGGCTGACTACTCTAAGTAGCTGTACATCATAGACTTCAGAAGTAAAATTACCTAAAGCAAATGTTATTTTATTACCATTAAATTTAGGACCAAAATCGGGATCAACCGAAGGTGATGGCCCTATAAAAGCAAATCCTAATGCTCCTGTGCTTATAGAGGCTTGATTTGTTACTCCTGCGGAAGAGACTGCTGAATCTACGGTTTTTATAAAATCAGGAGCCTCATTAGATATAGATAAGACTCTATACCTTGATAATGAAGTTACTGCTTCATTATTGTCATGTTGTTTTTTTGTTATTAAATATGACTCTTCTGATATTTTATTTCTTTCTGAAGAAGGAAAAGACAACCATACGTTACCATCTTCAGCATCGTAATATCTATCTAATGCTAAATTATAGTATTCGTTAGAGGTTTCTTTTAAAAATATCTTATAGTGTGTTGCAAAACTAGGTGGAGTATTCGTTGGCTGAGCTATAAGTCTATTAAACGAACTAGAAGAAGCAATGCTTAATTGGGCTCCTGCTTCTTTATTAGTAAATACAGGGGTTTCTCTTCCGTACTTGTCTAGATACACTACTCCTGCTTGGTATGTTCTCATTGATTTTACAGAAAATACCGGGGAACCAACATCTTCTATTTCGTATTGATTAGATATAGAACTTAAAGTTAAGGTAGTGGTTGGAACATTATAGTTTTGCAAATAATTAGCGTATACTATTCTATTACCTATTATTTCTTGAGCTTGAGCTTTTCTAGGCACGTTATCCCAAGGTCGCAATATTTGATTGCCTTCTACTAAAGCTCCTATTAATTCAGTCTCAACTTCAAATTCAGTTATAAGGCTTCCAGATGTATCGTATGATTCATCTTTAACTAAGGTGTCTACGACGTATACTGCGGAGCTATTAGATTCTTTGTAAAGAATATCTACTTCTTCTACGTCAACGTGCCCCCAGTTTATATCTTTTAGTACAAGCCTGCGGATAGTATTGATCATCCCAATATTATATCCCTCTCTGGACTCGTAGCTAAACTCACTACCTAAAAAAGCAACTTCTGAAAAAGGTGAAAATGTAGAATATTCGTTATCTATATATTTCCATCTATACGCGAACCTAGGAAATATATCCTGAAACATAGCGTCCTCTTCTTCAAGTAAAGCCTCCCAAGTGAATTCTATTATATTACTTCCGCTGTCAATAAAGGTGCCAATATCAGAAGATATAGCTTGTATTTCCGCTTTCCAATTTAATCCCGCTCCGTTTAGGGCCTGCACTAACCTAATAGAAACCGAGTATTCATAGTCTGTAAAATTAACATCCGTAAAGTCGGCGGTTAAAATAATGGTATCTCCAACTCTCCAAGTGTTTGGTTGTAATCCCGTTGAAGCAAAGTTTAGGAGTAGATATCCATCCCAGTCTTGTATACTAGTCCCATTATAGTAAGTAGCATCGTTAGCTATATTAGTCTGCCAATCATATCTAGTAGGTAATGATTCTCTAACTTCAGGAGTAGCTGTATCAGGTGCATAAGTAAAATTTATTCTACCATCAGCCGGTGGAGTTGAGGTTGGAGTTGGATTATAAACACCATAAGGCACAGGGCTTGCTCCAGTACCAGGCTTATTTCCTCTTGAGCTGGCTGACATGTCTAATGTAAGCGCTGTAAGAGGAGATTTTTTAACAACAGTTACATCTGCTTCATTAAAATCAGGTCTACCTGTTAAATTAGCACTGTATGTTTGGCTTGCACTATCGTAAGCTGGTATTTTAGTGTGAGTTACAAAGTTTACAGATCCTTTTTTAAATTTATCAATATTTATTGTTTTTGGCTCAGAATTGTTATCTGTCCAAAACAATAAATTGTCTATCATATTTATACCTGTAATTAAATTCTGTGTAGAAAAGTTCAGTACGTCATTAGTGTCGACTATAACTGGTTTTATTTGTCCGCCCGCAAATCTGTATTCAGCAATACAGTCGGCTTCTGTAGAAGTTATAAACCAATAAATTTTATCCGTTTTGTCATCAACAAAAGATCCTATACATTTAGGGTTAGTTAAAGAATCTATATAGTTATCGTTCCATTGAGGTTTACCTCTTAATTGCAAATTGCCCTGTACACTTTGCAGAGAGCCCATATTACCATTATCTGAGTTTGCTAAATCTAAATTTAATGCATCTCGATATTCGCCATTTGGAACAAGTCTTTCGTCTAGATCTGTGTTCATTCTTCCTTTCTGGAAGACATGTACAAACTCACCCATATATTAGTGTTTTATAATTTTAGATTTGTTACGCATAACTTGCGTAAGCTCTTCTATTTTAATATTTGATAATCTTAATTTAGCATTTCTTTTTGTAGCCGCTAATTCTTTTCTATATCTAGCAACTAAATATTCAGGAGTATTTGCTCTTGTAGATAATACCGCATAAGCTATGTATTTATATAAAGCCTCTTCTGCGAATTTATGGATAACCATTTCTTCGTCGGTAGCTAATCCATCTGATATGTACTTTAAAGTTACTACCTTTCCTACGAAACTAGAATCAAAGTATATTATATTAGATATACGATCAATATAGAATACTCCGTTTGTTTGTGCTTGTTCAGGAGAAAGTCCATATCTTCTACCCCAACCTCCTTGATTCAGTCGGTCGTTTAAATCCTCATTATTATTATCACTCGTATTGTTCTGAGTTTGAAATCTTTTTCTAGTTTCTGATTCTTCCGCGGTTAATATTTCGCTACTTTGCTCATCAAACAAATACTCAAAATTAGAATCCTGAAGTATAGGTAGCGGATTAGAAGACTTACTGGTGGGGTATATAATGCGTTCTATGCCTTTAGAATCAACCCAAACTAATTTTACATAGTTTACGTAATCTTTAGGCAAAATAAAGTTTAAGGTGGGCCCTATTTCAATTTCTTGAGATTTTATAGAAGGTAGTGTGTCAAAGCTAAATTCCTGTATTCCTCTCTGAGCGTGAAAAGCAACCTCAGTTCTTTTTACTTTAGATATGTTTTTTTCAAGACCTACATAAGAAATCATAAAGTTATTTATAACATCTTTTATAGACGTAAACTGATAGCTACCGTAATTTTCATCAAAGCTATTCCATACTCCGTCAGGGCCTAAATAGTATTGTTCGTCAGTTTGTGTTATTAAACCCATATATTATGATTTTTGTTGTTGTATTGTTTCTTGATCTTCTTTGTCAAATATTTGGTATAAACCTAAATCCTTTATTAAGATACCACAAAGCTCTAGTATTTTTATAACTAATTCTGTTTCTTCTGAAATGTCTAGTTCAAAGTTGACACTATTAGTAGGGTCATATAAAGGCTCGTTAAATAACGTTTTATGCGCCCATATTACAGTAGCAGGCTTTCTAACATATTGAGCACTTACACCTGAAGTTAATGTAGCGGTGCCTTTTGCTTCAATGAGATTAGTTCCTGCAGTCTTATATATAGGTCTTGCGTTACTAGGGGTTGTTAAAGGGGATTGGTTTATGTATATCCATTCCTTAGGAGTAATTCTTTCTACTTCTATGTTATTATATAGGATAGCTCCTAATTTATACATATCTAAAGGTAAAGTAAATTTACCTGCTGAAGCAACCAGGTCTGCAGATGTTTCAAATATAGCTAGCTTTTTTTCTAAAAGATCCACCATATCTGAGTATTCGGTTTCATTTCCTGGTATTCTACCGAATTGATTAATGTCATAAAAATATTGTTCAAACAAATCCAGTTGTGCTTGGTTTGCGAACAAATTAAATTCTTGAGGCGTAACATACCCTCGTTGCTCTTTGTTAAGTACAGCTAGTACTCTTTGATAAACAGTATTTATATTTACGCTCATTTTTCTTTTTTTATTATTATAATAGTTAGGCCACCGTTAAGCAGCCTAGCTACTATAAAAGTGACTTAGTAAAGTCTTTTTAATATGGCTTTATAAACTTCCATTCCTTCATCAGTCTTGAAGTATGCAGCTAAAGCACTATAAGGGTGTTCGTCAAAAGGTACAGTCATTAACTTTCTACCTCCTTCACCGTAAGTGAACGTTCTTTGATCAGCAGATAAATTTATTACCTTGGCTTCTACGGCTTTGATACCTACATTACGTAGTTGCACGTTGTCGTCATTGGCTAGCTCTATAAATAATGCTGGTTGCCTTTTAGCAAATATCATTAAATCTCGTTTTAGCTCGCTTGACGATAGTTCATTAACTTTACTTCCATATTCAGCTCTTAGTATACCTTCGGCTGTATCAATATCCATGTCTCTAGCTAATGTTAACGCTTCTAATTCTAACTCAATCCAATCTAATTCATTTACAGAAACTTGTACTGGATCAAATTCGTAATATATTTTATCTTTTAAAGGGTGATACAAAGAAAGTAGTTGTTGTAAAGCAACATCTTCTTTTCTTACTTTAATTATTCCATCTCTCATAGCTATTCGGCCTAGAGTTGCCGGGCCGTTTTGCTCGTCTACAAATGGTGATTTTTGATTTGTAGCATAACGCAATTCTCTTTGATAACCTTTTTTCGTATCAAAAAATAATAAAGGTTTTCTTTGAGAATGTTTTGATGGTAAAGTATATAGAAGAGGTGACTTACCTGTTTTTAAAACGTAAGTTCTATCTCTATATTCCCATTGTGGTTCAGCAGACTTAGTTGGCTTAACAACTACTGGCTCTACTTTTTCTACTTGTATTGGTAACCCATCTGTGATAGGTTCTTGTGGTGTAGCTTTTTTAGCTACGGGCTTTTTCTTGTTTGCCATGATATAATATTATAAAATTGATAAAAATAGTGGCCAGGGACCAAAGATCCCCAGCACACTAATAAAATTAACTATGCTGCAGTATTCTTCAATAATATGAAGTTGTTTGCCGCTTGTACACATAAACATCTTTCTGATAAGAAGTGAACGTTCATTGCATCTTCGTCGCTTGTAAAGTTTCCACCTACAGATCCTGTGATCCAAGACTTCATTTTTCTATCATCTGCTTCAGAAGCTCTGTAACGGATGTGTAAGAAAGGTCTTGAGATGTTTTTACCTAACATTTGATCGTAAACTGTTGAAGTTCCAGCAGGAACAACTACCCCTTCGATATCTCCAACTAATCCTCTAGTTGTAGCATCGTTTAAGTATTTCCAGTCTGTTTTGTAAAAATCATAAGATCCTCTACGGAATCCGCTGAACCCTAAGTTAAGTGCCATATCCTCTGAATTTTCGAATACACCGTAAGATGTTCCTCCAGTTCCGTAAGAATTTTGAGCAGCTAACATATTGTCGATACCTAAAGAAGTTGAACGATCTAAGAATAACATATTTTCTTCGATAGCTCCTTGCTTATCAAGCTCTCCTAAGATAGCGTCAAAATCGCTTAATCCTAAGTCTCCTCCAGTTCCAAAATCAGCGTCTGTATAAACAAGACCTCTGTTTTCTAAAGCAGCGAAAAGCCCATCAGAACCAGTAATCTCAGTTCCTCCTCCTAATCCAGCAGCTGGTGTAAGAGCAGTAGCAGCTTTCTCAGCCTCAATCATAGCCATTTCTAAGTGATCTTCGAAACGTATACGAGATTCGTGCTCGGACTTTAAGTACCATAAGTACCCAGAAGTTCCAGCTTCGGTAGTTACTTCTACCCACCCAATTTGAGCAGTATCAGATCCACTCACATTGTACTTGTTACGTAGAATGATTGGCTTATTGTTAAACTGTTCGAAAGCAGCATCTACAGAAGTTCCTGCATTTGAAGTTCCTTTTGCATATTCATTTCCATATACGAATACTTTTACATTTCCAGTACCAGTAACTGTAACAGCTCCTGCGTATCCTGCAATTGTTAAAGTAGCTACCCCTGATCCTGCAACAGTCACAGCGCTAACGTATGCTTTCTCAACTGTTAATCCAGTAGTGTCAGCGATCACGATAGTATCTCCAGGCCCGATTAGGTTTTTGTTAGTAGCTCCAGCTCCAGCTGGAATTGTAATAGAAGTCGCAGATACAACAGTAACATCATCATAAGCGATGTGTAAACGCCCTTGCTCAGACCATACTACTTGGTCAGATGCCATAGGCATTTCAGCTCCTACCATACGTAAGAATCCAGAGATTGTACGATTTCCGTAACGCTCCACTTCTTTTTCGTATACTTCTGGTAAGAATTGTTGTGTAAAATCCATGTCCGCTAGGGCCAGGTAGTTGTCGTTAAACAACGTTTGTGTTGGTCTAGGAGTTAAGTGCGCTAAAGCCGCTGCACTCCCAGTAAATGATCCATTTGCCATTATTTGTAAAGTTTAGTAATTATTATTTTCTCTTTTTAATTCTAAGCTTCGTAGTTGATTCATTACTTCCTGGTATAGATCTGACTGTCCACCCATTAGGCGGCTTAACATCTTCATGAGTCCCTCTCGGATTCATATCAATATTTTTAGCTTTTTCCATACTTGTTTTCATTGCATCCGCCTTACCTTGTTGGTAAAAATGGTTTGCAATTGCATCAGGGTTCATTGCTGTAAATAAAGATTTGTGATAACCCTTTGCATCTGCCATTTCATTTTTATCGTTTAAGAACTTCTTAACAAAATTTGAAATGTCTCCTTGCTTAGACTTCACGCCTTCTACATCGTTAACTTTATATCTGAATTTTTTTTCTCCAACTTCGAAATCAAAACCTTTGAATTCATTAGAAAATAGTTTTTCAGTTTTTTCGTTAAATATAGAAGTTTGTTTTTCTCTATCTACTGTCAACTTCTCGCTATCTTGGTTATAACGATTGAAAAATTCAACCGCCTTTTTTTGTTCTGGGTTTAACCGTGACCCAGCTTTTATTTCATCGTAGTATTTACTTTTTAATCCTTCTAAGTGATTTTTAGCTTTAGCTAATTCCTCTTTTCTGGCAAGTTTTTTCCTACGAATATCTCTATCCTCGTCCATATCTTCATCAAAACTAAATTTATCTTCCATGATAAATCCAATTTCTTCTGAATCTAAATGAGGTTTAGTGTTCTCGTAATACTCTTTTAATAATTGGTCCTCATTAAGAGCAGAATAATCGGTGTTTAAATTAACATAGTCTTTTAAACTACCTCCTGTATCATTCATAAAGTCTACAACTTTTTGAATATTTTCAGGTAAATCCACTCCTGGCTGTTGATTTTCAATAGCCTCTGCAACTTGCTCTTTTACTTCCTCTACTTGATCTTGTACCTCTTCTTCCGTTATTTCTTGTAGAACAGGCTGTTCTTCATTTTGAACGGGCTCCCGTACTTCTTGAACCACTTCTTCGCTACTCTTCGCGTCTTCGGATTCTCTGACAGGAACATTGCTTGCATCTGTTTCTTGTTCTGGAATGGCATTTGCTTCTGCTTTGTTTAATTGACCTAAGTCTACTTTGATTAATCCGCTGTCCTCCTGTGTTATAGGGGCAGCTTCTTGAGGTTGAGTTTCTTCTGTCTTCTCGACCTCCGTTTTTACTTCTTCTTCCATGATAAAATATTATATAATTATTACTACTATTATTACCTAGGATCACCGGATCCTAAGTTAAAATTGCCGTTAAGCACATCATTTCCTGCTGATTCAAAGTTTTTAGGCATTGTATCATTTTGTCTTTGATTTATTAACTCACTTTGCTGTGTTGCTTGTATTTTAGTTCTTTCGTCTTTTCTATCTTCTCTTTCAGATAACTCAGATTTTTTACCTTGCACTTCCATGCCTTTTAGTTGCATATTCATTTGGAATTCAAGATTCATTAATTCTTTCTTAGCTTTAACCTCGGCTTGCATCTTTTGTGCATCGATTTGAGCTTTCATTTGTTCTAGTTCCATCTTTTGCTGCATTAAAGCCTGTTGCTTTTGCACTTCAGCTTGAGCAGCAACTTGGGTAGCCTGAGCGTTAGCTTGAGACTGTGCTTGTATGTTTTGCTGCTGCATTTGCTGGTCTCTTTCTTGTTTTTCAACTCTCCTTATTTTTAAAAGCTGGTTAGCTAAGTTTATGTTTTTTATCTCTCTTATATCTATAGCATCAGTAAGGTCTATAAGGCCTGCTTGTAGAGCTGTCTGTATATTGTTTTCTAATACCGCTTTTTGCTCTTCGTCAGGTTGCAGTTCTATAAATATGCCAAAGTCATATAAATATAAATCACTCATTTCTTCAAGCACAGCCACATTCTGATTTCCTATCTTATGTATAAATGCTTCTTTAGTAGGTGAGTATTCGAGTATGTCGGATATACGCAGTGATAAATTTTCGCATAAATCTTTTGCTAAAAATAAAGTAGCATCTAATATATGTCTTGTAGCCGTATTGGAATTAGCTGCTGCTAGTTTCTGCACTCCTACTAAAGCTCTAGCATCTGGAGTACTTCCATCTCTAGCTTCATTTAGTCCTGTCACATCTCTAATCATTTGCATATAATAGTTATACGTAGATATTAAAGACTGTAGCTTAGCTCCTCCAGACCCCGATTGTAATTCTTGAATAGGCACTTTACCAGGATTCATATCCCCTTCTTGCGTAAATGACCTACCTATTACAGAACCTGTTTGGAAAAACATATTTAATGCTTCTTGCGGATTATAATTTGTCCCATTGCCTAAATCTACTTCAGCCAGTCCATCAGCATCTAAGTAAACACCGTCTGGCACCATTCTAGATAATACTTGCTGTAATTTTAAATGAGTAAGCTGAATCATATCTGCAAACCCTGTTATACGAGAAACAATACTTTCTATACGACCTTTGTACATTCTAGGAGCAACAATACTATAATTCATTTTAACTTTAGTATAATCACTTTTAGGACGTATCATATTAGTAGCTATCTCCCACTTTAATGTTTTACCACCTAAAACTTTTACTCCTTCATACAATACCTCTAGCGATCTAGATAGTTTTTGTATACCATATTCAACATATAATTCCTCAGGTGGATTAAACTGATCATCTTTTGGTATAAGCTTTGCAGCTCCTGTTGCAGACTCCTTTACTTTGTAAACCTCGTTAGCATAAGTCTTATAATTATAATATAGTATCTGTACAGTATTAGAATCATCCTCATCATAGTTAGTCAAAGTTCTATCATAAAATCCGTTGTTTTGGTAAGATTGATTTGATATTTCTTTTAAGTCATCATTGGTAAGCCAAGGAAATTCTTTCTTTAATTCATTTATATGTACACTTTTTACTTCTCCAACATAATATATATCATCAAAGTAAGGTGATTCTGTATACGACCAAACTAAATTAACAGGGTCTACATATTCAACTGTAGCCCCTTCTGCTTTGCTAAATCCGTTTTTGACTGCAGCAATACCTATAGTAGCTAAATCATAAGTACATCTCTTTTTTGTTAAGTCATATTTATTTCCATCTAACAAAGTGTTTATAGCTTGCTCTTCAGCAAGTTCAACTTCTTGCTTATATGAAAGCTGCATGTGAAGATTAAGTTCCTCTTTGTTTTTTGGTAAATTTTCTGGGTTGTTCTCAAATAAGTTAACTCCAAACTCGGCCTCTACATATTCTCCAAGTTCTTTGGTTTGCATATCTCTAAGTATAGATTCCATATACTTAGTTCTTTTATCTACGCCATAAGGATCTTGAGAATAAGCTTTAACATCAAACATTCTCTCCGATATACCATTAACTAATATATCTACAAACTTAGGTATTATAGGTACAGGTTTCCAATCTAAATTAAGATAAGATAAGTCTCCATTTATTGACAACTCATCTTTATACTTCTGTACACCTTGTTCTCCTCTAGCGTATAATCTTAAATTATGAAAAGTGTTTTGATTACTTTTAAAACGACCAATACCATTATCAGAACGAAACCACTCGTTCTCTATAGCTCTACCTACTCTAGTTCCATAGTCTAAGCTCATCTTTTCAGAATCGCTAGCTATTTGGCTTGGAAAATAACTTGTTATAACTGACTCAGCCATATTTTTATTTTTCTATTAATTTCGAAACACTTCCTGCATTGGAGTATCTACTTATTTTTAAATTTAGTTTTTGCTTTTGTCTCTCAGCAGCTGGACTATACAAATGTCTATTAACTGCCATTATAGCTAAACCAGAACTTATAGCAGCATCAAATTTAGTTCTGTTATTTATATCAAATTTAGCCCAATCATTTAACGTAGTATTAAAATACATATTTCCGTACTGCCCATCTTCTTTAATCCCTACGTGTTTATCTATATAAGATTCAATTGCCGCTGCATGCGCTTGCTTTATATCTTCACTGGAATTTGGTATTCCTCCAATTTCTTTTTCTGTTTTAGATAATTTATTCCAAGTTTTATCAGGTCTATTCATTGAATAACCTCTGTAACCTCTTCTTTTTAAATAATACAAAAGTCTTGGCTTATTATTTTCACACAATATTGGCATACCGTAAAAAACTAAAGCCATTAATACATCTTCAAAAAACATCTCCGCTGTTTGAGGCCTAGCTAAGTACTCTAAAAAAAATGCATTGGGGGGAGCGTCCTCCATTGAAAACTTCGTAAGTCCATGAAGCGCGCCTTTAGACCCTCTGCCATCTGTTGTACCACTAATATCATAACTATCACAGCCAAAAGCACCAATGTGATCATTGCCTGGCGACTTAAAACCATTTTTAACATATTGTTTATTTTGTATATTTAAACTTGGTACCCACGATATATTAAATCTTCCCTGTGGATTTGGACTAAATTTAACTTTAGTATCTTTTATTCCATTTTCCCAACTAAAGCTTCCGCGCGTTAATACTGCTGAGTGTCTTAAGTCTTCGTTGTAATCTATTTGTTCGTATATTTTTACTAAATTATATATACTATTTTGAGTTTCATCTCTAAACGCGTGTTCTGTTGTGCGTGGAAACTGCCTGTAATGCTCATTTAAACCGTCCTGGTCGCCTTTTAATCCGTCTGCTTCGTTATTCCAATGCTCAATCACTCCGAGCTCAATAGGCAAGCCGTATGGATCTTCTAGAGGTTTTCCCGGAGTATCGAATACGGGCATTCCATATTTATCGATGAATCCCTCATAATTCCATTCCATAGGAATGAACAGACTATATAGTCCAGATTTTGTTTGTCCATTCTTATTTCTTTTGTTTACATCAGATGCCTGATATAATTTTTTAAAATTACTTCCTCCTTTATCTAAAGCGTTGGATGTTGATCCCATCATACACTTACCAATAATTCTGCTACCTAAACGTAAACATGTTTTTGTTACACCCCAGTTATTAAGTATGTTATTAGGCTTTTCCCATTTACCTGATTCATCGTGAACTAAAAGTTTTAGCTTCTCACCATCATAACTGTTATCACCTGTATTTTTATAATCTATAGTAGTGTCTAATCCTTCCAGTATTATTTGATCAGAGTCTGTATTTTGTATAGATCTTTTTGTTAATCTAGAAGCTGGGACCCTATATGCTAATTCCTGCTTTGGCCGATCCATACCGTCCTGAATCGGTTTAAAGAAAAACGGATAGTTGATCGATATAGGCACAACTTTGTCCGTAAACATCTTCTTTGCATCAGCACCTGATTTTGATAGTATACCAAACCTGGAGTCACTCGATACCGTAGCTTGGTTAATCGTTTCTCCTGACGCCATAAATGAAAATCCGGAACGCCTATTTTTAAGGTAGCAAATACCGTAACAACGTGTATCTGCCTTACACGCTTCCCAGAATATATAGAATAATCTGTTTGATTCACGAAAGTCTGGTAATCCCACATCAATTTTTGACCATTGCAAATACATGTAGTGAGTACCAGTAATATAAGTAGGTACATTGTTGTTGCTAAACCAGTACCCTTTTTCTCTTCTTTCAAATTGCTCATCTATATAAGGCTCCCATTTTTCTTTAAAGCTGTCTGCATAATCTTTCCACTCAAATATGCTTTGTATTCTTTTAAGCTCCTTAGGATATTCTTCAGGCTTCCATAAATTATCACCTTTAACAATTTTTTTAGGTTGTTTAGGTAATGCAATTTTTAAACCTTGTATATTATATATATCTCCTATCTGCCCAGTTTTGCTAATAACAATTATATCACTGTCCTTATCATAACCGTATTTCCAGTTTTTTAAGCTGTTGCGCTTAGATAGTATATTACCCTTTACAGGAGTTATAACTGAATAAAGATCTTGTTGATACATTACTTAGCTCTCCTTTCTGCAAAGCCCTTATAAGTTTTTTCTTTTGTATCTTCTTTAGGCTTTTCGTTTAATATATCTTCTTCTGCTTGTATTCTATTCAAAATTTCAAACGCATCAAATATAGCTAATTTTTTTGTAGCTGCAGCGTTTTTTAATCTATCAGCTGAAATATCATCGTCAGAATCTACTATAGCTTCTTTAGCTACTTTAATTAGTTCCTCAACTGCTTTGTGCCCAGCCTGGATTATATTCTTCTTCGTCTCCTTGATATTCATATTTGATTGTAATTTGATTAGTGGGTACTCGATACATTTTTTTACCTTCTACAATAAATTCGTATTCTGCCCCGGGTCTAAACCCTATAAGATCGTTTATTTTTACAGACTTAAGCTCAGGATCTTTGTATTTTATTATACCTATACCTTCTTTTTCAAAAGCGTCAGAAAACATTTTTGTTTCTTTAATAGGTTGTACAAAATTAAATCCTTCACAAGCTAACCATTCGTTTTTACGTTTATACGCAAATATTTGATTAGGCTGTACAAAGTATTTATCTTCTTCGTAGAAACTTCTTGAGTTTTTTTCTTTACCTCGTATATCTCTGAATCTTCTAAATACATTGTGGTGAAGAATTATAAAGTCACCTTTGCGTATTTCTGTATCATTAAAGTAAGGTTCTGAAATTACTAAGCCTATTCTAGATACATAGGAATGGTTTTGCAATTCAGTATTAAGTATAAACTCATTCCCATCTATATCTAATTTATTGCTGTATCTACCCTCGGCAGGCTCTACAACAAAATCCATATAACCTTTCATTAATATTCTAAGTTATACTCTATAGCTATTGCCATGTTTTTATTGAAGTCTTTCCAAGGCAATACTTCATTGTTCTTTATTATGTATATTGAATACTTATCGTCTTCTTCAATTATACTATCTATAATATGACCACCATACACTTCCTGTCCTACAGAATAATGCATGGCGTCATTTTTATAGTCTCTACCTATACTAATTTTTCGTACCAGGTGCATTATCTTTCATTTCTCCGGTAACTATATCTATAGATACGTCACCGTATTTTTCTTCTAATGTTTTTTGCACTGCTTCTAATACATCCGTTTTCATTTTCATTGTATGCATAAGATCGTGCTTTTGTAGCTCAATACCTCCAATTTGCATTTGCAATCGGTTAACCGCTTCTACTGCTGCTTTAACACTAGTTAATTCATCGTTTGTAATAAATTTACCACCTATTACAGGTACTTCTTTTTTTGTTTTCTTTTTTGCCATTTGATTAAATTAAAATTAATATTCCGTTATTTTATTTATTACGCGTTTTTATTACTTATTGATTTTGCTTTTTCATACGAACGCCCAACAAAATAAGCACCATAGACAGTAACTAGTAAAGTTTGAAATATAGGTATATACTCTTCAGCTATTTTAAACTCACCTATATTGCCATCGAAAAACGCGCAAGCAGTAAATATAACTGTTAAATATATAAGCACCATAGGCCTTATATTCTTTGACAAGAAAGAATCAGACTTCATATCTGACTCCCATCTTCTAGTTACTTGTTCCTGGGCATTTGCTTCAGCTTCTTGCAATATAACTTCTATTGCTTTCTTAGCCTCTAGCTTTTCTTCTTTACTTGTTATAAGATTATCGAGAACGCCACCAACTTCTTTGATAACGTTCCCGGTAAGCCATGACCATATTTTATCCATTATTTTCCGTACACTTTTGCTTTTTTCGCCATTTTAGCATTTCCTTTTTTAGGAGCTACTCTTCTAGCTTTTAAATTAGCCTCTCTTCTTTCTTTTCGATTTTGCTGTTGCATTGTTTGTTTAGCCGGAGAACCGTTTCTAGCAGCTTTTCTATTAGCTTTGTTTTCTTCTCTTGTTGCTTTTCTATTAGCTCTGTTTTCTTTTCTAGCAGTTTTTCTGTTAGTTCTGTTTTCAACTCTAACTTCTTTTTTTGTTTTTGCCTTTGCGGGCATTTTTATTTCAGGTGTTTTTTGCACTTTTGGCTTAGAAGCCTCTATACTAGAAACAGCTTTAACTTTAGGCCTAGCGGTAGGCGTTTTTATTTTATTACCAGATTTGTCATATCCTTTTATAGTATCGTCATATTTCCAGCCTTTTTTATCATACTGAGCTTTACGAAGATCAGATCCTATTTTACCTGTTATTTTTCCGGAAGAAGATTTTCCTGGATTATTTGCAGCTGTTACAGCACCAGCGCCTTTACCTTTTACATCTGCTTTTCTACTTTTATTAGGCACTTTAGCCCTTGCCTCTAATAACTCTTTTTTATTTGCTGCTTCTCTGCTTTCGCGCTTATTTTTGTTATAAGCCTTGCCTTCACTCGTAGAGTTATACACTGCGTCTTTTAGAAAATTCGCTATAATCCCATCGCCTTCCTTGCGCTTTCTTGGGCCAGGTTCTGTTTGCTTTGCCATTGAAGGATTTTTCTTCATGGGTACACCCATTGCTTTCAACAGAGGGTTTGTAACTCCACCTTTGGTAGTCTTTTGAATCTTCGCTGTAATCGGAGTACAGCCTTTTTGTTTGTATGCCATCTTATTTGTTTTTATATGGTAATAATTTGTTTAATGTTTCTTTTCTCTGCGCACAGCCACAACCACCTGGTATTTTATCAGCTAGTCTTTTTATGCCAGTTGCTTTTGTAAATTTTTCTATTGAATCTCCTAATCCTTTTGATTTCATAATATTAACAATTCCATCTACGTCTAGCTGCTCTACCTCTTTCTGATGTCCAACTTTTAGACCTAGCGCAAAATGCTTTTCTACGTTTTGCGGCTTTACCTCCTTTTTTTAATTTAGAAGGATCCTTAGTAACAGCTGTTTTTAATTTACTACCTGGATTATTTCGTCTATACTCAGCAGTTCCTTTGGCGGTCATACCTCCTCCAGCTGCTGCTCCGGTACCAGTTTTGTTAGCTTTATTGTAATACCCTAAAGATTTTTTACGAGATGGCGCATCCCCTTTTTTTTTTACTGGGGACTCAGCTCTATTTATTTCTCGGTTTTCTTGTCTAGCTGCTTTTTTATATAGCCTATCAGCTTTTTTATCTCTGCCTTCGTCAACTGCTTTAGCTCCTTTAGCCGCTGTTTTTGCTGATCTAGTTTGTTTAACAGGAGCTTCAGGTGCTGCTTCTATTTTAGCCTTTAAATGTTCTGGCAAATTATGCTGCTTGCCTTTTAAAGCTTTTGCTAATGGTGATTTTGGTGATTGTGAGTATGCCATAATTATTACTTTTTAAAATAATTTTTCTTCAAAGGAGCTCGCATATTGGTTGGAGCAGGAGAAGTAGGATAATTTAACTTAAAGGTGTTTAGGCTATTTGCCATATCCGCAAAAACTTTTTTATAATCAACTTTATCACCTCTTTCTTGCTTAAGTCTGTTTTGGGCTATTTGCTCATCCGGTGTTAACTGCCCTTGTGTTCTCATTCTGTCTTCTCCCGCAATACTAGATCCAATCTTTCTTCCGCTTTTTCTATTAGATTGCGCGTTTTTAAACGCATCCTCAAAAGCTAGTTTTTCTCCTTCGGTTTCTATCGCTTTGGCTTTTAGTCTTTGCTGTTTTCTATAACCTTTATCACCAGGCTCAAGCTCTTTGCCTTTATACTTTTTATCAAACTTAGCTTGCTTGTTCTTAATCCTAGATTCTTTCATTATTGCTCTACGAACATCCTTACCTGTTTTTTTAACAGTACGTCCTTGCTCTCTAGTCTGATCCTCTCCCAAAACATCCTGAGTGGTGGCCTCCATTATTTGAGTATCTAAGTAAGTTGTTTTGTCGGGAGTTGCTGCTTTGCCTTTTTCTACTACAACAGTATCTTGTTCTCTAAAACCAGCTTTAACTTCTGCGGCTTTACGTTCCTCATCTGTCATATTTGCTAATTGCTGGCAACTTTTTCTTGGATCAATAATTTTACCAGAAGCATCAGTCTTGCATAAATCTGTTGCTGCTTTTGTAATTTTTCCAGGCACTTGCTTAGTTACATCCGCTGTTCCTTCTGTTCCCTTTTCAACATCTTTGGTCGTGCGTATATCTAATTGCTTTTTAGTGCTTTGATCTCGCATTGCTTTATCTCCTTCGACTAAGGTGTTATAAAGCGGACTACCTGCTTTTTTTGTTATTGGTGTGGATTTATACATCTTATTGTTTTTTATATGCCTCGGCTTCCCAAGGTAAGTTATGAGCTCCTTCTTCCATAGTTGCTCGTGAATATACTCTAGCTGGTGATCTTGTATCTTTTTTCCAAGTTACCGTATTATTATCATACTGCAATCGACCTTGTTTCATTTGATCCATGTGAACCTTTTCGTGATCAATTGCTTCTTGCTTTTCTTTTCCTTTAAGACTCTTATCTATAAATATGGTTCCGTCATTATTAGCCTCTGCTAATATCCCCCCATCTTTTAACTCTTTTTTAAATACTGGAGTATCATAAGTAGAGGTTTCTTTATCTATACCTATCATATCCGAAAAGTCTTTAAGTTTGAATGCCATTATCGTTCTTTATCTTTAATCATATCGTCAATAGCCTTATTAAAGGTTTTATCAGTATATGTTTTGTTTTTGTAAAATACGCTCCTACTAGATTGTGGTAAGTTTTCCTCACCTAATAATATTCTATATACTCTTGTTATAAGAGACTTAGCTTTACGAGACATCTGATACACTGCGTATTTAGACGATGTTCTATTTCGTTCTTTAAACACATCGATCCAACCTTCTCTTCTTAATCTCTCCCACCTGTTTTTATCCCAGGTATAAGTATAAGCTCCGTCTATAAAGTCTTGTCTTCTAAAAAATTCCTTGCAATCCAGATACACCAATAACTCAAAATCTGCACTTGAAAGTTTATATGTTTTAGTAACCCATCTTCTAGTTAGCCTATAGTACTTAAAGAGGTTTATGTCTCTTAAATCTTTTGGCGATAGCTTCATTCCACTAAAACAATATCATTTGCTTTTATAACATATAACATCTTGTCATTCCAGTCAATACCAAACCCTGCGTGTTTGTCGTACCTTATTATGTCACCTTCTTTTATAGTCGGTACGTTCTCCCCAACGCTTACCACGTTGGCTCGAACATATCTTATATCTGTATTTTGCTTATCTGTTAATTCTAAGCCAGCAACCTTCTTAGGCGCTTCTTTTATCTTGTCTACAACTACGTAGTAATTTATTGCCTGCATTATGCTAATCTTTTATTACTGATTACACAATCTGCAGAAATTATAGTATTAACAACACTAACTGCATTCTTCAGTGCCGACTTTGTAACTAACACAGGATCTATAATACCTGCTTTAATCATGTTGACTTCTTTACCTGTATTTACGTCTATACCCCTATTCTTACCCTTAGGGTCAGACATTGAGTGAATACCTGCATTTGCTAATATAGTTTTAAAAGGTGCTCTAATTGCTTCTAGTAATATCTCTTCACCCTCATTCGCTGCAACAATTTTATTAGCAGCATTAAGTAAAGCTATTCCGCCCCCTGGTACTATACCTTCCTTATAAGCAGCTTTCGTCGCATATATTGCATCTTCAACTCTATCTTTCTTTTCTTTCAGCTCTACTTCAGAATCTGCTCCTACGAACACAACCCCTACTTGGCCAGACAGCATTGATAATCGCTGTTCTAATTTTTTCTTAAAGAATGGATTTGTTTCGTCTTTTAACTTAGCGACTACACTGTCTATTCTTTCTTGTAATAAATCATTATCAGGTTCTATTTGCAGTACAGTACTTTTATCATTAGTAACTGCTTTAATAGCTTCACCTAATACGCTTGGATCTATTAAATCTAAATCATCACCCAGCTCTTCGTTTATTACTTGAGCTCCGGTTAGTATTGCAAGATCTTCTATAGTTTCTTGTCTAGTCGGACCAAAGCCCGGTGTGTCGATAATGTTTACTTTAATATTACCTTTGACCTTATTAGCCATTAATGTAGAAAATGGCTGTTGCTCAACTTCTGATATTATAAGTAAGCTACGTTTGTTTTTTACGACGTGTTCTAGGACGCTTTGTATTCTTCTAATGTTTGGTATCGGCGAAGATACAATAAGGACACACGGGTCGTCTAAAACAGCTTCACCTTTGTCTTTGTCAGTTGCAAAGTGTGGCGACTTTAATTTAGAATCAAATTGTACTCCTTCAACAAAATCCACGTAAGTTTCATTAGTTTCAGATTCTTCCATTAAAACAACTCCATCTTTACCTACTTTTTCGTAAGCTTGTCCGATTTTAGTTCCTAACTCTTCGTCGTTGTTACAACTTATTATTGCAACATTCTTTAACATCTCGCCCTCAACTGGAACACAGTTTTTATCTAAGTATTTTTTTACTTTTTCTGCTCCGCTTACAATACCCGCTTTTAGATCTCTTACGGATGTTTCTTTATCTTTGTTAGCTTCTTCCAATAAAGCGTCAGCTAAGACAGTGGCGGTAGTTGTACCGTCTCCTGCCTCTCTAACTGTGTTACTAGCAGCTTCTTTTATCAAGGTAGCTCCTATATTTTCAACCGGGTGTAATAAGACTACGCTTTCCGCAACGGTTACTCCATCTTTTGTTATTACCGGTCTACCTAAGGCATCTTCAAAAATTACACATTTACCGCTGGCCCCTAATGTGGACTTTACCGCGTTTGACAATTTTTTTACGCCTTGCATTATTTCTTCATTGGCCTGTACGCCAAATGTGAGAGTTTTAACAATCTCGCTTGGTTTATTAAATTCCATTCAATTATATTTTAATTATATTTAATTTTGGTCTACGTATAATTATTACGCATTGTATTTATTTATTTAGTTATCCTAAACTTGCTACTGTTAATTCTACCCTCGGACTTTGAAAGCCTGATGATACTGAACCAATCTGTAATGTAATTGTATCTCCTACAGCATATCCTGTCCCTGCTCCAGTTATTGAAAATGATGTTGCAGTACGGCTAGTTATAACTACATCAAAAGTAGCTCCTGAGCCGCTTCCAGATGTGGCAAACTGAGTTGATGCATAAGTACCATTACCTGTTCTAATATTACCAGATACGCTTATGGTAGCTGTAGCAACTCCTGAAGCTACAGGAAAAACCTGTGTACTTCCTAGGTATGCTTTAGTTACTGCAGTTGAACCTAGCTTTAAAGCACTTATACTTCCGCTTCCTAATGAAATAGCCATGTTAAGTTATTATATATAAAGTGGTTGCTACTGGTGTACCAAAATCATACTCCGCTTGCGTTAAACTAACTATATTTATAACTGAATCAGAGCCACTTGGTTCGCCAGTTATTACAGAAGTTACTTGGTCTTCTAAAAAATCTTCTTTTTCAATATACTTAACAGTTCTAAGATCGCTAACGTCTACTATAGCTAATGAGTCCTGGTTATCAGCTGAGGTTAATTGTGTTCCACCCGCTGTTATAAAATTATCATTTCCAGCATAATCCAAAGCTATTGTACCACTAGTAGTAATAGTTCCTCCTGTTAATCCTGTTCCTGCAACTATACTAGTTACAGTTCCACTTCCTCCGCTTGGTGCATCTATCCATTCAACTCCTCCACCAGCTCCTTCTGATGAAAGGATTTGACCTGATGTACCTGTTGCACCATTTACATCTAAAAGTGACTCATCAAATCTAACATCTGAACTGAATCTAGCATCGCCATTAACATCTAATTTGTAAGATGGACTAGTCGTCCCAATACCTACGTTACCGTTATTAATTATTCTTACTCGTTCTGCACCATTGGTATTTAATCTAAGATTATCATTAGCTTTTAATATAACAACGCCATTTACGTCTCCATATAACTGGTTAGTATTTATGTTCATGAATAGCGTAGAACTTGTACCTCCAGTTATAGCTACGTTTCCATCATTAATTTGAAGTTTATATCCAGGACTAGTAGTCCCGATACCGACGTTACCAAGGAAATAAGAGTCATCATTGCTATCTACATTTAAACTGTCATAAAATTCTATTGCCATTTAATTATATTTTATATTATCCTATTTTCTGTACTAACACTCTTACATCATTAGCAGGTGTAGTTCCAAATGTTATAGTAACTGTATTAGCCGAAGCTCTATCTACTCTAGCATAAACCGTTAAGTCTGTTACTGTATCGTATAGTTGAACTATTACATCTTTAGTTCCTAAGTTATGAGTTACAGTGGCTGTTGCTGATATAGTGTCTGCAAAAGTATTGTCTCCGTTAACTCCTGATAATAAATTAGCAACTGTTATTTCTTTATTCTGCGAATCACTAGTGTCATAAATTATTAATGAATCTCCTGATGCGGGTGTTTCTGATAAATCTGTTAAACTAGGTACATCTAATCCTACAGTCGCTGTACCTGCAGAATAAGCTACAGATAAACCGTCTAAAGCCGCAGCTGCAGAAGCATTTACATTACCTATACCTACTGTGGTTAAATCGGCTAAATCAACGTTATTTTGTACGGTTGTCCAATCCGCAAGTGCCGTTGGAGAATCTGATTCTGCAATAAGCAAATCCCCAACACGAACTTGTTCTGTAAAGAATGTACCATCAGCAGTAACAGTATATGTCCAACCTTCTTTAATACTGGCACTTGGACTAGAATCTAAGTCAGGAGTATTAGTCGCTGCATTATATCCTCCTTGATATATTAAGGCTCCAGAACCTGCTACTGTGGTATCTACATAGTTTTTAGATGCCGCATCAGTGCCTGCACTAGGGGTAATAGGAATAGTTACTTGACCTGCAAAAGACGATTGCTCCGTCCCACTTACAGTAAGTTCTCCTGCTAAAGTAACGTCATCATCTAAGTTCACTGTTACAGTATCATCTGCTGCGACCACAGTTGATATATTTGTTCCACCTGCTACATCTAAAGTATTTCCATCTACAATTGTTTGGTCGGTTCCAGTATCACCTGTTAAAGTAAAACTAGACATTGTACCAGGAGCTGTCCCGCTTGATGCTGCAGTAAGTCTACCTTGATCATCAACCGTTATACTTGAGTAAGTATATGAACCTGCAGCAACTCCTGTATTAGCAAGAGCTATTGTTAGTGTATTTGGAGTGGCAGTTCCTACCGTAGTATCTATTCCTGTGCCTCCAGTAAAATCTACCCTTAATCCATCGGTAATATTTACCGCAGTACCACTATCGCCTTCTAAGCTCCAAGAAGTATATGAACCAGCTGGTGTTGCCCAAACATTATCACCTCTAAGAAATGTGGTTCCACTGGGCGATCCTGTAGCAGATAAATCTATCGTGCCCATAGTAACTGCCCCGGTAGCTGTTGCATTCTCAGTTGCTGCAGAAACAAAAGTTCCATTAGTATTAGTAAAAGAGGTTACACCTGAGGCAGCTCCTACGTCTGTCCAAGCACTATTTGCGTAAATTCTAAGTTTATCCGATGTGGTGTTAAAGTATATTTGCCCCTCAACCCCACTTCCCGGATCTGAACCCAAGTTTTCTATTCGGGCTTGTTCTAATTGGTTTGTAGCTAAATTAATAGCATCATAAAATACTGGCATCGTTTATTAGTTTAAGTACGCTTTACCCGCAAATGCAGCGGAAAACGTTAAGGTTAAATTATTATTGTTTGTATACTGAACATCGGTAAACACTTGTGTGTTTGCTGTGTCTACTACAGACACGGAGGGAAACTTACCAAGGTTATGAGTGATGTTCCATGTAGCTGCAGGAGTTATTTGAGTAAATGTAAAACTTTTGTCTCCCTCTAGCTCTCCGTTTACAAATTCGCTAAATATATAGTATTTATCTTGAAGGATCGCCCCGTTAGATGAAGAAGAGGTTAAACTAACCTCAAAAAAGCTCGTATCTGGTAAATAATCAGTTATATTTGTTACTTTATAAGTACCATAACTATTTCTATTGCCTATTTCCGATAATATTATGTCTTTACCATTAAATAAATTAGCATAACTAGAAACCGATTGGCCCCCAGGCAGCGTTTTACTAATTAATATGCTAGTTATTGCAGAAAAAGCTGTATTTATCCCTCCTCCCGCTGCAAAACTAATCGTTCCAGGTGATCTGCCTTGCGAAAGATCCCATTGAAACTCATAAATCATCTGATCTGCGACCGCAGTACTGTTAGTTATGTTCAATAACTCAACAATGTCCTCAAATGAATAGTTTTTAGTTAGAAATGTGCCGTCACCTTCAGTACCAATTACCTTATCTCCTAAAGAGGGTTTTGCATCTACCGCATAAGTACTTATTCTAGCCATCTATTAGTGAGATTTTGCTTGTATTACCACCCAGTTTGAGCCATCTGACCAACACAATATACCATTGTATGATTTGTTTATTCTATAATAATCCCCACCGTCGATAGTTTCCGTACCAGGAGCATAAACATCTACCTTGTTGTTAGCACTCACAGTTCCATTGTTACATATTCTTATAGTTCTATACGGAACAGCAGAAGCAGAAGGCAGCGTTAGGTCATGTGATCCAGCACCTCCTGTCCAAGTTACATATATCATAGATCCACTTCCTGTATAGGTAGTCGTTGTCCCGGACGATGCTGTAATTAAAAAAGGTGTTAACGTCTGTACATTAGCTCCAGCTTGCAGCGCCGTAAAATCTACCATATCTCCAACGGAGAAATTTTTCGTTATATTGCTATCCTCCGCATCTGTACCTACTAGTTTGTCATCTCTACTTATAGAAGTATCTAATGCGTATGTTGAAATTCTTGCCATGTTAATTAGTTTGTGTTATAGTTATTACCGCTTTCTGATTGAGTCCCCTGACCCTCATTGCCTCTATTAGACCTAATAGACACAAACTGCTGTCTTTTGTGATCGTAATCCTGACCATCGATATTTCTACCCTCTTTCTTAGCCTTATTTCTTTCTCTCTGAGAGTGAGCTTTTTTAGCTTTCCTCGCAGGACTCATCGCATAGGCTTTATCCCTAGCGGCCTTAGCTCTCCTAGCTGCAGGTGATAGTTGTTGTCTCATACTTTGTATGATTACGCTATTTTTTAATTACTTAAAACGCGACAATAGCCCCTTACTATTATTATATAACAGGCTAATGTCACATTAGTGACCAAAAAAAATTGAAAAAATTTTTTCGTCCGCATAGGGAACCACTGGGTTACGCTACGCTATACATATTTTTTTTCCCGCGGGGGAAACCCACTATTTTTTACCAGCCCCCCTTGAATTTTTTAATTTTACCCGGATCGTTTTGCAACCCGGTTACGTGGTTACGATCTCGACTAGTTTTTTTATTATATAATTTTTTATATATTAATTTATCTTTTTGCAGATCTACCACGTTGATCTAAAGATAATATAGTTGAATATAAAATAATAATAATATAAACTTTAAATTAAATCAAATGATCAAATTAAAAACCTCTCAGTCTAAATTAGTATTAAACAAATTAATAAATAAAAATGTACTGATCCACCCAGTATACCTACAATCAGATGGTCTGGTCTTACACCCAGATGATAAGGAACAAACCTTAAAAGTATTTAAGGAACTGGATCTGAGGGTGAAATAAACCTCACCCGTCCACCCGGGTCGGGGTGCAGATTGAATACGACCGATCATAGATAATAATAATGTAACTAAATAATAATAATATGAATACAAATAATAGAATAGATCAATTGATCAACGACAGATACCCAGGAAAAGTAAATGTGATCCACGAAGTGATCAACATAATGAAAGAAGATTATGATCAGGATCAATTCCTTGAGGAAGACATAATGGAAAACATACTAATGGAACTAGACATAATATAAACCTTTAAATTAATAAACATGGAAAACTACAATGAAGAATACCTGTACACTCAGGCACTGAACTACGACTACGAACTGGCCCTGGCCGTTGAATACCTCAACTCACTAACACAAAACAATTAATATGTATCAAACAAATTCACAAGCATGGGATGAGGTTATGAGAAACATAGCCGAGTCTGAGAGACATACGAAGATCATCCAAGAGATGTTCGGACAAGATAACCTGAGAGGTTTATCTGAAGATCAACGAGCAGCGTTCTACCGAGCGCTGTAAGTGAAACACACGGATCCTGGTGTGAGGTGGGATAACCTCAGCTAATTGACCTCGGAGGTAACCAGCCGGGGTCCGGCGTGTATAGCACCGCGTATAGCAT
>WLWE01000315.1_pt1 | contig 43586 bp, 38 predicted proteins | sample 6718301 | NCBI WGS metagenome assembly WLWE01 (sample SAMN12718691, study PRJNA515312) | sponge metagenome | isolation source: marine sponge | host: Mycale hentscheli | place: New Zealand: South Island, Marlborough, Capsize Point | collected 2003-05-01
CGCAGAGAGACTTTCAGGATCGTGCTGATACTGGGCGAAGAGTTCCTCGAGAAACGCAAGATTCGCAGTTCCTGCTGAATCAATGCCTTCGGTGGTGGTCACTTTGGGGTTCCGATGTTCACATGGCTAACAGGAGCCGACCAGGGCTCTCTAGATAACCAATAACTTCTTTCAAAAATCGTGCTGCCATCGCTCCATCGATCACCCGATGATCGTAGGATAGTGAAAGTGGCATCATGAGCCTCGGTTCAACGCGATCTTCGTATACGACAGGCAGTTTTCTTGATCTGCCGACCAAAAGAATAGCAACTTCTGGATAATTGATAATGGGCGTGGAGTACGTCCCACCAATTGCACCGAGGTTACTGATCGTAAACGTGCCGCCGCGCAAATCTTCAACTCCGTATTGGGCATTTTTCGCTTTATCAGCAGTCTGAGCAATCTCTTGGGCTATATGGGGGATTGATTGATGATCACAACCCCGCAACACCGGAACCACCAGACCACGAGGCGTATCCACAGCTAACCCAATATTGACATAGTCTTTGTAGATCAGTTCGCCCTTCTCCATATCAACAGACGAATTCACTCCAGGATGCTGACGCAGCGACAGGCTGACGGCTTTCACAACAAAAGCAAGCGCCGTCAACTTCACATTAGTTTTTGCGTATTCTGTAGCACTGTCTTTCCTGAGCCGCTCAAGTTCCGTGACGTCAGCATCGTCAAAGTTCGTGAGATGAGGAATAGTCGCCATGCTGCGAACCATGTTTGTGGCAATTGTTTTCCTCATTCGTGACATTTGTTCACGATGAATTGGTCCCCAATCATCCTGGTCTCCACCAGGACGTACTGCCTGAGAGTTCGAGCCGGACTGCCCCCCAGATCGACGCACTGACGCTACAACATCCTCACGGATGATCCGTCCCGATGGGCCACTCCCTGAAACTCGTGCAAGGTCGACACCCAATTCGCGTGCTAACCTTCGAACTGCTGGACCGGCCGGATTGATAGTTTCGCTGGGTAACGCGTTATTCGCAGTTTTTCCATTTACAGCCGCGACGGTGGCTGGCGTGCTCGCAACCAGCACTGGCTGCTCCACCACTGCAGGCTCATCAGACTTCACTGCAGGCGATGGTGTTTCCGGCTCGGCTGATTTCTCTACGGGTTGTGCAGTTGCAGGCTTCGACGCTGCAGGCTGTGACGCTGGCGACCCAAGGGAAAGCAATGCCTGCCCAACGTTTACTGTTTCACCCTTTTTAACGAGTACTTCTTGTATCACGCCGCCCGGCGGGCAGGGAACTTCTATAACGGCCTTGTCTGTCTCAACTTCAAGCACCGACTGTCCTGGCTCCACGACATCGCCAGCCTTCACTAGGACTGAAACAACGTCTCCTGAAGCAATATTCTCACCAAGGTCGGGCAGGGTAAATTCTGTCGCCATTCTATCTCACGCAGTGAATCAAATTGTGTAAACCATACAACCAAATCGAGTCGATTTGATACCGAAATCAACAACGAAACCTTCTTCTTAATTCTAGCAGATGTTTTGGGTTCAAATGGACGAGAATAGCTGGAAAAATGATTCTTTACTGAACTAGGCGGAGGCAGGATCAATTTTATCCGGATCGACCCCCAGGGTCTTGATTGCCTTCGCAACCCGGTCAGTGCCAATTGCCCCCTGCTTTGCCAACTGGGACAGCGTTCCAACCACAATGCATTCGGCATCTACTTCAAAGTGCCGACGCAACGGTTCACGCGTCTCGCTCCGCCCGAAACCATCTGTCCCAAGTACAAAAAGCCCACCTGGAATCCAGGGGTCAAGTTGCTCTGGAACGGCCCGAACGTGGTCACTCGCTGCCACAAAGACGCCCTCCGCATCGGCAAGAACTTCTTCCAGATAGCTTGTTTGCGGGGACTCCTCTGGGTGCAGCATGTTCCAGCGACGTGCCTCTTGCGCATCGCGACGCAATTCCTTCCAACTCGTAACACTCCAGACAGTACTATGAACGCCCCACGACTCAGCTAGGATGTCAGCCGCCCGCAAAACTTCCCGTAATATCGCTCCCGATCCAAAAAGATTCACGTGAGGCATTCGAGACACTGGCTTTTTCGCTGAAACATCTCGGAGTTTATACATTCCTTTCAGAATGCCTTCCTCACACCCTTCTGGCATCGACGGCATTTCGTAATTTTCGTTGTATACCGTGACGTAGTAAATCCAATCTTCGCCTTTCGCAAACATGCGATCCATGCCCTCAAGCATGATCACAGCGACCTCGTACACGTAAGCAGGGTCATACGCCCGAACTGTCGGGTATGCCATTGCGAACAGATGACTATGGCCATCCTGGTGCTGAAGACCCTCCCCGTTTAGCGTCGTACGACCCGCTGTTCCACCAAACATGAAGCCCCGAGCCCTCATGTCGCATGCGGCCCAGATCAGGTCACCTATTCGCTGAAAACCAAACATTGAATAGTAGATAAACATCGGAATCATTGGGACGCCATGGCTTGAATAGCTCGTTCCGGCGGCAACGAAACTCGACATACTTCCCGCTTCAGTGATTCCCTCTTCAAGAATCTGACCGTCTTTGGCCTCCCTGTAGTACAGCAATTGATCAGAATCCACCGGCTCATAAAGCTGCCCCGTATGCGCATAAATGCCGCACTGCTTAAACAAGGGATCCATGCCAAAGGTCCGTGATTCGTCAGGCACAATCGGCACGATATATTTGCCAACCGTTTTGTCTTTGAGCAGCGATGCCATCAGCGTCACCGCCCCTGTGGTCGTTGACACCTCTCGACCAGAACTCTTTTCAATGAATGGCCGATACTCTTCAAGATTCGGAGTTTTAAGACGTGGAGACTTTTCAGGACGAGTTGGAACATATCCTCCGAGAGCCTCACGGCGTTCTCTGAGATACTTCATTTCCGGCGAATCCTCTGCCGGCTTGTAAAACGGTGCTTTTGCAACCTCTTCGTCTGAAATTGGTATGCCAAACCGTGAGCGGAAGGCTCGCAATTCTTCCTCGTTCAACTTTTTCTGCTGATGCGTGACATTTCGTCCCTCACCAACCTCGCCAAGCCCATATCCCTTAATTGTTTTTGCAATCACAACCGTAGGTCGATTTGGCATATCCCGCTCATGAACAGCTTTGTGAAACGCTGCGTAGACCTTCTCAGGGTCGTGTCCTCCGCGCCGTAGTTTTTTCAGCTTTTCATCAGAAAGATGAGATACCATCTCAGCAAGTTCTGGCTCATCACCAAAGAAGTGCTCTCGGATATAACTTCCGGGCATAACAACGTACTTCTGGTACTGGCCATCAACAACTTCATTCATCCGTTTGAGAAGAAGACCCTGCTCATCTTTCGCCAGAAGTGCATCCCATTCCTCGCCCCAGATTACTTTGATTACGTTCCAGCCGGCACCACGGAAAACGCCTTCCAATTCTTGAATAATCTTCCCATTCCCGCGAACAGGCCCATCCAGACGCTGAAGATTACAATTAATGACAAAAACAAGATTATCGAGGCCCTCACGGGACGCGAGTGAAATCGCACCAAGCGTTTCCGGTTCATCGCATTCACCATCACCAATGAAACACCAGACCCGCTGGCGGCTCGTATCCTTGATGCCACGATCTTGAAGGTACTTGTTGAACCGAGCCTGATAGATCGCCATGATCGGGCCAAGGCCCATCGAAACCGTCGGAAACTCCCAGAAGTTTGGCATCAACCATGGGTGAGGATAACTCGAGAGCCCTCCTCCCTCTGCGAGTTCACGACGGAAATTCTCGAGATGCTTTTCAGTAAGACGACCTTCAAGAAACGCACGCGAATAGATACCTGGAGAGGCGTGCCCCTGAAAATACACCTGATCACCAGAATAGTCATCGCCACGACCACGAATGAAGTGATTCAAGGCAACTTCATAGAGCGTTGCTGCTGAGGCATACGTTGAAATATGACCACCAATACTCTTGTCTTCACGATTCGCTCGAACCACCATTGCCATAGCGTTCCAGCGAATAATACTTTTGATTCGTCGCTCTAATTCACGGTTCCCGGGAAACGCTGGTTGTCGATCAGTTGGAATGGTGTTGATATACGGAGTGGTCACAACAAAAGGAATCTGTACACCCAAGCGATACGCCTCTTGCTCAATGGCATGCAACAAGTAGGTGGCGCGATCAACCCCCCTGCTCTCCAGCACATAGCGGAGAGAATCAAGCCACTCCTGAGTTTCAGTTGGATCAGCATCTACAACTGAAACACCATCGGAATGTTTTGGCTGGCCACCCGCTGAACCACTAGCTTGCCCAATTGACATCTGAGTATGGCCTCCACGAGGTAAAGCTCCACCTCCTGAAGCCATTCCGGCGTTAACCGCCCCGACACCATTCGATTCACCGCGGGACTGATCCAACTCGGAACTGGCCATTGATTTCTCCAACATGAATGATTTTTTTCCATTATCACGAAGGTTTCCGCCGGCGTAAAGGTCTACCCGAATCGAGATCGAGAGACCCAAACACCGCAGAATCCTTCTAGCGTGCTGTGGAAGCCGTACGCGGACGGAAAATTTCGGTCGCAAATCCGAAGTAATTTTCGGCAGAAAAGGCCACCGTTTCCCCTAACGTGGGGTGTGGATGAATAGTTTCTGAGAGGTCTCGAGCAGTGCAGCCCATCTCAATAGCAAGGGCGCCTTCAGCGATAAGTTCACCCGCTCCAGCGCCTACTATACCGACACCAAGCACTTGCTCTGTTTCGGGATCGACGAGTATCTTCGTCATACCTTCTGTTCGTCCGAGTGCGTGTGCACGTCCACTCGCGGCCCACGGATACCGGCTGATCTCTACTTCACGCCCAGACAATTCGGCTTCCTGCTCAGTCAAACCGGCCCACGCAATCTCAGGGTCGGTGAAGACAACTGCAGGTATTGCCCGCGGATCAAACATCGCTGGTTCGCCATGGAGTGACTCAACGGCCACCTTCCCTTGGTGGCTTGCTCGGTGCGCCAGCATCGGCTCCCCGCACACATCACCAATTGCAAAGATGTGAGCGTCGCCCGTGCGTTGCTGCTTGTCCACCTCAACAAAACCCTTTGGGTCAATAACGACATCGGTGTTTTCTAAACCTATACCGTCCGAATTCGGCCGTCGACCAACAGCCACAAGCACTCTGGAGAATGTCTCGGTAGTCTCGCCATCTGGCCCCTCGAACGAAACCTCAACTCCGTTGCCGACGTCTTTTAGCCCAACAACCTTTGTATTCAAACGAATGGCTTCGAAGAGCCCCTTGAGCCTTTTGTGGAGTGGTTTGACAAGGTCACGATCCGCTCCAGGCAGGAGACCGTCGGTAAGCTCAACCACTGAGACTCGTGAGCCAAGTTCCGCGTACACGGTACCCATTTCCAGCCCAATATAACCACCACCGATCACCAGTAATGAATCAGGCACATCCTCGAGCTGAAGTGCTGCAGTAGAATCCATGACGCGAGGGCTACCGATATCAAATGCCGGAATCCGAGCAGGCCGAGACCCACTGGCTAAAATACAGTGATCAAACGTAACTGTTTGACTGCCGGCATCTTTCTGTACAACCTCAATCGTGTTAGAAGCGGTGAAGATTGCCTGCCCCTGCACTACTTCTACATTTCGTCTTTTGGCGAGCTGTGCCAGACCTCCGGTCAATGCACCGATCACTTTCTCCTTACGACTCCTGACAGCATCAATATCAATTTTTGGTGCTGGAAAGTGTACGCCCCAGTCCTGCATCTCACGAGCTTCGGCAACAACACGACCGACGTGCAACAATGCCTTTGATGGAATACACCCTCGCAGCAAACAGGTACCGCCAAGCCGCGTGTCTTTTTCGACAAGCGTAACTTCCATACCAAGGTCCGCGGCCATAAAGGCTGCAGCGTAGCCACCAGGGCCTCCGCCCAGCACCACAAGCGGTGCATGCATGAATTACTCTCCTGAAAAGCGTGTACTTTTATATCTCTCGAACTGGCCTGCAGAAGCTGGAATCGCCTCGAACAGGTAACTTGTTGTAGTTTCGATATCTATTTCACACAAGAAACCACTCGAAACAACCGTTGTAATGGCCTCCTCCTCGCTACCTTTCGGGATCGCACGTTTGTTCGCAAATGTCCGATCTGCGGCTCAACTGGATAGAGAAAGCATCGCTGCGTTTCGAATTGCAGCTGGCTGCGTCTTGGTTGCCGATGCACTCCTTCGCAGCCGTGACTTCTGGCTCTTCTTTTCACGGGAGGGAATTTTTCCTCTCGACATTCTTCAAAAATATTTAGAGCCTGGCTGCTGGTCTCTGAATTTCCTGAATCAGGCCCTGTGGTGGCAAGGCGCGATGCTTGCAGCTGAAGCCGTGGCTGGCCTCTCACTGATGGCAGGCTACTTATCATCCATCTCATGTTTTGTGGCATGGGTCGTCTGGACCAGTATTCTCAGACGCACAGAACCAGCAGCCAATGCCGGTGACTACTGGATGGCTTGCCTTTTGTACTGGGGCATGTTTCTACCACTCGGTGACATGTTTTCCATTGACAGCCTTCTCAAAAAGAAAACAAAGCACGCGACCATGAGCCTCGCGTCAGCAGCGTTCCTCGCCCAAGTACTTGCTGTGTATTTGTATGCAGGCATCAGCAAATTACAGGGCGATTGGCTCAATGGTTCTGCCGTTGGTTATGTACTGTCTGTTCACGATCACGGAACGTGGGTGGGCGAATTTCTTACCACCTCCAAAATAGCTACCAGCTTCCTGACAACATCAACACTCTTGCTTGAGATAGGTGGGCCATTCCTTTTTCTGTTCTGTGGAAACCGTTCCGCGCGACGCTTAATCGCCTTCTTGTTCATCTTTTTCCATATTGGCATTTGGATAACTCTAAGCGTTGGCCTGTTTTCCCCCATTGGCATTACTGCGTGGCTAGCATTAATGCCATGGCACTCGAAGCGTGCGCAACCAGACACTGAAAGCCACGACCACAGTAGAGATCGCAGGCCGTTCTTTCAATGTTCCGATGGAGTACGCAATTGTGTTGTGTTCGTATCTCTTTCCGTAGCTGGGATGGCGCTTTTCTACGATCTGTCTGGACGCGACGAAAAACGCCCTCGCTGGACTACGGTGACCATCAACGCACTGACACTCGAACAGCCGTGGGGGGTCTTTGGGCGAGTTGGTCCGCAGGAACAGTGGATTACAGGAAAGGCTTCCTTAAAAGATGCACGTGTTATTGACTTGCTACGACAAGGAAAGCCCTTTAATGCCGTTCGCCCGCCCGGCGGGTTTTCGTCACTCCCAAACCATCGCTGGCATAAGATTTTTTGGGAACTACCAAAAACACGACAAGCACCATTACGAGAATCAGTTGCAGCAGGGCTTGTTGCCGACTGGAACCGCCGTCATCCAGAATCAAAAGCGGTCCAGACACTTGAAATTTATTTTACCCAAGTGATTCACGAAAATACGGGTACTGCACACGAATTCCCTCAACTCAACCAGGAGGGCATTGCTCAGGGATTTGCACCAAACACTATTTTAAGACAATGGCTACTGGCATCCTGGCCACCACAAGGAGTCGGCTCAGGAAATCTTTACCGGTTCCTAGACGAAAACAAATCGGCCCCGTAACAACTAATCGAAAAATTGTGAGAATCGTATCCTGAAAAAAGTTACACTTATATTCGGTACAGTTGTTTAACTAATGCGAGAGTGGCGGAATTGGCAGACGCGCTGGATTTAGGTTCCAGTACCGCAAGGTGTGGGGGTTCGACTCCCCCCTCTCGTACTCACCTACAGAGACATGTTGGACCAACAAAAATCAGCCGGTCATCATGCGTGAACGGCCGAGCGCTTCCTCCGCCTCTTCTATTTTACCCGCCCGCATACACGCAACACTCAGTGCCGTGTAACTGAACGGCTCATTTGGCTCGAGTTCACAGACACGCCTTGCGTGCTCAACAGCTTTTTCATGTCGTTCCAATCGAGTACACCAGGCCGCCAGAGCCGAATATGCCAGTGCAAAGTCTGGATTTTCAGCGACAACTGCCTCGAGAGCAGTCACTGCCTCTTCCAGTTTCCCGTCATTTTTCAACTTTTCTGCCGCCTCATACGCATCGTCTTGATTCATTATTGAACCCTTTCCAAGAGCATTCGTCTTCTTTGTTCGGTATTTTTTCACCGCTCACTTTTCTGCAGGATGAATTTTAGCGTTATTTCGTGCATTGTCGCCTGACGGCTGTTTATTTAGTGGCTCTCTGGAAAACACGAAGAATAGGAGGACTCGGGCGTTTCCTTCGTTTTAATTCTGCCAAAATGGGATTGAATTCAAACGGCCTACAGACCGATAAACCGCTGAGACGACAATCTTGCTGGACAACCCCGCACAACAGGCAATTCGTGAGCATTCATCCACTGGCACTTGTGAGTCCCGAAGCTGAACTGGGAGTCGGCGTTTCTGTGGCTGCGTTCGCAACCATTGAAGCCGGTGTTTCTCTTGGGGACTATTGCGCTATTGGAAGTGGTGCCGTCATCAAAACCGGCGTATCAATTGGCTCCAATAATGAGATTGGCGAACATGCAGTTATTGGTGGGCAACCACAGCATACTGCCCGCCCAGAAACAGTCGGAAAAATTGTCATCGGTGAGCACAACGTTTTTCGGGAAGGTGTCACGATTCATCGAGCGCTGAAACCTGATGGGCAAACAAAAGTTGGCGATCACAATTACCTTATGGCGGGTGCCCATCTGGGCCATGATACACACCTTGGTAATAATTGTATTTTTGCCAACAATTCACTCGCAGGTGGACACGTTGTTATTGAAGATCGATCCTTTGTGTCTGGTGCCGTTGCGATACATCAATTCTGTCGCGTTGGTCAGTTCTCAATGATTGGCGGGCATGCCAGAGTCGTTCAAGATGTGCCACCATTCATGCTGATCGATGGCCAATCAGGAAGCATAGTTGGTCTGAATACGATTGGGCTTCGGCGAGCTGGTTATCCAGCAGACGAACTCACCGCACTCAAGGCGGCGTATCGCGTCATTTACCGTAGAGGCCTGCCTTGGACAGAAGTCCTGGAGACACTCAAGGCAGAATTTACTACCGGCCTCGCAGCGCATCTTCATACTTTCCTTGCTCAGGGGAGGCGAGGCTTTGTGCAGGAACGACGTTCACCACCGTCTTCTGCAGCGACGGTACGGCTACGAATTGCCGACGATGAGAAGCGCAACATCAGAGCAAAAGCTGGTTAAAACGGCCCTTAAGCGGTCTCTCACGCAGCCATCTGTTGTGTCAGCTGCTGATGCGGTATCTGAAAAAGTCCCGATCACGGGCCTGTGATGCGTTGTAGACTTCAGAGAGATCCTCATGGAGTTTTTTTACTTGTTTCACCCGGAAGCATCTCTGCTCAGGAAGAATCTCCATGCAACTACTCACCTTTACTACAGGCGGACAGCAATACGGCATCGACACCCGGAATATTGTTGAAGTACTGCCGTTTATTTCTGCCCAGGAGCTCCCGCAACAAGCAGAAGAAATACGTGGTCTTATCCGCTATCGAGGAAAGTTGTTGCCAGTAATTGATCTGTGCCAACACATCCTAGGCCGCCCATGCCAGTTGCGGCTTGGAACGCGGACGATCGTCGTCAAAACGATTCCCGACAATACCGAGGACATGTCATTATTGTTTGCTATCACAGCCGAAGACGTAGTCGGTATTTCCACAACGACGTTTGATAGCACGAGCTGTGATCCTTCAGGATCTTTTCTCGGACCAATTGTCGATGCCGAGGGTAACGCATCCGACCCGATTTCTATTCAAATAATTGCGGTTGAAGTACTAGGGGAAAATAAAAATCTACGAGCATTAATGAGTTACACGCGACCAGAATTAAGTCGGCACAAGGCAGGTGAACCGGATCCCACAAGGTGAGCCGATGACAACCAACCACCACAGTTCGTCTGCTCAGCGCACTACGAAGCAGCCCCTTGCTATAAACGTAAACACGGTCTCTCGTCTTGCGGAAATGGTAAGCCACACGATCGGCTTTGACCTCGAACGCATTGGGGTGAATTCCATAATCCGAGCGGCTCATGAAGTCCAGGCTTATTCAAATGCGTCGACAATCAAAACCCTTGAAGATCAGCTCGTCCACGATCCGGTGTGTCGCCAACTGTTCATTGAATCCATCGTTGTCCCAGAAAGCTGGCTGTTTCGCGAACCAAAGGTTTTCCAGCATATAAACACACTGCTTTGCCAACGCCTCAAAAAACAGTCGGAGGTGAAAATCCTCTCGGCTCCCTGCGCGACTGGCGAAGAAGCCTGCTCGATTGCCTTATCGCTGCTTGAGTCGGGTCGCTCACAAACCCAATTCCGCATCATTGCCACCGATATCAGTCGGCACGCAATCAAACAAGCACAAAGTGGCATATTTTCTGAGAACGCTTTTCGCACTATTGATGAAACACGAAAGAACAGGTGGTTCACCTCAACAGCAACAGGGTGGCGGGTAGCTCCCGAGATACAAGAAAACGTTGAATTTTTGGACCACAATCTTCTCCATTCTCATACGGAAAATGAACTGATACAGAAAGCACAAGGACGGTTTGATCTTATCTGCTGTCGGAACTTACTCGTCTACTTTACGAAGGCTAAGCGGAACAAGCTTATTCGGACACTTGCACGTTTACTGAAGCCCGCTGGGGAGCTCGTTGTTGGGGCAGCGGAGGCGGTTATTCTTCCTACCGGTGATTGGGAGCCAACTGGCCCGCTCACTTTTCATAAACGCAAAAAAGCCTGCGAGTCATCACCATCACAACAGAAAGCAGTGCAGGAAAGCAGAAGCAAAAGACCCTCTCGTCCTCAAGAAGAAATCGGCCAATGTAAACATGCCAATCCAACAGTCCCCTCAGATAAGGCCACTGCAATTTCTGCTGCTTCTGCAGAGATTATCCGAGAGGTCGAAGCTCTCGCAAATACTGGTGCCATAGAGGATGCTATCCAACTCTGTCAAAAATCACTCCAAAGCGATGCCGCCCAGACTGATCTGCTGTACATGCTGGCAATTCTTTACCAAACGGCTGGGGACTTCGAGACGTCTGAAAAACTACTGGAAAAAGCGGTTTACCTTGAACCGCGACACGAAGGGGCTCTCCTTTCTCTTGCACTGATTGCCAAGCGACGAGGTGACACGACGGCGGAACGAAGGTATCGTCGGAGTGCTTCTTTCGGAGGTTTACATTCATGAAAAAGACAAACAAGCCCGTACAAAGCGCGACGCTAAAGGTGATAGAGGACGGCAGTGCCCCTGAAAATCGACCACTTGACTGCTGGAGAGTGATTGGTGTCGGTGGAGATCGAAGCTGCTCAGAACTCGAAACGTATATCCATTGCCGGAACTGCCCGGTAATGGCTGATGCCGCCGAAGCATTCTTCAACCGTGCACCGCCGGACGGATACCTTGATGAATGGCGACAAGTTCTGGAGACAACCCCGGAAAACACTGAATCAAGTGGCCTCAGTGTCCTTGTTTTTCGGCTGGCTGATGAATGGTTTTCACTTGCTGCTGAGTCACTGACTGAAGTCACTCCGCTACGCAAAATTCACACCATTCCCCACCGAAGCAATTCTGTATTCGCTGGCATGGTGAACGTACGTGGACAGTTACTTCTTTGCTGCTCTCTACACGGGCTCCTAGGGCTTCGACAGATAGACCCACAGGTATTGAAGTTAAAAAAAGCTTCCGATCAGAAAAATGATGACAATCGAACTATCCAGCCATCTGATGATGCTGCGATTCTTGCCCCTGAGAGACTCTTGGTCACCTCGCTCACTACCGGCCGCGTAACACGCAGATGGACCTTTCCTGTTAATGAAGTTGCTGGTGTACACCGCATTAGTAACGAAGAACTACGAGAGGTTCCGTCGACGGTTGGCAAGCCTGGCCAACGATTTTCAAGTGCCTTGTTTTCGTGGAATTCGCGCACCGTGAGCCTCCTTGATACAAATCAGATTTTCGAGGGAATCCACGAACAAATCCCATCCTAAGGCAGCAGCTTTTTTAAAGAAGGTGTTCACGTGAATGACGACTTAAGCGGTTTTTCTATGCTTGAACTGTTTCGGCTGGAAGCTGAAAGCCAGGCGGAAATTCTATCTTCAGGAGTTCTTGCAATTGAAGAACAACGTCAGTCTGCTGAAATAATTGAGTCACTTATGCGAGCAGCTCATTCCCTGAAGGGCGCTGCTCGTATTGTGGGCCTCGATGCTGCTGTACAAGTTGCCCACGCCCTTGAAGATGTATTTCTCGCAGCTGGTGACGACAAAATAAGTGTTCAACCAACACACGCAGACATCCTACTCACGGGGATCGACTTTCTTTCCTCTATCGCTGCTGCTGACAATGGCAACGACGCAATCTGGCAAGACCAAGCCAACGCGTGTGTCCGGGCACTGCAAGCACTTGCTTCCAGTGCCCCCCAAAAAGCAAGTCATCCAACATCAGAGACTGTTAAACCGCCAACTTCAGAAGACACACATAAAGAGCAGTCACCAATACTGGAGGGCTCCAGTAAGGCTGAACCAACCCATCAGGCAACCGAGACGGCTGACAATTGGAAGCCGGAGCACGGTTCCCTTCAAGAACCAGCAGAAACAGGATTTAAATCTACTGCTGAGGTTGAACCCACTAGAACGATTCCTGCCGATGTGTCGACCCCACAAAAAGAACAAGGTCCACAGGATTCTGCCAAGCCACACGTAGATCCTACTGATTCCTCAAAAGATGAGGAGGATCGAGTTGTTCGAGTCTCTGCAGGGAGCCTCACAAGACTTGTAGGGCTCGCGGGGGAATCTCTCGTTGAGGCACGCCAGTTGAGGCCATTTGCAGACTCTCTACTTGCTCTCCGTGAATTTCAAACAGATTTATGTGATCAGATTACAGGATGTGAAGAGAAGATTCGTAGCGTTGAATTACCTCCCTCACAAATGACGCTCATCGAGAGTTTGCGACAGCGATCAGTTCAGAGCCTCGACAAACTTACAAAAATCATAGAGGCTTTCGAAGGGTTTGCTCGACGCAATGAAGATCTTTCGGAGCGACTGCACCGAGAAGTAATCTTCAGCCGAATGAGACCTCTCGCCGACGGCATTCATGGCTTCCCGAGACTTGTGCGAGATGTATCACGTCAACTTAACAAGCAGGTTCGGCTTGTAGTGAACGGTGAACAAACCGGTGTTGATCGGGATATCCTCGACAAACTTGAGGCTCCACTTTCGCATCTTGTTCGTAATGCCCTCGACCACGGCATGGAATTGCCGGACGATCGTCTGCGCGAGGGGAAACCTGCCGGCGGAACGATCACAATTGACGCGGGGCACCGGGCAGGAAGCCTTACCATCAGTATCACGGACGACGGACGTGGAATTAGCCTTGAATCTCTAAAAACAAAAATTATTGAACGCGAACTCGTTACTCCTCAGGTCGCCGAGCGACTTTCAGAGGCTGAACTTCTTGAGTTTTTATTCTTACCAGGATTCTCAACCCGAAATAAAGTTACCGAAATTTCTGGAAGAGGTGTAGGGCTGGATGTTGTTCAGACCATGGTGAAGGCTGTTGGCGGGACTGTCCGAATAACCACTCAGCCTGGCACGCAAACGTGCTTTACTCTGCAACTGCCGATCACCATGTCTGTTATTCGAGCCCTGCTTGTTGACATAGGAGGCGAACCTTATGCCTTTCCGTTACCCAGAATTGATCACATCCTTACGTGTCGACGAGAAGAAATTGAATCGGTCGAATCTCGTAATTATATCGACCACGATGGCGTTGCAATCGGCCTTGTACACGCCAGCAATGTCTTTGACATTAAGACACCCGACAGCGACGAAGACACCCTCTCGATTGTTGTCGTGAGTGATAGAGGCCAGCGTTTCGGATTAGTAATAAATGCATTTTTGGGTGAGCGTGATCTCGAAGTTCGTCCACTTGATTCACGACTTGGGAAGGTACCTAACATAAGCAGCGCCTCGCTCTTGGAAAACGGAGACCCCGTTCTGATTGTTGACATTGAAGACCTTGTTCGGTCAATCGATAGCTTACTTACTGGTCGTGGAATTTCTCCAATTGATGCGGCCCGAGAAGAACTGGAAGCCAGTCAAGCAAAGCGGATATTGGTTGTTGATGACTCAATCACTGTACGAGAACTCGAGCGGCAACTGCTTCAGTCACGAGGGTATGAGGTAGATGTTGCAGTAGATGGAATGGACGGATGGAATGCTTTTCGTAGTACACCCTACGATCTTGTTGTGAGTGATGTCGACATGCCTCGAATGGATGGGATTGGTTTAGTCACCCTCATTAAAACTGATGCACAACGTAGCCATGTCCCTGTCGTTATTGTGTCCTACAAAGACCGTGAAGAGGATCGGCTACGAGGTCTTGATGCCGGAGCGAATCGGTACCTCACGAAAAGTAGTTTTCAAGACGACACGTTCCTTGAAACAATCTTCGACCTTATTGGTGAGCCCACCGACTAAAATTAACTTGTGACTCAATTGCAGCCATTAAATCAAGGACCGTCCGTTCCGCAGGGTCACCGTTGAGCCCAATAACCTGAACACCCACTGGCAGCCCAATACTTTCGATGTCCGTTTGACTTGCAGCTCGCAGAACACGATCAAAGCTGAAGGCACGGCCAGATTGCTCGTCCCTACGAACTCGAGTGACTGGAACAACACCGGCCGTCAAGTCCACAAGATTAGCCAGAAGACACGGTGATGCTGCTGCAACAAGACGCGCTGCAGTTCCATGTTGTAAAGCGGGTAATGAAGATACTGGACAAATGATGGCATCAAATTCCTCGGCCGTATCTCGCATATGTTTGATAATCTGCTCGCGGCGCGCAACCAATTCTTTGAATCCTTTTTGGCTTCGTGGTCCAGTTGCCATCAAAGCAGCTGCATCAATTCGATTGCCAATAATCCTCATGAACGCAGCAAGAAACGGACGAATCCATCGCGGTAAACCTCCTATCCGCAAAAGTTTTGCAATACCAGGTATCGGTTTATCATCACCAAAGAGCTGCTGAATATCACGCCCACCATCAGCGGAAAGAAGCCCGAACATGACCCAGGCGGCCTCTTGTGCAACCTCATCTTGAATAAATTCAACATGGTGCCCGGCTTGAACCAGGGCCTGAGAAGCTTCACGAACTGCCCTTTTTATTGCTGGAGAAGGTTCAATAATTCCAGCGTCTTCCCAGACTGCAATTTTCTTCGAACGAAATGGTTCTTCTCGATTGTTTACCAGCTCAAGAGAATCTGCAACGAGTTTGAGATCAGCAACATTTGACGCTAAGAATCCCGTACGAGAAGACACGACGCCAAAGCTTGGCATCGAGTTGAAGGCTCCTCCCTTGCCCAACATACCTGTTGAAGGAAGAAGAGATGGCACACCGCACGCGTGCGCTGGCTGGCGAACGCTACCAGCCAAATCGTTACCCACGCCTAACGAAACCACGCCAGCGGCAACAAGCGCAGCATCGCCACCGCTCGATCCACCTGGACCTCGTGCCTTCGTTTCCGGATGATTGGTTTGTCCCCAAACTGGATTTGTTGTTTCATGCAAATACATTGCTTGTGGAATATTTGATTTTCCTACAACCACAACACCGCATGCTTTGAGTTGCTGCACAATAGACGCATCTTCAGTATCAACCAAACCGCACCTAGAAGGGATGCCAAGCGTTGTCTGGAGCCCCTGAACTGAGAAACATTCTTTTATGCTAGCCGGAACACCTGAGAGAGAGCTTTCTCGATCAACGTTGACACATACTTCTTGTGCATCCTCGTAATGAGGCTGCGCGAGCGCATTGAGCCACCCATGTGTCTTTCGAAATTGCTGATACGAGTCCGAAAGGACCTGCTGTGGACTGGTCGTTTTATCGTGGACAGCGCGTACTATTTCACCAATTGAACCTCGGGGCATTGAGAACCCTTCCTAAACTTACATTTCCTTAGACCACAAACTCCACCGGATCCGCTGACAGTCCGTGTATAGGTCCATATCGTCGGTAAAGACTTTCCACCAAATATTTCTCAGACACCGACTCTCCGGAGACCCTCTCTACAAGTGCTTCAGACTTGTGGGTTCTACCAAAAGCATGAATATGTTGGTGAAGCCAGTGGAGAAGTGGAGTAAAGTCACCTGCCCGAATTTGTTCAGCAAGGCCAACACCCGCCTGTTGAGCAGCGTTCATTATCTGTGCAGAAAAGATATTGCCTAGCGTGTAGGTCGGGAAATAGCCGATTAATCCGGCCGGCCAATGAATATCCTGCAACACGCCCTCCCGGGCGGTCGGTGGACGCTTTCCAAAGTCGGCTTCAAAGCGTTCGTTCCAAGCATCTGGAAGATCAACAACCGCAAGATTTCCATGAATGATCTCTCGCTCAAGATCAAACCGCATCATTACATGCAAGTTATACGTTACCTCGTCTGCCTCAACACGAATAAAATTTGGCTCAACACTCCTCACTGCTTCTGCCAATTTATCTGATGTCACGTCATCAAATGATTCAGGAAAAGCTTTTCGAGCAAGTGGGTAGCACCATTCCCAGAATTCAGGTGAACGACCTACAAGATTTTCCCAGAGTCGTGATTGTGATTCATGAATGCCAAGAGAAGTCGCCTCGCCAGGCGGCAAACCAAACCAATCAACCGGCAACCCCTGTTCATAGAGACCATGCCCAGCCTCATGAAGAACACTGTAAAGAGCTGTGGGCAGAAACGCTTCGTCCCAACGGGTCGTGAGCCGACAATCGTTAGGACCAAGCGTTGAGCAGAAGGGGTGGGCTGTTGTATCAAGACGCCCTCTCTCAAATTGAAAACCTATTTTTTCAATAATTTGGCGGACAAATGTTTGTTGTGATAGAAGTGGAAAAGCACCCCGAAGAACCGTGTCCTGCGGCCTGTTCGTTGACTCAAAACAGCCGCGAACAAGAGGTGCCAAAGCTTTCCGCAACCTTGAAAACCTCGCATCGACGGACCTCCATCGAGCTCCTGGTTCGTAATCATCCATCAGGGCATCATAGGGATCCAACTCTGGGCTCTGACACGTCGCCAGTTCTCGCTTGAGTGAAAACATTTTCTCCAGATGGACGACCATCTTTTTCCATTCTGACGCTTCAACAGCGCGCACCCATTCCTGCTGAGATTCAATCGATGTTCGAGCAATCTCTTCAACAAGCCTTCCCGGCACACGAGACTGTTTCTGAAAATCCTCATGAAGCAATCGAATCGTTGACTGGACAACTTCGGGCCCATCCGTCGCAAGCGAGCTATCCGCAAGTTTTTCCAGCCTCTCTCCTTGCTCTTTCTTTGTTCGCTGGGCATGAGTAAGAGCTGCTAATGTTGCTGCTTGGTCCGCTCGAAAATCACCTGCCGCAGCTGGCAGCATCGTCTGTTCGTCCCACTGCAGCAAACCATCGACGGTTGCCAGAAGAGATACTGACTTTGCATGCTCACACGAGGCTAGAAAATCCTCGTAACCTGACTTCTCATTGACTACATCTGAATAATTCACTCTTTCTCCAACTCACAAAGGTTAAAATGTTCTATTTACCCTGTTCATTTTTGACAATGACAATACGGCACTACTTAAATCTGATTATCATGATGATTGACTACAGTACACAATTTTGAAATCCCCACACACAAGGACAGTCATTCACGATGCTCGATGCACTCATTATTGCAGCCCACCCAGATGACGCTGAACTTGGGATGGGAGGAACCATTCTGAGAATGCTTGAAGATGGCTTGCGTGTCGGCATTCTGGATCTCACCAATGGCGAGCCCACTCCGCTCGGAACACCAGAAATCCGGATGGGTGAAACACAAGCGGCAACTGACGTATTGGGTATCACATGGAGAGAAAACCTCGGACTTCATAATCGGAAACTTCAGCCTGACTTGGCTGCACGAACAGCTCTTGCCGGTGTCATGAGACAAACCCGGCCCCGATGGCTTTTTACTCATTATTGGATCGATGCCCACCCTGACCATGTTGCTGCATGTGAACTTACTGAAGCTGCACGATTCTGGGCAAAACTTTCAAAATGTGACCTACCATCCACGCCCCATCACCCGGAACGCATCTTCCACTTTTGGAGTGTCCACCAAAAGACTCCCCCTCAACCGTCTTTCGTAATTGACACAACGAAGACCCACCAAAAGAAACAAAAAGCTATTCTCTGCTACAAAAGCCAATTCCCCACTCCCGAGTCGGGGTTATCTGTTCCCGAGCGGGTAGCGGCTGGAGATGCTTGGTGGGGGACGATGATTGGCACAGCCGCCGGTGAACCCTTCGCCTGCCGTGAACCAATTGCTTTGTCCGGATTTGGTGACTTACGGTGACTTTCACGAAGAGAGGGTTCTTCTCAAAAAGGACGTTTCATACACCTCGTGAAGTCTGGGCGCTTCAGGCAGGCTTATTGTGTCAAAACGAGCGGCCGATTGAGTACAGCCTGCTTGGATGAGGGAGACTTCGCAGGCTAGCACGCAGAACTCTGGTGAGCAGCGTGCATGAGAGCCGAAGACACTTTTAGGTAGGCACTAGTACCTGCCGCTTTCACTGAACGCCAGTACGCTCTCGCTTTCGCCGGAAGGAAAAGCACTCATGGCCTCTCGAGATATAAACGTCGTTGCACTCGTAAAGGGCAGTGAGCGATATGTGTTTCTCTACGATGACGACAGTAGAACAGAAACACTGAGAACGCTTAACCGCTACGCGTCAGATCCAAAACTTAGCTTTTCCTGGTACGACGCGTCCGTCCTTGGCCAAAAGGTTCGTCAAAACAAGTCTCATTCACGAAGAGAAGGCATAGCTCCACGAGTTGACCGTCGAACCTCGTAGCTTCAGTGTGCAACAACTGCCTTCGGATAACGATTCCACATCTCTCTCATTTTATATTTAAAAGGTTATGGTCGATCACGCGGCGAACCCTGCTTTTAGAGAGTCTTTGAATCGCTATCTTCGTTTCTTGGCAGCTGAAAGAGGTGGTGCAACCCATACGGTAAAAAGTTATCGTGAGGACTTGCTCCAACTTATCGATTACCTCCAAGATGCCGGCTGCAACCGACCTGCAGACGTCACGACAGTTATACTTCGCCGTTACGCGGCAGCCCTTCACGCTACGGGCTACGCACCAACTACAATCGCTCGCAAGCTAGCGAGCATCCGTAGTTTCTATCGATTTGGCCACAGAGAAGGGTGGGTCTCATCAAACCCGGCCCAGCCTCTTCGGAGTCCAAAGAGGGGCCGTTCTCTCCCAAAATTCTTAACCGGAGATGAGATAGCACGTTTGCTGGTGGCTCCTTCTGCCACCACTGATGCAGGACTTCGTGATCGGGCAATCCTCGAGCTTCTCTATTCTTCCGGTGTTCGTGTAGCGGAATTAGCTGCAGTGAATGACACCGATCTTGATCTTGAATCTGGCACTGTGAAGGTGCGTGGCAAAGGACGTCGAGAACGGCTGGGAATAGTTGGATCACACGCACGCCAAGCAATCAAAAGATGGCAACAAGTCCGAAAGAGATTTGGAAAGCGACAATCAGCTGGAAGCACACACCCCCTTTTTCTTAACAAATTCGGTGGCCGGCTTTCGGTGAGAAGTATTGGCCGTTTATTAGAAAAACATCTCGCAACGACTGGACTGACCGGCCGAGCAAGCCCTCATACACTTCGTCACAGCTTTGCCACACACTTACTTGATGCCGGTGCGGACATTCGGAGTGTTCAAGAACTTCTCGGACACAAAAGTCTCGTTACGACGCAAATTTACACTCACGTTACGACGAGCCGTCTACTTGAAGCATTTGAAAATGCGCATCCGAGGGCACACTAGCTGATCATTTCATTAAGCAAGCCCACGCCTCACTGCCCAAACAGCAGCCTGAGTACGATCACTTACGGCGAGCTTTCGGAGAATATTTTGAACATGCTCTTTCACAGTTTCCACGCTTATTGTCAGAGATTGGGCAATTTCCTTGTTGGAAAGCCCCAGTGCCACGTGCCGCAAAACCTGCATTTCTCTCTGAGTAAGTGGGACATCGGGATCAGGTGTCACAACACGATTGGCCATGGTTGTCGCCACTCTACGCAACTCTCCAGCACGCATTGGGAGTTGCCCGGAAGCAGCTCCCGTAATTGACTCCAGCAGCTCTTCCCGGCTGGAACCCTTGAGAATGTAGTCATGGGCTCCCGATGCAACGGCTCGGGCAATGTACGTTGGATTGTCAAACGACGTGAGCATAATGCACCGCACACTCGGGACGTCACCACGAATTTTTTCGAGTGCAGCGAGACCATCATTTCCGGGAGCCATCCTAATATCGAGCAAAACAACATCGGGCTTATGCTTCCGTGCAAGACGGACAACTTCCTCCCCAGTTGAAGCTTCCGCAACTATCTCAATATCAGTGCCAGCAAGGAGGCTCACAAGCCCACATCGCACAACCTCATGGTCATCCGCAATGATAACTTTGACACTGGTTGCAATTTGTTTCAAGGAACATTTTTCTGTGTGAATAGCAAAAACTGCTTCAAGGAATTACACCATTTGAACTTCAAAAGTGGACATTTTTCTCATTTATTTTGCCCGGAAAGCTTTATGGCTTGCCTAAACACGATGATCAAACATTCAATGTCGCATCTTCGAAATGGAGTGATTAAGTGCAGCGGTAGAGTCGCGTTGAAGACCAAAAGTTTTTCGGTGCAAGAAGCCACTCAGGAGGGACTCAAATTCTAGCAGTTAATAGGAATCCTTGTAACTCAGGAATTCCACGACTTTCACGTCACACTGAAGGCATGGGGGGGTTCGCATGGGGGGATAAGCGAGGAACAACATCCGTCGGGTTGCGTACGTGTATCAGAACTGCAAGAACTTTAAAAAAATGGAAATACTTTCTACGAAGGCTAGCCGCCTCATTAAAACTTATTTTCAGCGTCTGCTTCTCACTATCCTTAGTGAGTTCACGCTTAGTGAGGTGGCGATCCACCATCCCTCATCAAATCAAGAAGCGCTTGCGCACCCTGGCTTAAGAGCTTTTCAGCAACCTCACGGCCAAGTGATGCGGCACTTTCTGAGTTTCGCACTTGCGAGGAACAAGACGCTGTTCGCATTTCTACGTTTCCTCCAGCATCAGATAGCACACACCCTCCCAAGGTGAGATTGCCATCTGCTTCAAATTTTCCCCAACTACCAATTGGTGCGAGGCACCCCCCAGCGAGAGCCGCCAGAAGCGCACGCTCGGCGATAGTTGCCAGGTACGTTGCAGAATCATGTATCGGTTCAAGCATTTCTCGTACCCGTTGATTTGCTTCCTTGATCTGAATAACCAAAGCTCCCTGAGCCACCGCAGGCCAGAACTCTGGTGGCTGCAGTAATTCCGTTATCCTTCCCGCACGGCCAAGCCGCTCAAGGCCTGCAGCTGCGAGAACAACAGCATCAAGTTCCCCTTCATCAAGCCGCTTCAGACGTGAATCAACGTTGCCTCTGATAGCAACAATCTGCAGGTCTCGACGAACCGCCTGAATCTGAATTCGTCGCCGAATGCTCGCTGTGCCGACACTTGCATCCGCTGGTAAATCACGAATCGCGACCCCGTCCCGACTAACTAAAACATCAAATGGTGTCGCCCTGAGCGGAGTACATGCAAATTCAAGACCAGGCGTCATTGCTGTTGGCAGGTCTTTCAGACTATGGACCGCCAGATCTATTCGTTCTTCGAGGAGTGCTTTTTCAAGCTCACGAACAAAGACACCGTCATTCCCAATCTGTGCAATTGGAACAGTCTGCTGCTGATCCCCACGAGTCGAGATGATCACTTCTTGTACTTCAAAGCCAAAACTCCGCAGTTGATCTATGACATGGCCTGTCTGAGTTCGAGCGAGCTGGCTTCCACGAGTTCCAACCCGCACCATCTCACCAGCACGTTTTTCCACGTTTTTTTCATTCCCTCTGATATATGGTTTGTCTCAAAAAAATTTTGCTTCGCAAACTCTAATGATTGCCTTCAGACTCCATAGCCTCGTCTGTTCTGGCAAGAACAGCAGCGTAAACAACTCTGGCATTAATCTCCAGCAGACAGCGTGTTATAGCTGACAGTGTAGCTCCAGTGGTTGCGACATCATCTACCACGAGCACTCGCTTACCTGTGAGTTGACTACCCACACCCGAAAATTTAGCGAAGGCATTTGCAGGTCGCATTTTGGCTGACAATGACTTCTGAGGCCTCGTAAATATCCGTTGTTTTATATCACAGCGATACGGAACTCCGAGACGTGACGCAATTTTTCTTGCCATAGTATTTGCAGCATTTGTCCCTCTTTCCCATCGCTTACGCCAATGCATGGGAACTGGAACAACAGCATCTAACTTCAAATCACGTATGGCCGGATGCCGTTCAATAAGAAGATCCGAAAGAGCTTCCACAAGGCCTTCGCCTGCAGGCCTCTTACCCGCCAAGACACTCTCACGTAGGAGGTCTTGATAACTGCCAAGCACAAAGATCTGCTGCCACAAAATCTTTTCCTCACCCAGTTGCTGAGCGAGTTTTTGACACAAAGGGCATGAAGTGTCGCTGGGCCTCGGAAGACCACAACAGTCACAGCGTGGACTCAAGTCAGTTACTTCAAACCGACATGTTTCGCACAAAGGAATATCGTTTCCAGCCTGTCGACTTTCTTGCGACTGGTCTTTGAAGATGTCTTGTCCACACGCCACACAACTTGCTGGAAAAAAAATGGTGCTCAATTCGATCAGCTGCTGCCTTGCCCAGCCTTTGCAACCGACCCAACTAATCGGCAATCGTCTGTAATTTCTCACCATTTCATTTGTTCCCGATTTAGGACAGACAAAAGAATTGACGCTGACAGACAGCCTACCTATCTTTCCGGAATTCGGCATCTATTCCCTTGGCAGCTTCATTTCATGCTGATTGATCGCTACCTCATTCGTGCCCAGCTACAATCATTTTGTATTGTCTTTATAAGCCTTGCTGGACTGACGTTCGTCATCGATGCATTCACGAACCTCGAAGAGTTCATGCTTCATGCGGAAAAAACAGGTGGGCTTCTACGGGTTCTTGGCATGTACTACGGCTATCGACTCATCTCATTTTTCGATGCCACGAGCCCCATTATCTCGTTAGCCAGCGGAATGTTTGCTTTATCGTGGCTTGAACGACATAACGAACTCACCGCCCTACTAGCAGCCGGAATTACTCGATGGAGAATCGCAAAACCTGCGATTCTTTTCACGATCTTTGTGAGCCTTCTTGCCATTGGCAACCGAGAGTTTGTACTCCCTTCGATACGGTTTGTAATCGCACGTAATGCACAAGATCTCGATGGGCAGAGTCAAAAAAACTTTGAGGCCCGATATGACCATGAAACTGAAATACTATTCCGTGGACAATCATATCAAGAGGCTTTGCAGCGTCTTGAGTCACCAAGTCTACTCATGCCTCCCTTGCTGGCTGAACTCGGCCCACAGATTGATGCAGCCAATGCTATCTGGGAACCAGCAGCAACAGAACACCCCGCAGGGTATCTGCTTCGTGGGGTTTCCCGACCACCAGACATTGATTCGCTACCCGCTCTCAAACTTAGAGATTCAACTGTGGTTTATACAGTTGAAGACTCTCCATGGCTAAAACCCAATGAATGTTTTGTGACAAGTGGTGTGAGTTTTGAGCAAATGATCGGCTCGAGTAATTGGAGCCTTTATTCATCGACCAAGAATCTGATCAATGCAATTTCAAATCCTAGCCTAGGCGTTGGTGCAGAGGTTCCCCTACGTGTCCATTCTCGGTTCGTTGCCCCGTTTCTCGACATTTCCCTCGTCTTGCTCGGTATACCGCTGGTGCTCGGACCGAGTCGACGGGGTGTCTTTGTAGCAGTTGGACTCTGTGTTTTAACGACTGTAGCGTTTTTCCTGACAATACTTGGATTCCACGCCCTAGCCACGAGTTACATTCTTGGACCGTCTTTCGCTGCCTGGGCTCCGCTTATGGTGATGGCTCCACTTGCAGCGTGGCGAGCGCAACCCATGTGGGAATAAAAGTATGGCAGGAAATTTTGAGCTCTGTCTCGCAACAAGTGGCACATCTTTCCCGATCCTCTTTTTTTAGCCAAGCCTTTTTTCTCGACCCGAACCACCCTCTCTGCCGATAGTATCAGAAGAGGCGCGGGACGCACCTCTCCAGCATCAAGGGAAACGTAATGCTGGAACCCAATTTGGCAAAGGAGTGCCCTCACAATGTGGATTAACACCACACGTTTTGGACGTATCGATGTTGATTCAGTCGATCTGCTGAACTTCCAAAGCGGTCTGCCCGGTCTCGAGCAATGCCGAGAATGGGCTCTACTTGCTGACGCTGAGAACGACGCTCTCGGCTGGCTTCAAAGCACAACCCGAGACGACGTCGCAATCGCGGTTGTCAGCCCGAGACGATTTGTACCTCAGTACCAAGTCCGGATACCAAGAAGTGAGCTTACGCCACTCCGGCTGCACGACATTCGGCAGGCGCAGCTTGTGGTAGTTGTCAGTAAAAACAACAAAGGACTTACACTTAATTTGAAAGCTCCAATCGTTATAAACCTTGAAGACCGTACAGGCCGTCAAGTTGTTGCGAGTGGAGACTTATCTTTGCATCAACAACTAGATCACACCCTAGCCACGCTTAAAAAGAGTGCATAATTCGATGTTAGCTGGAAGCTTGGAACACCAGCTTAAAAATACATCAGGAAGGAACCAACGATGCTCGTACTCTCTAGACAACGTGATGAAAGTATAATGATCGGCGACAATATTGTTGTCACGATCGTAGATATTCGTGGAGACAAAGTACGGCTAGGCATCAATGCACCTTCGGAAATTCCTGTGCACCGCCAGGAAGTCTATGAAGCCATTCAGCGTGAGAATATTCGAGCTGCCAGTCTTGAACCCGAAGAAACACGAGACATCGGCGGGCTCACGTCGAAGTGATCGCTCACTACAATCTCATCCGGCCGTCTGCCTCCACGAAGCCTAACGGCAGAGTTTCCGGATAATACACGCCTAAACTCACACCGATGTAGTGAATGCCTACCGTCGAGCCTACAGACACCATGTACCGTCATGCCAATTTGTATCTGACAAAACGGCTACGGGTTCAAGAAATACTGAGGCTCATTGCCCGGCCGCCATTTAATATTACAGCCGATACTCGGACGCTGCGGCTGGGGAAGTGGCCGAGATTCAAGCAAGGCATCGATAGCCTTTCGAAGATCCTCACCCGTCACGGGCACTCCGCTGTCAGGACGACTTTCGTCAAGCTGGCCTCGGTACACTAATTTGTGGTTCCCATCGAAAAGATAGAAGTCTGGTGTACAGGCTGCCCCATAGGTTTTTGCAACTTCTTGTGTTTCATCAAACAAATAGGGAAACGGATAGCCCCGCTGCTCACTTTCATGAACCATTTGCTCCGGAGAGTCGGCGGGGTGTGCTGCGACATCATTCGAATTTATAGCCACCATCCCGACACCCTTCGGCATGTACTCATGGCCGATCGCAGCCAACTCATTTGCCACATGTTTTACAAACGGACAATGGTTGCAAATAAACATCAAGACCGTCCCACGCTCCCCGGCAACGTCTGCAAAAGAAAGTGTTCGTCCGTCTATATTTGTCAGTGAAAAATCCTCTGCCTCTGTCCCAAGAGGAAGCATCGTGCTCGGAGTACGAACCATGTTCTTTTCCTTTAAAACGTGTCTCAAAAAACAACAAACAATTTACTGTGAACTATTTGCCCGAAACAGCTGGCAGGCATTTGCCGTGGTTGCGGCAGCAAGAGACTCAATTGTCTCTCCGCGAATATTTGCTAAACATCGAGCTGTATGCACCACGTGCGACGGCTCATTTCGTCTTCCGCGTAACGGTTCAGGAGACAAAAACGGGCTGTCTGTTTCAACAAGCAAACGATCAAGCGGGACTGTTTTGGCTACTTCCCGCAGCGACTCAGCTGACCGAAACGTCACCATTCCTGCAAAACCTATGTAGAACCCAAGCTCAAGGGCTTCAGCTGCTTCCTCGGCAGTCCCCGAGAAGGCATGCAATACACCAGTCATTGGCTTTTGTTGAGTTGCTTTTGCAAGCGTATCGATGACATCGCGAATGCTATCGCGAGTATGAATGACGAGTGGTAGTTCCGCTGCTTGCGATAAACCAATATGACGATCGAAAAACAATTGCTGATTTTCTTTGGAGGCGACTGTGCGAAACCAATCTAAGCCTGTTTCACCAATTGCAGAAACTTTTCCTGAGTCCACAAGATTCTTGATCCGGCCCCACTCTTTCTCATCAACATCATCAACATCATTTGGATGAATGCCTACGGCACAAAAAACACCTTCTTCCTTGTCACTTAATTGAACCGCTGCTTCGCTATCCGCCGCGCGTGTGCCAATAACAGTCATGCGTGAAACGCCTGCCGCACGAGCACGCTGAAGAACGTCTTTTGTATCTCCGCCATAACGCATTGGGTCGAGGTGGCAATGGCTGTCAAAATATTCTATAGGTGCCACAGAGAAAGCCTTTTATCATTATGAATAGGAACCAGCAGTAGCAACAAGAAATGATTCGACTACCAGACTACGGAGCAGTTGTCGCTACGTTATTCTTCAGCCTTTTTTCTTGCTGACGAAGCATGTCGAGATGCCCATCGACTGCCGAAATTGCCTCTCGAACAAGCTCAGCAGTCTTATCAGCAGCACTCCCTCTTTGACCAACAATCCCGTCTGCCTGATCGCGCAGACTTTGGAGCGATTTTTCTCGCTTCTCAAGATCAGCGATTAGTGTCGGAAGTAAGAAAGCGAGATCAACATCATGCCAACCTGTGAATGCCAGGGGGAAAAAGCTTTGAGGAAGTTCGAATTGTTCCGCCACAAGAATTGTTTCGGCTCGATCAACAAAATTCTGATGGTCTGAAACCACATCCACTAATGTGAGTTTAAGTGATTCATCACCTCGGTATGTCCAAACATTTGAATCAGAGAGATACATTAAGGGAGACTGGCGAAAAAGTCGTACGAGGCGACTAAGAACCACTTCCTCATTTTGTTTTGAATTCATAGTGCTGGAATCCCTAAAACCATCTGTTTTAATCTGACACCAAACTGAACATTTTTACGAGGCAATAACGCCTGCCAAATGGGCAGCTGCATAAAGGCCGGACCAAAAAACGCCGAAAACCACAACAGGCAGAACGAGGCCAGTAATCATTGCCCCCGAAATTGAAACAAACGGAAACGGGTCCGACACACGGTCTTCCGGAACCGGGTCAAAGGTCATCACCTTAAGTACTCGCAGGTAATAGAAGAGGCTTATCACCGTATTAAATCCACCAATAATCAACAGACTCAACATCAGAGGACTTTCCGCACCTACTGTGATTGCATCAACAAGCGAAGAGAACACGAGGAACTTTGCAACGAATCCAGCTAGAGGCGGAAGGCCAATAAGGCTCACAAGGACCACTGCCATGGCGACCACAATCCCAGGGCTTCCATGTATCAATCCGGCATACGATGAAATCTCTTCGCTTTTCAAGTGATTCCGAAGGAGAGCAACGATGCCAAATGCACCAAGGTTCATAAAAAGATAGGTGGCGAGATAAAACGCAACAGCTGACACTGCATCGCGTGCTCCCTCCACAGAAATTCCCACCATAGCAACCGCAGCAGCAACAGCCATCATGATATAGCCTGCGTGAGCAATGGTTGAATATGCCAGAAGCCGCTTCATGTTTGTCTGCCCGTACGCCGCTAAATTACCAAATGTGCAAGTAACGGCAGCAAAGAGACCAATCACATAAACAACAAAATGCCTCGCATCAACGCTTGCAACAGCGTTCGCGGACATGCCCACAGCAGCATCACCTACCGGGGCGGAAAAGGCGAAAGCCACCCGCACTAACAGTGCTACGGCAGCAGCTTTACTCGCCACAGACAGAAACGCACCGACCTCGGCTGCTGCACCTTCAAAAACATCTGGGCACCAAAAATGAAACGGGACCGCAGAGAGCTTAAACGCCAAACCAACGGAGAGCATAAGCCCTCCCAAACAAAGGACCATCGTACTTCCACTTGTCCCACCAGCTGCCAGTACACGAGAAATCTCAAAGGACACATCTGGCAAAACAAGTGTCCCCAACACTCCAGAAATCAGACTAATTCCGTAGAGCATAACCCCAGCTGTCCCTGCACCATACACGGCGTACTTGAGGGCGGCTTCAGAACTTGCCGGCCTTCCTTTGAGCATGCCGGCGAGCACGTATGACGGGACACTCGCCATTTCAACTGCCATGAAGACCATTAACAGATTATTGGCCGACACCATGAGACACATTCCGAGAGAACTTCCAAGAACAAGCGAATAGAAGTCAGCTCCATCCTCGCGGTCAGGAATTCCCGATACCTTTGTAAGCACGACATAGAGGACCAAAAAACCCGCCAGCACGAGACGAAGAAATGCGGTAAATGAATCAAATACAAGCAGCCCACCAAATAATTCGTTCCTTACTTCAGTTGCTGAAAGCAGAGAATCACCCATCTGGCTACCAATGCTGAGGAAGTCGACATACGCATACCAGGCCGCGAAACACACACCACCCAAAGCAATTCCACCAGAATCAAGATACCTTAACAGAGGAAGCATTCTGCACAGTAACAGCAAAACAATTGTTGCTACCAAACAAAGTTCGGGTCGGAAAAGGGGCAAAGAGACACGAACAGTGTCAATAAAAAGTTCATTCAGTAGTGTGCCAACATTCAACTCGGGAGTCACCAAAAGTTCCTTTCCTTCAACGCAGTTCCCAGATGTATGGATTAGTCCTGAGCCCAACGCGAGGCAATCTCTCCACTCTTGCTTTCCGCACGAGTGACAACACTATCGCCATCTGACGCGCCGTGTTCATTCTCAGCGACAATCATTTTTCGTGCTCCGTCATGTACATCTCGTGTCCACTCAGCAAGAGTTTCCACCTGCTTGTTTACGGAAGGGGTCACATACTGAAAAAGCGTCTGAGGCGCGACGCCGAAGAGAATCGCCAAGAAAACGAGTGGTGTCGCAATCGATAATTCACGCGGAGTGATCGGCTTCAGCGCGTCTTCATGCGGCCCCCGATACTCGGCCCCAAGATAGACTCTTTGAATTGCCCACAAAATATATGCCGCCGTAAGAATGACTGTAAAAGCCGAAATGACTGCAAGCGGCCTGCTGTAATTCCAACTCGAAAGAGTTACTAAAACTTCTCCGATAAAACCACAGAGTCCGGGCAGGCCCAGGCCAGCAAAGAAAACAACTATTGCCAACCCGCTGTACACGGGCATCTTGCTGAAAATCCCACCAAACTCGTTCAAGTTTCGATGATGAACACGGTCATAAAGCACTCCCACCATAAAGAACATGCCCGCGGAACTGATTCCGTGAGCAAGCATTTGGAACATGGCCCCATTCACGCCCTGAGCCCAGAACTCCCAGCGATACTCCTGGCCTGCTACAGCACTCCAAACGCCAAGCCCAAGCATCACGTAACCCATGTGGCTGACTGAACTATAAGCAACCATGCGTTTGAAGTCCGTTTGGGCGAGAGCGGCAAAGGCTCCATAGACCATCGACACAACGCCTACGCCACAAACCAGCCAGGCCAAAGACAAGCCCGCACCAGGACAGATCGGATAACAAATACGCAGGATTCCATACCCACCAAGTTTCAATAAAACTCCAGCCAAGATCATTGAAATTGGAGTTGGAGCCTCGACATGTGCATCAGGCAGCCATGTATGTACTGGAAAGACTGGGACTTTGATAACAAAACCGATAAGAAGTAGCAGAAAAGCCCAGGTCTCAAGACTCATTCCAAGCCAGACGGTTGTCGCTGCAAATGGTGAGTTCGGCAATTGACCAACAGCAGCCAACGCCATCAGATTGAACGTATGGACAGCACTTTCCGCCGAACGTAATGACGCTATCTCCTGGGTCGCTGTTGAAGACTGCACTACATGTGTCGCAACAAGTTGCTCATCAGAGAGCAACCGAACGTCGCTTGTAAAATACAGCATGAGAATTGCTATGAGCATCAGTACGCTACCAAGCAATGTGTAAAGGAAAAACTTGATAGCTGCATACTCACGCCGTGGACCACCCCAAACACCAATGAGAAAATACATCGGTAACAACATGACTTCCCAAAAAACATAGAACAGGAAGAAGTCAAGCGAAACAAAGACACCGAGCATGCCAGTCTCGAGCAGAAGAAACAGAATATGGTACGCCTTCACGTGCTTTTTAATGGACCAACTCGCTGCAGCGGCCAACATGGAAATAAACGTAGTCAAAACGACGAGAGGCAGACTGATTCCATCAATACCTAGCAGATATTCAATACCGAAAGACTCAATCCACGGCAGTTTCACGACCCCCTGCATTTCTGCCTGCCCAACGACAAATTGGCCAGGCCCCACGGCACCAAAAAACTGGGGCACCGCAACCCACAGGGACAACAGAAAGACAACAGCAGTTGTCGCGAGCGTGATCCACCGAATGATTTCTTCACGAGCCCTGGGGATAATCGGCAACGATAAACCTGCTGCCACGAGAGCAGGTAAAAAGACGATCAGTGTAAGCGGCCAAAAGGCGGGGTTCTCAGCGGGTGCCATGTGTTATTCCATGAACGGCGGGGGAAATTCTAACCAGCAAATGAAGTCCGAAACAAAAGTGTTGCGAGGACAAATATTGCGACAGTACCAACAACAATAAACATTACATACTGACGAAGGTTACCTGTCTGGACTCGCTTCAATTCAAGCCCAGCCTTCCAAGTAAAACTGCCAGCTACATTCACAATGCCATCAACAACCACTCGGTCAAACCAAGCGTCTACGCTCGCAATCTGTCGAGCTATCCATGCAAGTGAATTTATAAATCGATCGATCACCTGAGTATCAATAGCACTTATAAACCGTGCCAAACCAAGTGTTGGCAGTACAAAGAGCAGGTTATAAAGCTCATCAACGTACCATCTGTGAACCAGAAAAGTATAAATTGGACGAGCGGCATGAGCGACAGCTACCGGTGACACCAGAGGTTTCAGGTACAGAGCCGCAGCAAGAAGAACCCCAGCAAGTGCCGTCAGGAATGCCGTCAGTGTCGCTGTGACGTGAATCGCACCAACATGGCTTTCGTGCTCGGCAGGCACCGTGATGTTTCCAAGGATTCCCGCTGTTGTAATGGCCTCTGCAGTGCCGGCCGGACGTGATTGCTCCAGCAGGCTTTCAACGCCTAGGCCGCCGGGCAATGCCCAGCCTGCGACAAGAGCAAAAATAGCAAGAGCAACGAGTGGAGCCGTCATAACTCGAGGCGACTCATGGGCATGTTCAAAAACATGCTGATCGCGAGGTGATCCTGCAAACGTCATAAACCAGAGACGAAACATATAAAACGCCGTTATAAATGCCCCGCCTGCAACAGCTAGGTAAAGAACTGAATGCTGGGGATTCGTCCTAGAAAAAAGGAGTGCTTGGGCGAGTATTGCATCTTTTGAATAGTAACCACTAAAGCCTAATACGAAGGGAACCCCCGCACCGATAATCGCAAGGCATCCAATGAGCATCGTCCATGCGGTATAAGGCATTACTTTCAAAAGACCGCCCATCTTCCGCATGTCATTTGTATGGCAAGCATGAATGACTGATCCCGAACACAAAAAGAGAAGGCTCTTAAAAAAAGCGTGGGTTATCAGATGAAAAAGACCCGCCACCCATCCCCCTACACCAAGTGCAAGCATCATATAACCAAGTTGACTCACTGTTGAGTAGGCAAGCACACGCTTGATGTCGGTGGCCGTTACGGCGATAGTAGCCGCGATAAAAAGCGTTACACCTCCGGTATACGCTATTACCAACAAAACGTCCGGAGTGAGCACGGGAAAAAAACGTCCGACCAGATACACGCCCGCAGCCACCATGGTGGCTGAATGCACAAGGGCTGATACTGGCGTCGGTCCTTCCATTGCGTCTGGCAACCAGACAAAAAGTGGGACCTGTGCACTCTTGCCCACACAGCCACAAAAAATACCAAGGCCTGCGATAAACAGAAGCCATCTACCGTACCCTTGTTCACGCCAGCCCGGTACAGCAGCGGCAACTTCACGACGCAACTCACTTCTACTTGGGTTGGCGGCAGCCATCTTCTCGATCTGATCAGCCGCAGCAAAAGCCACTAAACCATCCGGCACCTGCTGCTCATGATGGTTTTCAGAAGGACGAACCAGCTCAAACAAGCCTGGCTCGACCTGACCTGTGGCTGAACTTACGCTGTCACCAAAGTGCAATGTTCCGAGACCACCCCACAGTGCCATAAGACCAATAAGCATGCCAAAATCACCAACCCGATTCACGATAAATGCTTTATTTGCAGCCGTTGATGCTGAGTGGCGCTCAAAATAGAAGCCAATGAGAAACCAAGAACAGATACCAACCAATTCCCAGAAGATAAAGACCATCGCAAGGTTGCCGGCTATTACTATCCCCAACATTGAAAAACAGAATAGCGAAAGTGCCTGAAAGAAACGATGAAAACGACCCTCTCGATGAAGTGGGTCGCCTGTTGCGAGCTGAACTTCCGAGTCGGTCACATCATGAAGCTCATCGTGCATGTAGCCAGCAGCATAGACATGGATGCACGTTGCAATGAAAGTAACCACAACAAACATCAGGACAGTTAACGAATCGATATACCAGCCGATAGACAATCGAAGCGACCTACTTGCATAAAGCGTGTACCAATCGCCGGAATACGAGATCGAGCTGACCTGCTCCTCATGGCCACCTGCATGATGACCTTCAACACCACCTTGTTCTGGGGAATGGATCGCTATTCGCCGAACCAAACCAGACGACTCACCAGCATCATTGTTCAAGACCGACGCATGCCCGTCGCCGTGGTGATTGTTTGAAACCGGCTGGGCGAGTGTCGTCCAAAGAACCAAAGCCACAAGCGACAGGAATAAGGAAGCACCGATAGCTGAAGTCGCGACCGCTGCTGCACCTTTTCCATGAGCACCCATGCGGGTACCGAAAAACAGAATCGCCACAAATGAAGCGAGTGGAATTAGCCATGCAATTCCGAGCAAAATTGGCAAGAGTTGTGCGGCAGCCATTCTTTTGTGTCGTAAGACCCTAAACGTAAACCGGGGGTTTCAAAAAATCTGTAATATCAATCATCCATGCAAGTCATCCGCTCGATCAACATCGACCGTAGCGTGGTTGTTGTAAAAATTAAGTGTGATAGCCAGTGCCACAGCAGCTTCTGCTGCAGCCAACAAAATAACAAACAGGGCCATCACTTCTCCATCAAGCCCAAGCACTGATCTGCTATCTCCTGCAAGATACTCTGAACCAAAAGCAACAAAGTTCACGTTTGCGCCATTTAGAACAAGCTCAATGCCCATGAGAACGCCCAATGCATTGCGTTTTAGAGCCATGCAGACGACTCCACAGGTGAAGAGAACCGCGCCGACAACAAGATAGTGCGAAACACTCACGACCCCACACAATACAAATGTCATTTCGGGCCTCCTGCGACAAGAGTAGAGGAAGCCGCAACAGACGACCTTGGCTTTGTGGAATCTGCAGAAGCAACTAAATCAACTGAGCGAGGAACTCGACGCCGCTTTGCTCTCGCTAGATATGCCGCCCCAATTAGAACAACTAAGAGATGGACTGACACTATTTCAAAAGGAAGAAGATATCCGCTCTTTGGTCGCACCAAGTTTTCTTCCGCAACCTGATCCACACGGACCCCAACAAGAGCCATACCAAGAGGTGTTGCCGTGGGTGCCGTCGCCACGCCTTGCCCCGACTTCTGCCACGACTCGATGGAAAATGCGGCCTGTACCAAAACGGCTAAAAGCGCGGCTGCCAGAATGCCTGCAATGACTCGATCACCTGCCGGTGTCCGCAGGGCAACCAACTGAGTCTGGGCCGTAAGCATTACACCGAATACAAGCAGGACCAATGTTCCACCGACATAAATCATCAATTGCATAGCACCAACAAACTCTGCACCAGCCAGAAAAAAAAGACCGGAAGTAGCACCTAATGAAAGAACAAGGTGCAGTGCCATACGAACAACATTGTCCGAGAGCACGACCATTACTGCCGCAACGCACGCAACCCCAGCAAACAACAAAAAGAAAAACTCATGCCAATCAAGAAACGCAAACAGATTTGCCAACAAGCCGAAGGCCTCGTGATTCATCGCGACACCTCCACAATACGACGTGATGGAAGAATGTCACTCAAAGCGTCTTCATTGCCAGGCTCTTGGTTATTGCTTTGCTCAAGCCATCCTTCTCGCACACCGGCGGCATTCTGGAAGCTGCCTGCAACAAGTCCTCCTGGAAGAAACAGCTGCCAAAGCATGACGCCGGCAAACATGGCAGCTGCAATCGGAGTACAGTATTTCAAACATGTCGTCATTACTTGGTCAATTCGTAATCGCGGTAACGTCCAGCGAATCCACATCATGACCAAGACGCCAGCTGTAGCCTTTAAGAAAAGGTTAATGCAGCCCAGTAAGCGAAGTGCGTAGGGGGCATTTGCCGCCATACCGTCACTTAGTCCAAGAAGTTGTGAAACAGGAATTGGACCATTCCACGCTCCGAGAAAAAGGATCGCGGCAAGAGCACTCACCAGAAACATTGATCCATATTCTGCCATAAAGAAGAAGCTCCATCGCAAGCCCGAGTATTCCGTATGGAAGCCAGCAACAAGCTCGCTCTCTGCCTCCGCCAAATCAAACGGAGCTCTATTCACACTCGCGAGTGCGCATGTGTAATACACCCAAAAAATGATGAACGTAAATGGGTCGTGAAAAATAAACCAATTCGAAGCCCATCCCGCTTGCTTTTCACCAATTGTGACAAGATCCATACTTCCCGCCAGCATTACTGGCACCACAACACACATACCAAGAGGAACTTCGTAACTCACCACCTGAGCAGCCTCTCGCATCGCGCCAAACAAGGACCACTTAGAAGCCGAAGCGTACCCAGCTAGAATAACGCCAAACACTTCTAGACCGAGAACAGCCACCACAAAGAAAACACCTACATTGAGACGCTGGCCAACAACATCAAAGGCGAATGGCAAAGCAATAAATGCACAGAAGGACGCGCAAAAACTCACATACGGAGCTATGCGAAATAACAAGGCATCAGCGCCATCAGGCATCAAGTCTTCTTTTGAGAGCAGTTTAATGCCATCGGCTAGAGACTGTAACCAACCGAAACGCCCACCTGTTCTTGTTGGTCCTAAGCGATCCTGAATACGTGCAGCAATTTTTCTTTCCGCCCAAATGAAAACAAGTGCGCCCCCAGCAATCACATTAAGGATCAAGAAAGCCGACAGCCCTGCGATCGCAGTCCATGAAAGCCAGGCCGGGAAGCCCATCGTTTCGATTAAGAATTCAGCCATTTTGGGCAATCCACAGTGCGAACATTAAGCCGGTTACGTCAACAGTTTTCCTACACGGCGATCCGTGGTGGACATTGTGAAATTTTGCACGAAGTCTGCACAAACCAGCGAATTCATACAAGGGGCACACGCCTATCCGGGGCCTTACCTACCTGTCAATCTCTCCCATGACGACATCAAGACTACCGATAACAGCGGGCACGTCAGCAATCAGGCAGCCACGGCAAAGTTCAGGCGAGACAGCCAAGTTTGAGAAAGCACTCGAACGGGCTCGAACCCGCCACGGTATCGAGGTTCCATCACTTACGAGATAGAAACCCATTTGCCCCTTCGGGCATTCTGTCTCGAGATACGCGTCACCAGCAGGTAGTTTTTCCGCCAACTTGAGCGGCTCTCCGAGTGGGCCCTTGCATTGCGAATAACGATCAATGGATTGTCGAACCAAGTCCATGGATTGCACAACTTCGAGCATCCGGACAAAAAATCGATGCCAACAGTCACCTAAAACAGCATCTCGTGGAACGGCCGGGTACTCATGATCTCGAGGGTAGTGACCATTTTTCATGACAGCGACTTCAAATGCGTATCCGTCATACATTGCCGTATAGATGCTCTCACCGTCTCGACGCAAATCAATATCGACTCCACTACCTCGCAATACAGGACCCGTGCAGCCATAGTCGATAGCCATCTCGGGGCTGAGCACGCCTATGTTGGCAGTTCGCTTTACGAAAATAGCATTTGTCGTCAGTAGCGTGTGGTATTCGCGAATGACTGGTTCGAACTGGTCGAGAAAAGCTTCACATCGTTGCAGCCAACCAGGAGGAAGGTCTGCTGTCATACCGCCGACAGTTATGTAGCTGTACGTTAATCGTGCGCCACACACCTCCTCGAAAAGATCAAGGAGTTTTTCACGTTCACGGAAAGCGTAAAGAAATGGACTGAACGTACCGAGATCGAGCCCGTACGCACCCATACCGACGAGATGGCTGGCAATCCGGTTGAGCTCTGTAATAAGAACTCGTAGATGCCTCGCTTTCTCACTGACTTGATACCGAAGTAACTTTTCGACGGTGAGTGCCCATCCCAAGTTCATATTCATTGCAGCCAGGTAGTCCATACGATCCGTGTATGGAATCCACTGTCGAGCAGTGAGGTTCTCGCCGATCTTTTCAGCACACCGGTGGAGGTACCCTATGTGGGGTTCCATCTCCGATACGATTTCACCATCCGTACGTAATACAAGGCGTAAAACACCATGTGTACTGGGGTGCTGAGGCCCCATGTTGACCAACATCTCATCCGTGCGGACATCAAACTCTATGATTCTCTGATCTTCATCCAAAATTTGAGACATGGTTCCTGTTACTTCCCACGTAAAAGTTTTTTTCTAACGGCCTCGCATGCCGTGGTATTCGAGCGGCATCTCGTAGTCTTTCCTAAGGGGATACCCGTCCCAATCCTCCGGGCAGAGAATTCTGCGCAAGTCCGGGTGACCGAGGAATCGAATACCCGAGAGATCAAACACTTCCCGCTCGTGCCAATCGGCACCACGCCAAACACTCTCTACGCTCGACACTTCAGGTAACTGACCTTGCTGATCATCCTTCCAACGAGGCAGCTTCACCTTGAGAACCAGACTCGCCCGTGCCTTGGTGCTCCACAGGTGGTAGACAAGTTCGGTATGCGGCTCCCACTCTACCTTGGATGCTTTTTTTGGATCCGTTTCGAGCCAATCAATTGCTGTGATGCACTGCAGCCCGTCAAATCGAACCTCGCATGACTCTTTCAACCAGCGACACGTTTCCAACAATTTGTCCGGGGAGATTGCAAGCCATGGGTCAAGTGTTTCAAGTTCACGTCCAATGACAGCGCCCTCAACAGCAGCCTCAAGCTCAGAAACAAAGTCAGTGCCTCTCATTCTATTTCCTTTCATGCCTCGCCTTCGGGGGCTTTGGCTCTTTGGTCGGCAACAGCTCGAACCCAGTCGAGATCCCCTCGGTACCAAACGTATGCAAATCCAACGAGTAGAATCACGTAGAAGGCTGACATATCAACGAATGCTGTTCTTGCAAGCATTCGCCCACTTTTCTGAACGGCCCACTCAGACTCGGCTTGCCTTGCAGACTTCTCCCCACGGTTCGAGTCGATTTCGGCAGACTGCCGTGGCGAGGGATCAAAAGATGGAATAACAGGTTTTGTAAGACCTAATTCCTTGTACACACCGGCAACTGCTGGTGTGAGTGACTGGCCATCCGCTGAAACGCTCACAACAGCTGGGTCTGCAAGCTGGGTCGCCTTGCCAAAAACCGTGGCCCAAGGGAAAAAAAGTGCTACTTCAACGTCAAAAATAATGAATAGAAGCGCGACAACATAAAAGCGGAGATCAAATTGGACGAAACTGGAGCCAATCGTTGGCTCACCGCATTCATATACCTCAAGTTTTTCGGTATTAGGCAGTCGCGGTCGAACAAGCCGACCTACCAAAAGGTTCACTGCCAGAAAAACACCACCCACGGCGACAAACAAGGCGATAAAACCAGCGATTAATACAGGATCCAACATTAAAGTCTCTCAGGCCTTTACCTTTCGCGAATCAAACTGACGTGCAAATATCTGAGAACGGTGACACGTTCATTTCTTCAGCTTATCAACACTTCATCTTTCTGACTGCTCACCAATTATTTAGGAATTCGGACCACCGTGAACCGGTTCGACAATGACTTTTGAAGCAGCGACTGCTGTCGGGTTAATGGTCGACCGTCCCCACCCAACGTCCACAGGCAGCCTCGCAAAATCGACAATTGTCCCATCACGACTGTAACAACTCAAATCCAGAGTTGATCCCATGAAAATACAGTCCACTGGGCACGGCTCCACGCAAAGTGCGCAAAACATACATTTCGAATAATCGATTGTGAATCCAGTCACCTGAAAGCCTTTGCTTCCGGCGGGCTTTTCCTTGCCAATATAGATACAGTCTACGGGGCATGCCTTGGCACATTGATCGCATGCAATACACGTCGTGAGATCAAAACGATGGAATCCACGGTATCGAGCAGCAACCGGTGCCGGAAGTTCTGGATATTCAAAGTGTTCTGTGAATGCTCGTCTGTTGGGATTGAACGTGCTGCTGAAAGTATTGAGAGTAACTCCCATGCCATGCAACACAGTTCCAATCGCCGTAAAGAGGTTGCGAAACCAACCGATCATGGTGGGCATCCAATGGTAAAAACAAGGAAGCTTAAAACGTAAACAAAAGTAGGCACATGACGGTCCTTGCAATGCCACCCAAGTGCAGATAGGCAAATGAAATTGACCGAGTCACCTGTTATGTGCCCGAAGCCGGAATGAACTATGAGAGTATAGGGTAGTGAAAAAAGACAACAAGCCGCAGAGACGAACGTGGCACAGAACGAATGTTCGTGCTGGCGATGACTAAAGCCCCGGATGAAACCGTTGCCCTTTTCCGCTTCGTACATATGCGTCGGCGGTCCCAAAGAACACTCGCCCCATTTATACCAACTGTCCATTCTGAACCGATTTTTTACCGTTTGCTCCATGCCATGTGAGTTGGGCTATCAAATTTCTATCGGGCGAGTTTTAACGCAATTCCATGCGGTTTACCCCCAGAATGAGCGGATTTCCATGATTCATGGGGCCATCCGACAGGCTATTCAGCGACAGATTCCTGGAAATCGGCCGATTTTTCTTGACCGAGAGCACAAAATACCTAAATTTTTAGATGGATTCGCTGTTTCGAAAACCCCGGCGCAGGTGGCCATTGGTTCACCTTTGGAGTTGTTATGCTCGTACTATCTCGCAAGAAAGACGAAAGCGTTGTTATCAACAACGATATCCGAATCGTCGTTGTTGAGATTCGCGGGGACAAGGTACGGCTTGGCGTGGAGGCCCCGAAGGAGGTGCCTGTCCACCGGAGTGAGGTTTATCAAGCAATCAACGGCGATGATTCAGACAATTCCATCTCATCCGTGAATAACGTTCCTTCGATTCCAGAATCGTGTAAGCCTGCTGACTCTTCTGGGCTTGTTCCGGACTGAGTATATTTTATTGAGAGGACTCGACTTTCAGGCCCCTGCAGGCTATCTTCCGGGTACCGAAACTATCCACGCATACACTGTGGAGTAACGGCCCCATCGTCTAGAGGCCTAGGACATCGCCCTTTCACGGCGGCAACCGGGGTTCGAATCCCCGTGGGGTCATTCTTGTGCAGTGATGCCGTTCGCGCAACACGATTGAAGCACAAATGGATTACGCTCAAAAAAGTTACTACGATGCGATCCTTTTTGTCAGTTTTGGTGGTCCAGACAAGGCAGATGATGTCCTTCCTTTTCTAGAAAATGTTCTTCGGGGTCGAAATGTACCGAAAGAACGCATGCTCGAAGTTGCTGAACACTATCATCACTTCGGTGGGAAAAGCCCAATCAATGAACAAAATATCGCGTTGATCAATGCAATACGCCAAGAACTTTCAGCGTCTGGTTTAGACTTGCCGGTCTATTGGGGCAATCGCAACTGGCATCCATTGCTCACCGATACCATTCGAGAAATGAAGGACGCAGGAGTTCGTCGCGCACTTGCCTTCGTTACAAGTGGATTCAGTTGTTATTCCGGTTGTCGTCAGTATCGCGAGAATATTCAGCAAGCCCGCAGTGATATTGGCCCAGACGCGCCAGAAATTGACAAAATCCGGGTCTTTTTTAATCACCCCGGTTTTGTTCACCCCATGGCTCGAAATGTCCGCTCCGCTATGGAGTCCCTTGGGAATGAATCCCACACTCCAGTCTTGTTTACAGCCCACAGTATTCCGCTTTCCATGGCTGACTCGTCTGATTATTGCAAGCAGTTGCAAGAGGCATCTCGACTGGTTGCGGAGCAGGCGAAAATCTCCAATTGGAAACTTGTCTATCAAAGCAGAAGTGGACCACCCACTCAACCGTGGCTAGAGCCGGATGTTTGCGATGCGATACGAGGCCTTCATGAACAGGGCGAGTCGAATGTCGTCATCGTGCCCATTGGGTTTATATCTGACCATATGGAAGTCCTATTCGACCTTGATACGGAAGCCGCTGATCTCTGTAAAACACTGGACATGAAGATGGCGAGGGCAAATACGGCAGGCACCGACCCTGAGTTTGTTCAAATGATTCGAGACCTTATCGCAGAAAGAGCTTTTGGCCTTTCCGAGAAGGCGGCGATCGGGTGTATGCCTGCGAACCACGATGTCTGCCCGCTTGACTGCTGCCCCGCTCCCGTTCGTCCTGCAACGAGCCGACCTTCCTAGGCACGCAACGTCGGCTCATGTGCTGAAAAGGAACAACCGGAACAATGGGTGATACCAACCGCCGCGAACTTGTTGTTCTTACCCACGGATTCATGGCACATCGCCTCATGCTCCATCTGCTCGCCAGAAGACTTCGTCGTGCAGGCTGGAACACGGACATCTGGGGTTACGAAAGTTTCGTTACATCAGTAAAAACGCACGCCCACCGCTTCTCTGATTTTCTCGCTGAACGGTGCGATGACGAACGCTACGATCACATCCATCTGGTCACCCACAGCATGGGCTGCATCATCGGGAGAATGGCCATCAACGAAGTTCGGTCTGAAAAAATTAGTCGATTTGTCATGCTAACTCCGCCGAATCGAGGGTCATTCGTTGCGACCCGGACGGCAAAATTATTCGGGCATTTCTTTCGGCCTGTTGCCGAACTTACAACTAACCGTGATAGCCTTGTGAATTCTCTTGCGGATCCCGCAAATGTAGAAATTGGTGTTATTGCGGCAGAGCAGGATGCGCTCGTCAGCCTTGAGAGCACACGCCTCGCGGTACCTCATGAGCATATCACACTGCCGTGTCTTCATTCTGCTGTGCTCTTTCGACAAGACGCTGCAAACCACATTCATTCGTTCCTGAAAACCGGCCGTTTTCGGCACGCTTATCGGGATGCGAAAAATGCCACGCAAGCAAAACAATAACTTGGTCACTCAACTCGTCGATAACGAGGCTCGTGTGAAGAAACAACTCACTTTGCCTGGCTTAGCACTTGGATGCTGGCCTCTTGCTGGAATGACTCGGGCTGGCGTTACCCGTCAAGCAGCTATTGAAACCGTCGCTGCAGCCATTGATCATGGCATTACCCATCTCGATACCGCATATTGCTATGGTGAAAACGGTGAAAGTGAAAGAGCCATTGCTCAGGCAATCAAAGGCCGACAAAACGAAGTGACTATTGCAAGCAAGTGCGGCATACATTGGCAAACGGGAAAGAAGCAAACAGTAGATGGACGGCCAGACACAATTATCCGAGAGGTTAAAGAAAGTTTGGTGCGCCTTGAGCTAGACAGGCTTGATCTCCTCTATCTTCACACTCCCGATACAAACATACCTATCCAGGAGTCTGCAGGGGCACTACGACGGCTTCTTGATGAAGGCATCGTGGGTGCCGTGGGGCTATCGAATGGAAACGTTGAAGAGTGCCGGTTATTTGCAGAAATATGTCCTCTCTCAGCCTGCCAGCGTCATTTCAACATGCTCCAACAAGAGATTCGCCCAGTTTTACTGCCGTACTGCCAGTCAAAGCGGATAGCCATGGTGGCATATTGGCCGCTCATGAAAGGTCTACTGACAGGTCGAATGAAGAGAGATCAGGTTTTTCCACGCACTGATAGCCGGCATAAATATCTAATGTTCCGTGGAGAAGAATTCCAAAAAAATCTCGATTTTGTTGATACTATTCGATCCCTTGCCACCCAGCAAAACCTGAGCCTTGTTTCTTTAGTTCTTGCTTGGACAATGGCACAAAAGGGAATCACGACGGTTCTATTCGGGGCTACAAGTGCGAAACAGGTTGCCACAAATGCACAGGCTCTTGCTTGCCACCTTGAAGACGGTTCCATCTTCGCCATCAACGAGGCAATTCAACAGCGAGGGCCCATTTTGGGAAGTAGAAAAGTCTAAGACTCTGCTCGGACCTAAGCGGCGCCCGAGGATTGCTCAAGAGTTTCTCGTACGCCCACATAAGACTGCCTGACCTCGAGGCACACTCGCCGAAATGGCTCGGGGCGACTCACGCCGATCAATCGAAGTGTTTCTACCGCACCATTTCGAAAGACCAGATCTCCACAGTCAAACCACTCCTGCCCTGGCTGCACGACCAACTCAACAGTATCGAATCGTTCCAATTCTACGAATCTTTCAACCGCAGCGCGAACACCCTTATTTACAGTGACCCGCCTGTTTGTGACTTGAAACCGGCAGATTGCCCACGGAAGCCTCATGCTTAAATACAACATAAGTCCGATTGGCATTGTCAAAAGAAGTGCCAGTCGCCCCACCCGAATTATTCCGAAGCCTGTTTGGATTCTGTAGATACGGCCAAGAAATTGTCCCAAACCAGTACCCCCAACCGACGGCCACGCAGTCATCACAGGGACTTCTGCCGTACAAGGGGGCGTAACGCCTGCGATCGATTGAAGTTCCGGCTCTTGTGTTTTCATGAAAAATAAACCGAGTTTGAGATATACAATGCGAATCGGGTTACCAAACGCCACAGAGGAGACATCTGGCCTATCGCTCAAATGTATCCTTTTACACTGGAAACGGAAGCGTCTTTTGATTCAATTGAAATAAAAAAACCCAGTGAGCTCGGCCAAGCCCACTGGGTTCATCTTTAACGGTTGTTGCGCCTCTCGACGCATCAGTGCAAAGCACCGACATCTCTTTCGATAGCTCGGCCTATCCGAAGATAGACCACGATCGTCTCCACAATTCTTTTGGACCTGACTGGTCCCGAAAACATCCAAACAATGTTTGAACGCCAACAAGACAAGACAGGTTCGCACTCAGACCGTGAGGTCTGAACGCTAAAATCCTTTAGAAAGGAGGTGATCCAGCCGCAGGTTCCCCTACGGCTACCTTGTTACGACTTAGTCCCAATTGCAGAGTTCATCTTCGGCGCCTGGC
>WLWE01000316.1_pt1 | contig 43474 bp, 33 predicted proteins | sample 6718301 | NCBI WGS metagenome assembly WLWE01 (sample SAMN12718691, study PRJNA515312) | sponge metagenome | isolation source: marine sponge | host: Mycale hentscheli | place: New Zealand: South Island, Marlborough, Capsize Point | collected 2003-05-01
TTGCTGTTGTAATTGTAGTCAGACCAGTTACATTATCATATGTTGCATTTGTAATATTGATACTATCAACACCAATATCAATTGGGAATACATTTGACCCAGCAGATGTAAATTCAGTAACAGTTCCAATGAAATTTGTGGGCCCAATACCATCAGCAACAAGACCCAATCTACCAAAGGAAGAGTTGGAGTTTGTTAGGTCACACTGACCACCGTCGATACAAACAATACTCTGGTCATTGTAGATAGTAAAGATAGAAACTAACTGAGCATAACCTTCATTGGAGACTGAAACACCAATACCACCCTGATTGAGTTGAGTATAGGAGTCAACGTTCATTGCTCTGGTGTCACCAATGACATGTCTGCCATCAATCTTCATACCAATACTCTTAGAGATGAAGTTTGTACAGTTTCTAATGTATGGACCCTGTGTTACATAGGAGGGTTTGTTGGGGTTGAATGCGATAATTGCTTTACCTTCATTCAATGAACCCGTAAAGGACATATTCTCAACATAACTACCATTCGCAACATAGATGAGGTCTTCATCAGGGTTTTGTGGAATAATTGAAACTTCTCTTAAACTATCACCAAGAAGTGTAACTTGTTCTGGTATGACTAATGGATTATCTTCTAAGTAAGATCCAGAACTAATTTTAATAACTGTTCCTGTTCTTGATTCTGTGAGTGCTGCTCCAATAGTTCTTTTGGCGTCTCCAAGTTTTCTTCCTGTGTTTGTATCGTTTCCATCTTCTGTGACATATAATACATTAGTAACTGATGCACCGTCACCAACTGAAACAATATCAGTGCCTATACCTACCCTTTCTCTTCTTACGAATAGTTCTGCATCGTAAGTATTGAGTCCAAGTTCCCCTAAAAGTAGATTATTTGTTGTCGGTTTCTTTCCAGCAACCGCAGATCGTTTAATTTTTATTATAGGTTCAGCCATTCAATTCCTTTCATTGTTGGTATATACCTTATATCTCAATATATATTGAGATTTATTAGTTATTTATTAGAAATCCTTTTCTGATTTTGTCCTTCTTTTGGGTTTCTTTAGATTCTCAAGTTCTTCATTCTGTTGATTAACTTTTGTGGTTAACAATTCAACTATCTCACTAAGTTGTTTAACTTTTGCATCGTTAGCAATTGATTGTGTGAGTAAATCAAAAGATTTTTGCTGATACGAAGATATCAGATACTTTAGATCTTGTTCAGTCATAAAATATAGGGTTATAATGTCCCTATATTTATTTTCATATATCTAATATCAGAATGTACCACCATCAATAGTGATATTTTCAAGAGTTCTAGTAGAACCAGAACAATTGATGACTTGTGATTGTCCCGCACAATCATTGACCCAAAGAGAACCAATTTCAAGTGCTGCATGTGCTGCAGCAGTCAAAACTCCAGTTGATTCAGAGACATCATCACTAATAACAACTCTTGAAGAACTATCGTCCCAATATACTGCTGCCTTCTTGGCAGAAGATGTATAGTAGTTAAAGATAACACCAATGTCTTTATTGAGATCAGAAGATGGTACAGAACCATCGACTATTCCCAGTTCCAGGAGTTGATCTTCGATGGTTGTCTGAGATGTATTAACCTGTGTGGTGGAACCATTAACAAACAGATTACCACTAATAGTCAGGTTTTGATTACAATCAACATTACCAGAGAATGTAGAAAGACCTACAAACTCAGAATATCCCTGAACATTTAGATTGGCACCAATTGTAGTGTTCTTATTGATTCCAAGACCACCATCAATATGAACAGCACCAGTGTCTGCGTCACCAAGAGTATTATCTGTGGTATCTGCAAATGTTGAAATACCAGTAAAAACTCGATTTACAGAACCACTTGGTTCGGACCAAGTTAGATTGCCACTTCCATCATTAGTCAGAACTGAATCTACTGTGCCTTGAGTACCAGGAAGAGTATAAGTTACAATACCGGAAAGTGAGTCTGGTGACTCAATCGTAATATAATCGGAACCATTAGAAGTTCCTTCTACAAGATTAACTCCACTACCAGTAGAAGATGTTTCTTTAGTCCAATATCTGTGAGAACCAAAGAACTTATTGGTTGAGGTTTCGGAGGTAAGTCCAACATACAGATCATAACTATCTGTAGTGAAACCTAGTTCACCAGCCCTCAAACCAGGGAGATTGACAAGAAGACCCCTCTTAAACTGTAAAACAGGCGATGTCATTTTTATTGATTTTTCTACTATTTAGTCTTCAGAAACTACCTGCATCCAAATCAATCTTATTATCAAGAGTATCTACGAAATCTGTCGGTAATCCTGGTGTTGATAATTCCGTTGTTGCCGCGGCAGAAAGAACATCATCTGGATTCACTGCAGTGTATTTTTGTGTAGATGAATCGTACATGAGCACATACTTATCACTTACTCCAGAAACATCTACATCTAAAAGTTCATTTAAAGTTCTTGGCATGATTACTCCTGATGCTACACTTGTCTTTATTTTTGGTTTGTTAGATGTAACTTTTACATCAATAGGGTTAGTTACGACTCTTACATTAATAGTCATAGAGATACAGTCTCCTGAACAATAACATTTCCTTCTATAACTTTTGTAGGTCCTACGGCAGAAGTGAGTAATATATCATAGTAACATCTACCACTTGGCAATTCTACAGTTTTATCTGAAGTCATTGAAATTTTAACAGTGCTGTCAGAAATAGTTGTTGTTGTAGAAAATGTATAGGCAATACCTGCAGTTGGATGCTTTCTTAATTTTGAAGTAGTAGTGGTATTATTTAAGTTTAATCCCAACCCATCTTCTGCAGATAATGTAAAAGTCTCTTCAAAATAAGTTCCTTTTTGAATTACAAGATTGACTGAACTTACTGCTGCCATTTTCTTTTAGAGTCTTTTACCTATTTATTATCTTTCTGAGGTTTCTGCTTCAAGAGTTTTTGTAACTCTGCGGTAGAACCAACAAATAATGCATTATTGACAGTTGTTGGACTCTTAGTATCTTTCTCTTCCTGAACATCCTTTAACTTCTGTTGGAGTGTTAGGAGTTTATCTGTGGCATCTGCCACGTTCTTAATCAATTGTCCTGCAACTTCATACGCACGAGGCATCTCACTCTCTTGAGCCAGTTCAAGGATACCATCGATAGCTTCCTGCCCTTTCTCAATGATTGAATAGAGATTACCCCTGGTGTATTCATAATCCTTCTTAATATCCTCTGAACCTGATTTGATCTTTTCAATTTTCTTTTCTGTCACTTCTACTTCTGTGGGTTCAACATCAAAAGTTTCATTAAGCTTATCATACTTATTCATGAGATACCTTAAAAAACAGTTCCGTTAAAACCAAAATCATCACCAAACTCAATAAGTTTGTCATCCTCCTCATTGATACTATACACTGCTGCACCTCCAACGTGTGTCTGTGCTATAGTATTATCCTGACCTCTCTTTACAGTTAGTCTGTTACCAGACACTTTGTCTACATACATTTCTTCTTGTCCGATGTAAATATATGAATTTTTAATAACTGCAGAACCGTCATTAACTTGAACATAAGTATCAGATAACTCTACATTTTCTGCCAAGTTAGTAATAATACTTCCATCGTAGTCCTTTGTAGCTCTAGGTGTTACTTGATATGTAAGGTCTCTTGTAGCCACTGTACCATCTGTAGAAGAAGCCACGTACCCAACTGTAACCTTCTTGATGATATCCCCTGTTACATCCGTTACAGGACCGAACAAATACGCTTTAGCTGTAAATGTAAAGGTATAAACTAAGGCTCTTCTTGTTTCAAATGTTCCTTCATAATCATCTTCCATTGTGATGTTTTCTAACACAATAGGAACATCACGAATTTCGTTTAGATTCCCAAGAAATTTAATTGATAGATTATAAGAAGGTTGAAAGTATGGAAGAATTTGTTCTGTAATTTGTAACATATCATCATTCAGTTTTGAGTAAACTGAAAGAACAATTGTCATGTTATATGGGACAGGAGAATATACTCTTTTTACCTGTGAACCATCTGGTGACTTTATAGTAAATGATTGATTCTTAGTAGACTTTCTTGCTGGATCATAAGATAAGTTTGTAAATTCAAAGGACATCCTTGGGAGTGTCATTTGAATAGGTTTATTCAAATCAGCTTCTTGTTGCATACGAGCAAGAAACTTCTGAGTTGGTCCATACGCGAGAGGAACTTTGATGATACTCGTATCATCATCATTGCTATCTTTGTGTCGGACTTCAATATCGTTAAATAGAGATCCAAATCCGATAATTACAGATCTGAAGATCTCATTATAGAAATATTCAAACATTATGTTCCAAAACCTATGATATTATTTAGTTAAGGCATACCGAATGGATTCTGTTGACTGAAATCAATGATTGAATTTGCTTCTGATTGAATGATATCATTCTCAGCAAATCCAGATACAAGATCATATTCTTCCTCATCTCTGAGTGTGTATCTGGCTCCAGATTCTTGACCAACGATGATCTCACCAGGAGTAAAGTTTCCATCAACAATAGAAACTTCCAGGATTTCTTTCTCGATATCCCACTCCTTAACTCTAGCAGTTGTAGAGGAAGAAGAACCAACAACAATCTCATTGAAGATATAGGTTCCAATACCAACATCAGTTCCAATACCAGGAGAACTAAAGTAGACATTTGGAGCCATTGAGTATCCAGCACCTGCATGTGTGATGTATGCTGCTGTGACAATACCAGACTGGTTGATTGTAGCAATACCAGTAGCACTAGTAACACCAGTTGCTGGCATATCGAACCAGATGTTAGGTGCCTCCCAGTATCCACTACCACCATTTGTGAGTTCAATCTTCATCACAGAACCAGTGGTAATAATTCCACAAGTTGCTGCAGCACCTGCACCATCATCACCAGGTGAGGTTGTGATAGTAATCATAGGTGCAACGGTATATCCACAACCTGCATTCTCAAGATTAATATACCAAAGCATACCACCATACAAACCATTACAGTTGATATACTCATTGGTGATAGATGCAACACCAACAGCAGTAACACCAGGTGAAGATGTGAATCCAACGGTAGGAAGTGCCGAATACTTCTTACCCATATTCTTAATATAGATTGGAGATACAGAACCAGAGGCACAATAGGATGAAATACCAGTTGCTGTTGATCCAGAACCAACCATAGTCAGTGTCTGAATATGACCAAGTTGTTCGACTTCATTATCAATCTTATCAATATTAGTATCAATGACCTCATCCTCATAACGGAAGAGTTCACAAGTCAGAGTATAAACGTAATTCTTTTTGAGTTGATAGAATGGTTTTTCATGTTCAACATATTTGATTTCGAATAATCTTTCACCCAGTGGGAAGTAGATCAAATCACCCTCTTTTGGTCTATCTGAAAGTTCAATGTTTGGAAGATTTTTCATCAAAGGAGCAATATAACTTTCATATCTCTCTCTGGAAATAATTAGAGTTATATCATCCTTTTCTTCAATACCAAATTTAGATAATATTGTTCCTTGACCTAGATAACCTTCATAGTTATCCATGTATGCTTCAATAGGATAGGCATTATTAAATTCAGATTGAATGACTTCTTCGATTACTGAGTTAGTAGTAACATAAGAACGAGGCATATAATAGCACTCTATTCCATACATCTTCAACTGTTCGTTGATAAGACTCTGAACTAGACCTTGTTCTAATTGTGTTCCGTTAAGAAAGAATGGATTGAGTGCCATAAGATTTAACCAATAAGATCCATTGGAGGAAGTTCGTAGTTATAAGACATTCTTTCTCTAATTCTTTCAAGATCTCTTTCTGCGTCATCATAAATTTGTCTACCATTAAACTCAATACCACCTGGTAGTTTCACTCCTTGGAACTTGATTAAATTCATACCCCATTGTCTTTTAATCAATGCAGTTAAATATGGTTTCAAAAATGAATCATTCCATACTCTCGAATAGTCACTACCATCTAGTGCTGTCCAACATTCAATAACAAGGAATTCGCCAACCAGAATGTTTTCCCAGTTGATATCCAAGTACATTCTGTCAGATCTTTGATTGAATCTAATATGTTTGTGTGTATTCAAAAGAAAATCCATGGTCTCTAGATATCCCATGGTCATTGAATATGTGGTCAAGTCATATCCATTTGCACCAAAACCAAGTAGACCAAACATATCGTTCAACATGAGTTGATACTTCACATTGAACATACCTTTACCAATGGTGTCATCATATTTGAACACTTTCTCTACACCATAAATTGATGGTGGCAATTGAATATAATTACTATTCTCATAATATGTAAATGTAGTTGCAGTTCCTACAATATTGGTAGTTGTACTAGTAGAAGAAATACCAGTTTGTCCTGCACTATTGCTAGGTGCACCGGGTGGTCTAGATAACCCTCTATCCTTATCTTCTTGTGTAATTTGATACTTTAAAAATGTCTTCTCAACACCATCAAAGTGTCTCTCATTAAAGAATTGAAGAGCATCATCCACAGAATCTTCTATTTGTTCATCGGCAACGTTGATTTCCAATACAGGAGCACCCAGTTGCCTCAAACAATAGTCAATAAGTTCTTGTCTACTGGAGGGCTGTGCCATTATACACTAAACTTTTTTCTATTTATCTACAATCTTTAGTAGTAGATTTTTAATGTCACCAATATCATCTTTAAGTGAATCCACTTTCACCTCAAGATCATTGATTCTTTGTTTATCAGATAACAACCTTTTCCTGTTTGATATGTAATCATCAAAGTCTTTTTTATTTGTATTAACAAGGGATCTAGTACTACTATCCCTGTAGATCCCTTCTTTGTTTTCTACAGGGAGAAATCTGTTCTTCCTCATGCCAATGCAGTAACCCTAAGGTTTTTGAATTGTGGAGGAAATGCCTGATTTGTAGTTGTAGCCAAGATCTTAATCCTAAACGAAGTAAATGGTGGAAGTAGATCCACAGTATACTTGTGTTCTCTGAAATTGCCAGCTGTTGGGGAGCTCAATTGAGAATCCTGTTTAGGTGTTTCTTGATTAGGTGTTCCATCACTCAATTGTGGATCAATAACAGATCCAGGTCTAGAAGGATCTTGATTGTTGAATCCAGGGAATGGAATGTATACAACTTCATTCAATTTTCCAGGTTGATCATATGCGTAGAACACACGTAAATCACAATCAGTATTCAAGTATGAATCTAAGAGAACCTGAATAGAGGTTGCTGGATTATCAAGAACAATAGACTTTGTTGCGTAAATAAATCTGGAAGGATCATTAGGAATAGAGTTGGCTCTTGGATCATCAGCATAATTCGTGATAACTTTATTAACTCTATTTGTAACAAAAGTAACAGTTGTTCTAGTCAAATCAATCATTGGCGAAAGTCTAGAATCTGAGGTTGACATGTTAACATTCAGAGTCATCGATTTATTACCAGGAAGATCATCAAGATAGGTAGATTCATTCACTTTAGAAGATATGATTCTTGGAGAATCGAAGTAATTCTTTCTCTTGAATGTAATTGGAGAGAATCCTTTATCGAAGAAAGATGGCTCATTACCTGATACAGATGTACCACTAGTGGTTCTTATTGAACCGTCGATACCTGTTCCTGTTGGAGTGATGTAAGTGAAGTTAGGAATACACATTTCAAACTGAACATTATAAGTAGAACGTCCATTTCTACCACCACCATTTTTGGTCTCTGTGAAGAATAGTTTTGGAAGAGTTCCAGAACCGCTTCTATTGGTGCCATATGTAGTGTCACTAGTATCAATCTTAATACCATAGGTATCAAGAGTTATTGGTCTGTTATCAGTAGTCTCATTGAGATTATGATTCTTATTGATTCTCCTCAAAGAAACACCATTCATCTCATACAACTTGACAGTATCATTAACTGAATGATTTTCAATAGGTGAATTATCAATACCTCTAGTAATACCAGTTAGAGTGTTTCCAGTAAAACCAGTATACCTAATGATCTCAGATCCAATCTTGACATAACCAGGATTAGTTACACCAACACCAACACTTTCGAAGTTAGTATAGTTGTCCGTACTTGCAATTGTAATTGATCCAGTTTCAGATGATCCATACTTGATAGAAAGAGCAGATGTATCAATTTCACCATTCAGATTAGAAAGTGTCACAACATTACCTAATGCGTGCATCCCGTGGTTTCTGAAGAACACGCTCATATGTTCACCATCATTCACAACTCTGATAGGTGATATAGGATTAACACCACCACCATTAATTAATGCGGTTGATCCAGAACTATTTTCAAACTTAAGTGTGTCAGCTGAGTTAGTACTGAAACTACCTTGAACACCAGTCAATAGCATCTCATTATTACCATTAAGTGCTGAAACAGATAGTCTCATACCAACACCCAACGAGTCATTACCAATTGAAATCGGCTCCAACACATCACCAACTTGATATCCAATCCCACCAGCGTTGATGGTAGCTGCTGTAGCTCCACCATTGTTAACGGTAATGTTTGCTGTTGCGTTGATACCATTACCAGTCAAACTGGTTAATGCTACACCTGCAAATACATAAGATGAACCAGTGTATCCAACACCGGATTGAGTAATACTCATTGAACCATTAGCTGGTCCAGAGAAACCACCAAAGTTAGCACTTCCACTAGTATTAGTTTGAGTGATTGTATTCCCCTCTTCAATATTAGAGGTGATAGGTACATTTGTGGCCAACCTAATCTCTCTAGAATACATTGTCACACTATCCTTAGAAATGATTTCCAGTGATTTTGGAACATCAGGATTGAAGAATTGTACAGAACCACTATCGGCAAAATCAGCTCTGTACAGAGTGTATGTCAAATCTTCATATTGTGATGGTGTCCAAGTAGAAGCATTCTGTGACTTGAATAATGAACCAAGTGTTGGTTGTGTAGAAACAAGAACCTGACCTTCTTCTGAACCCAGAGTAGAGATGTCAGCTTCACCAAGTTGTGAAATGAATACTCTATATTCTGTGTTATGTGAGAGAAGAATAACAGCATATTCTTTTCTTGGTTCCAAAAATACAGGAGCCTTGAACTTAATATTATGAGGAACACTAGCATCTTCAGATAGTGTGATATCTCTAGGGTCGATATCTACATTTGAGTAAGGGAGAATAACCTTAGTAGGAGTACCAAACTCAACAGTCCTCAACTGACAAGTAACTGGTGTGATATCTACTTCGGGTTTACCCTGGAAGAATACATCGACAGAGGTAATAAACACACCTGTCGGGTCATCAACAACAAATGATTGTGCGAGAGGGTCAGTATACTCACCAGTTGCAACAACAGATGATGTACTAGTGGAACTACTATCAGAGTCACTATCACTTAAAACTCTGGTCTCAACAAAACTATCATCAACTTCAACTGTAGCGTTCTTCAGTGAAAGTGTGCTTTCTTGAGTATTGTCAACTGTACCTTGTGAATAGAATGTTACTTCAGCAGATGTAGTAACAGTACCTTCAATTTGACTATTGGTATTGCTACTAGTCAATCTCATTCTTGATTGACCAGTCTCAAACGTTGGATTAGCGGGGTCTCCAGAAGGAGGAACCTGGAAGGTATAGATCATAGTTCCAACCCTATCAGATACCAACCTAGGAGATCTACAGACCGCCTCAGCCCCACTAGAACCACCTCTCAGAATCATACCCTCAGCTACCCAACCAGAGAATTCAGGCTGTTCTTCAGATTCTAACGAAGAGGTATCAATATTAATAATTGTCGAAGTTTCAGAATATTCAGGTCCGATTTCGACATTTCTGTTATATGGATTAGATCCATATCTGTCAGTTGGTTCATTGTAAGGACCATACTTATGATTCAAAGTGGCCACTCTGAAAGAAACATTTGGAACAGCAGAAGGATCAATATCCTCATTTTGTTCCGCAGTTGGCATCACACCAGTAACTGTTTCACCAACTTGGAAAATGCCACTCTCCATTTGAACTTCTAGAAGTTTTGGGTAACAGAAGGCGTTTACATCAACAGAATCAAAGTATGCATACAATCTAGTATATGGTTTCATTGATGTAGCAATACACTCAATGTTTCTAGATCTCATAAAGTGAAGAACTTCACGACTTACAACAGCCTCACCGAGTGATTCTGTATCAATCTTTTCAGTGACTGTAATCTGTGTTCCTTCTCTCTGTTGATCTAACTCAACACCAACACTAGTTGTGGTCGTAGTTGTAGTTGTGGTAGTCTCTTCTTCAACTAGGAAACTTCCAGGAACTTCACCATTTCTTCTGGGTCTTCCTGTAAGTTCACGGAACTCATCAATAGTACCAGCTCTGTTGCCAGTGCTACTAGATGTACTAGAACTTGAATTCATATCAACGCTAACCCTGATTCCAGTAGTTTCCCAAGAATCCCAAACTACGGGCGTGATACCAGATCTATTACCATCTTCATCAGTAGATACTTCTGCTTCCACAAGTTCTGCAATGGCTTCGAATGAACCCTCCATTACAACTTCATTGACTTCCATTTGGTTGACATCAATCCAAACATCAGTATCTGGGTTCATAACAATATTACCAGCCCAGAAAGTGACCATATATGGAGTAACACTTTCTACTCTAGTAGCAAATTGTTGTCTCAACCAAACTTGTTCTGTGTAACTGAGACTCAATGATGAATCATTTCTAGTAACATTGGTTCCAAGAATATCAGCGTAATTCTTATCCTGATTAGGAGTAGTAGTGGTCCCAATGCCAGCAATTGTAGTATTACCGATTTCAAGATTAAAAGCTGTAGTATAATGAGAAGGTCTACAAATACCATTCTTTCTATCAATACTATTTCTGACACCTAGGTCAGACTCCTGAGCCATTGTAGTTGTAAAGTTATCAACAAATATACCAGACTTAAATCTATCTAAACCATTAGCATCTGGAGTAAATTGATTAACAGCATTTGATTCAAGTTGACTCAATGATGTATAGTACTCAAGGTTTGAAATTCTCTTCTCTAGTTTAGCGATATCACTCATTTGATATCTTCTATGATCAATAAAAGTTACAGTAGCATCTTCAGTGCTATACAAATATGCAGGAAGTGCAATATTTGCAATATTCATAGCATTAGAGATAGGATCAGGTAAAGATGGATTATCATCAGGAACACCTGTTTTTACTGTGAATACACCATCAGCCGTCAGATATACTCTATCCTTTCTTGGAAGATAATAAGAGAAATCTATAGTGATAGTCTCATCAGACGCAATCACATTTGCAGAACTATGTTGTCCTCCATTGAATGATCTACCAAAAAACTCAAATGGCGATCTGCCACCTGTACTGACTGTATAATCAGAAACTCTTGGTCTAGCATCAATAATATCAGTACATCTGATACCATTGACTTTAGGAATTTGAGTCTTAAAGTCTAAGTTCTTATAAGATTGAACTGTAGTGATATCACCATCATCAGAAGGATCATAAGAAGAACTCGAATAACAAGCTTTCAGTTTTCTTGATGGAATTGATACACCAAATTTTCTCTTAATTCTAGCGATATCGTAGAATGTATTCTTCTGACCATTAGAGAATGTAAAATCTCTAATAATATTTTTACTACCTTTGTTGTAGTTTAATACAACAGCACTTACACCAGATTTTCTGAATTTAACAACTTCTCCATTGATAAAGATTTTATCATTTTGACCAATAAACTCAACACTGGTATCAGACTTTTTGGTAAAGTAAATTGCAGCTGCACCACTAATCTGGCCAACCATCTCATCACCAATAATCAAATCGTTTGTCGTAGCAGTAGGACCATCAAGTGATCCAGTGGTTATACTTGGTAGTTGTGGATTATTTGTGTCAGATGATTCATATATGGCATAAAGAATACCACCATCAGGAACATTCAAACTAATCTGTTCATCCTGGACTCTGGTACCAAAAGGATAATTGCCATATTCCAATCCATCGTTCAGTGTTGTTCCACCAATACCAGATCCAACGTTAGAAGATTTGTCAATAATGATACTTTGATTAAAATTATACTTCTTGATTTTAGAAGTAATCTTATCTTTTGTAATAGTAGTAACGAGAGTTGCACCAGTATCATTAGATCCTAGTCCCTTAATGATAAGAGTAGTATTTCCGTTACTGAAGTTAAATTTATCCTGAGTAAGTGATTCGGTTGTACCATCAGAACGAATAAGTGTATATCTTTCCTCGTCAAACGATTGGAAAACTTCATTGGCATCAGTATTGACTGCACCAGTGGCATTTCCACTAATATTAACAGTATATGATCTACGAATATTCAGTGAAGAAGTTGTAGTATCGACAGACTCTATGTTCTTCTTAGGGAATACAGAATATAGTGTATTTCCACCTGAGAAGTTACCAGTATATGATCCAACTTGTTGTCGAGTTTCTACAATTTTAAAATCTGTAACTGAAATATCAGTTGAAGGAAGAGAACCAATCCTAAAACCACTAACATTCTCAACGGCTTCAATTACGATGGTATTTGTGTTAACGTTAGTAATTCTAGCCAAAGATGGAATATCATTTGTGGAAACTGAGTACTCCACAAGGTTTCCAATAGAAGAAATACCTGGCCAAGTAGTAGAAGGAGTGGTTACAGTCGAAATACTACCAGATACACCAGAAATTGAAGCAATACCTACCTCAGTTTTGGTTGATTGAACCAGATCAGCTGTAAATTCAGATCCAGAACCGACGACTCCGTAAAGAGACTTGACATCAGAAATTTCAAAGTTCGTAATATCGGTAATTGTTCTTCCATTTGTCTCTTGGCCATTAAAAGTCAATCTTTCGCCAAGGAAAAACTCACCTTTTACATCATATGCGGTAAAACCAGTACCAACAACAGAATGTCTGAGATATGCAGTAGCTCCACTATTGCTACCTTTGATAAAAGTAGGAATATTGAGTGTTACTGGCTCATTTACATCAAATTCTGTGTAAGTTTGGACATCATATAGTGAAATATCCCACTGATTCTGGTCAGGAGTCGTTGAATTGTAAGATCCAGACTCAAGTGCAAAATCATAAATCCTAGAAACACCAATTTCTTTACCTGACTGAGCAGTTTGATCACTTCCAACCCTCTGATCTCTTAGTGAAAGGGTATTTGTGTTATTAAAACCAATCGCAGGTGATCCATACACTCTATTTGTGACAAAAGTGGGTCCGAAACCAAAGTTAACACCTTGAGATTCTAAAGAATTGGTGGTTCTTGGTTTCGAAACATCAACATATGAAGGTCCAAAGGTCTCAACCTGATATCCTCTCACATATGCCTTACCAGCAGCTATCTTGTAGATAGCCAGATCGTCACTGGGAGTATTTCCGTTTGTAGTTTTTTGGTCTTCAGTATAAATTCCTCTATTTCCGAATCCATTATTGAGTGAATCCTTAACAGAAGTGACAAGTTCTTTGACATAATAGTGTCCAGACTCATCAAAGGTACGTTTGGCTAACTCATCACCAATATAACTGTACTCAGTATTTGTATTACTCTTCCTTAAAATGCCATTTTGGATCTCTGCTAACTGAATAAAGTTAGCATCTTCGAAATCTTGAGGATCTTTTTTGGCTAAAATAGCTGTAATTTTGAATCTATCAGCTCCAGGAGCAGTATAATTACTAAACCCTTGAGCATTATCATTCAAATTAGGGTTAATGTCTGAAGAAATCACATCTTCGAGAATATTGAGACCGATTCTGTACGATGATTTATTAGAATATTGATCTAGAATTAAGATTTGATCATAAACATTAACAAAATGACCTCTCAGATAGTATACACCATTGGAAAGTGTAAAGGCAGAACCAGTAGAAGCCGCATTTTGTGTAATAGTTTTTGCAAAACCCTCACCAGAACTAATAAAAGTGGTAGAAAACTGAATGGGTTCTGTAGTATTCAGAACTTCATCACTTAAAAATGTTCCACTATTTTCATCAGTAGTAGAAGAGTCAAAGTAGTTTACATATAAAGTGAAATTTCCAAGATCAGACTGATCATTTGTGATATATGTGATTACTTTTGCGGTTACGCCAGAAGTGGCACCCTTTATAGTTTTACCAACTAGTTGATCAAGATATAATGAAACTGGAACACCCAGAAAAGTATCTTCAATCTGGATTGATTGAAAATCGCTCAGGTAAGTAGTTTGCCCAGGAATTACCTTAGCACCCTCTTTGAAAATATGATTACCAAACTTTTCAACTTGATCTTGCAGGATAGACTGAAGATTATTCAGTTCACGTGCCTGAACCGGATAAGCTGGTTTGAATAGTACTGAATAATAGTTACTCTGCGGATCAAAGTCGTCAAAATAAGGAGCAACGTTGAGGTTAGTTTCCTGTGGCATAATTCTTTAGAACTGCAAGATAATCTTTACGTCTTCTTTCTGAGATGATGACCTCGTTACCGAGGGTCTATTATCAACATAGATCATATTTCCGGTGTATTTCTCAACTTCGGGTTGAGATACACCATTTACGAAGTTCTGACCCAGATAGTAGGTTTTACTATTTAGAACTGTCGATACACCTTGAAATGATGTATTGATAGCCAGATTATTAGAACCACCAACAATAGTAAGTGATCCTCCACTAGTAATATTATCAGTAAATTTATTCTCTCTAAATCCGTACTGAGGATCTGAATTCAAAGTACCATCGTAGTTAAATCCACAATTGGTTCTATCCTGCCAATACTTCAAAACACCAGTTGTTGGATTATAGGACACCACTTTACCAACAGCAGTAGAACCTAAACCAACAGTTTGTGTGATAATATTATCATATGTAAACGTTGTTTCACTATATCCAGTACCAGTAAGACGAAGTGCATAAAGAGCACTTGCTTTATCTGAAGTCAGAATACCATCTGTACCATTTGCTTTTGGATTCTCAACTATACCAACTCTAGCAAACTGGTTACCAGTAATAAAATCTGGATTCTCAGTATCATTCTCAAATCTAGAGTAATTTAAAACATTGTATGCACCAAGTTCTCTGTAAATGTCACTACCATGACCACCAAGAGGAGGGATGATTACATTGAATACCGGTTCTGTAGTACCAGTAGGAACACCTCCAGCAACAAGGTCTACAGTCCCAAACGTATATCCTCTACCACCCTTAGATACAGTGATTGAATCAATCTTTGAGTCATTATTAACAACAACTGTAGCTTGTGCTCCAGAACCATCACCTAAGATGGGAACTTTTGTGTAGGTAATATTAGCTGTACCAACACCAACACCACGATTTCTAACAGTGACAATCTTTATTTGTCCACTTGTTTTTGCATTCTCTCTAACTGGTGCATTTTTGGTACTAGTATACCAATTAGAAGGAACTGGAATAAAACTCGTTGAATCAAACTTAATGGCATCACTTGGAGAAATACTATACATATATTTCCAAATATAACCATCACCAGAAGAACCGGCTTCTCTTGGTTCTAAATCAGTAAAAGTGGGTTCATCAAGTGAAGGTCCACCCTGATAGTTATTTTCAGGAGTAGCATTATTGAATAAACAAATATAAACTCTAAAATCAGAATTGATTACATAGTAATTAGCAGAATAGATGTCAAAGGCACCAGAAGGTTGAGAAGGATTATCCCTACTGATATCATCTCTCCACATATCATAAGTGATACCTGAAGTCCAGGTTTGTTTACGAGCAACCTGTGTAATATCAGAAGAATTAATCTTCTTCAATGCCATCATTGTATCCCAGTTATCATCCAACTGAGATAAACTATCCTTAGGAGTAGGAGGGTCCTGATCCCAAGTTGATTGATAGTCAGCTGCGTTAGGAAGACCAATGAACGTGTAATAAGAATTAGAACCAGTCTGAACTCCAGCGATGAAGTTCTTGGCATTTAGAATACGCAGTTGGTCAGTAATTATAGCTGCCATTGTTTACAAGAGTTTTTTAGTATTTATAGGGTTATCTGAGGGTTGGATAGATGAAGATAGTTCCACCCATTCCAGCGTGTGAAGTACACTGATAATATAGAGTATCAGGAGCACTGAATGGAATCTCAAATCTGAGTGTTCCATTACTTACATCATTGTTAGTAACACCAGTGTTATATGGAGTTCCAGTAGCACCATTTTGTGTGCTCTGAATTCTGAATGGGTGAGCTCCCATCTCATTCACGAACTCATAGACTGCACCTCTTGCGAGATACAGATCAGGATCGTTTGTGGTAAGTGTGAAACCAATTCCAGTGAATTCATAGTTATTGGTGCCATCAGCACCCAGGTTCCACTTTCCAGATACCACATAAGAGGCATCACCATTAATTGTTCCAGCAGCACCAACAGTTAAGTCACCACTAACAGTTAAGTCACCACCAAGTGTTGTGACACCAACAACATTTAAAGTATTAGTACTAACGTTTGCGGTTGAACCACCACCAACACCAGTTAGATTACTACCATCACCGTAAAATGAATTAGCTGTGATGATACCAGTTGTATTAACACTACCATTAGTACCAATACCACCAGAGATACCTGTGAGTGCTGAACCATCACCATAATATGTTGCACCAGTTACAATACCAAGTGTTGAGGTACCAGTCACAACTAGACTATCTGCCGAGATATCATCAGGAGTTGTTGAGGTTACAGTAACAATACCAGCAGATACTGGGGATACCGAAAGATTTGTTGAGAAGTTGATTGTTCCTGCAGTTCCAACAGGAGAACCATCATCTTCAATGATGACACCAGAACCAGAACCAACAATACCCGTCAGACCAGATCCATCACCACTAAATGAGGTTGCCGTAATAATACCAGTTGATACTACATTTTCAACACTGAGTGATGAAATACCAGATAGTGAATTGTTAGACGGTGTCCAAGCAAGAGAACCATGCTTGACTGATTCATAATCGTCAGAACCGGGATTACCATCAACAGAAAATATTACACTGTGATTTACTGATGAGGAAACTTCATCATACACCTTAATAGTATCACTTTTTTCTACTGTGCCATAAACAAAACTAATTTCAGCCGAAGGGGAACCAGTAATAATACCAAGTGTTGATATACCAGTAACAATCAGTTGATCTGATCTAGTGTTTGTTGTGGCTGCAAGACCAGTGATTGTGTAAGTACCAGTATTTCCAACTGATGCAAACGAGGCCTCAATTTCACCCAGGAAAATTTCATTAATTTCAGTGAATCCCGCACCAACATATACATTATTAAGAGCCAATCCAATTGAACCTTCCGCAATAACTCCAGTGACTTGTGATCCATCTCCCTTAAGTGTTGTTGCTTCAATATTAGTAGCATAAATTTTATCAGATGAGATAGACTGAACACTAGTAACAACACCAAGTGTTGTCACACCAGTAACACTTAGATTATCAAATGTCTGTACTGATGATGTCTTTACAACACCTGTAATATTGGTACCATCACCGTAATAGGTAGCTCCGGTTACGATTCCTAGTGTAGATACGCCACTTACATTTAATCCAGTAACAGTTCCATATGTAACTGTAATATCTGGTGATCCAGTTAATCCTTGTGAATTTGTTGATAGTGTTGCAATACCAGCAGTATCAGCGTAAGTCGAAATACCAGCATTATCCGAATAAGTCGCAATACCAGAGTTGGTTGCATATCCCGATGTAGTAGATACACCAGATGTATCGGCGTAAGTCGCAATACCAGAGTTGGTTGCGTAAGTTGCAATACCAGCTATATCGGCATAAGTAGCAATACCAGAATTGGTTGAGTAGGTGGCAATACCAGATACATCTGAGTATCCAGCGTATGTTGAGTTTGTAGATAACCCAGAGTTCGTTGCGTAAGTTGCAATACCAGCATTATCTGAGTAAGTGGCGATACCAGCATTGTCCGAATAAGTAGCAATACCAGCATTATCTGAGTAAGTGGCGATACCAGCATTGTCCGAATAAGTAGCAATACCAGCATTATCTGAGTATCCAGCAAAATCAGTATCATTACTAAGAATTTCAATAGCACCACCCATACTAGCATGAGTTTGACATTGATAATAGAGTTGAGTTGGTGCATCCATCTGGACATCCCAAATCATATCACCATTTACAGTGGCACTATTGGTAATACCATCTGTGTATGGAGTTCCTACAGATCCATTTACTGTAGTTTGAATTTGTAATGGGTGACTACCCATTTGGTTGGAGAATCTATAAACCTGACCCCTTACCAGATAGAGTTCTGGATCATCTTGGTCTGTAGAAACACCGGGTCCAGTAAATCTATAGTGAGAATTATTACTTGGGTCCTCACCTATAATCCAAGAAGAAATATATGACGAAACACCAGCAGTAGTTGCATGTGTAGCCAAACCTGCGGTCGTAGAGAATGTTGCGTTTGTGGCGTTTGTAGATAACCCAGAGTTCGTTGCGTAAGTTGCAATACCAGCAGTGTCAGAGTAAGTCGCAATACCAGAGTTGGTTGCGTAAGTTGCAATACCAGATAATTCGGCATACTGCACATTAGTGATGTTATTAGCATCACCAAAAAGGTTTGTAGCGTATAAATCTTGAACCTCGATAGAGGTTACACCAGTTGTAATACCAAGAGTCGTAATACCAGATACAACTAAGCTCGTAGTTGTAACTCTTTCTGTTGTTGCAAGTCCAGTTAGTGCAGATCCATCACCAATAAAGTTATTAGCAATTACCGTACCAGAAGCTGTCAGAGTTGTACCATAAATTGGTCCAACTTCTAAAGACGTGGCACCAGTAATAACACCAAGTGTAGAGATACCAGAAACAAATAGTGATTCTGCATTTACTTTCTCTGTATTAGCTAATCCAGTAATCGTTACATCACCGAAGGATGTGGAGATACTAATAAAGTTTCCTGCTGTAATGTTGGTTACGATACCAGCAAAAAGTGTGGTGCCGTCTCCAAAATTAGAGTAAATCTCATCAAAGTTAGTGTTAATTTTGCCACCAGATTCTCGCAGAGTATCACCTGTTCCATCGTTGGCTGTGGTTCCTGTGTTTATACCTAATTTTGCCATTACTCGCCAGGTACTATTTCTTAGAAGTATTTAGATACATCAATAATCAATAATATCGTAGCCTTTGAACTTGAGTTGATTTTCACGTCTAATATAAGCAGAAGTACTAAGACCAGAGTATCCATTACCACCATAGGAACTGAATTGCTGTGCGTCACGTCTATCCTTTAAGTTCATTTTACCCCAACTATACTGACCATAATTAAATGAGGTTCCAATACCACCAGAGAATACTTCATAGTTAACTCTATCCATTGTGTAGACAGTGGAATCGAATGTATTATTTGTACCATCAAAAGAAACACCATCACTAGTGAATCCAACAATATTTGTATAGACACGTCTTACATCAGTGACTCCAGCACCAATTACATTAACAGATACTGTTTGTGCATGATCGACCTGATAAACATTATCAAGAAATTCTGTAGTAACACCAAGTCTAGTTGAGTTATCAGTCTCTAAACTGACAACAGTCCCTCTTAAAGCTGTCTCAAAGGAATCAAATACTACAAAGAAGTCACCAGTTTGAATACCACTAGTAACAGTGGAGTCTGATGTCAAATCATCATTTCTCATAAAGGAATCATAAGGAATAAAGAAGTCAAACACAAATTGTGTTTTATCTCCATCTGTAAGTGTGCCAAAACCAACAATTATACCGTAGTCACCAGAGTAATCTACAACATCAACTCTTTCAATAGCATATGGTGGTGGTTCAATAAGAACAATAGGAGGATTGGTTGATGTATAACCAGTTCCAGATTGAACAATATTGAATCCAACAATTTTTTGATTCTGTGTTAAAGATTCAACAAAAGACCTTGTTCCATCTTCAGGGTTAGCAATGGATATTTGTGGATTAGCTGTATATCCAGCACCAGGATTAGAAAGATTAATTCCAGAAATTTCTCCAAAATCATTAACAATTGCCGTAGCTACACCAGTAATCTTTTCATTCTGAGATACTATGAGGATTTCACCTTGATACTCAGTATCTTCTGTTTCATTCAAAGAATCAAACAGAGGTTTAAGGCTATCAACATAAACAACTGTGGTAGTAACACCAATAGAATTAATCAAGTAAGAGAATGGGAAGATGTTTGGTTCATAGTGGAATCTATCTTTACCAATATATTCACCATCAATAATCACATCTGTAAGTTGCTTACACCAGGAGATTGGTCTGAGAATTGTCGTATCAGTTGTGACACCAGGATTAACATAAGGAGTAGTAGCTACAGAATCAATCGTATTAACACCAACAACAATTCTATCATTCTGACTTAGACCAAAACTTTGACCTATATTTGAGTTGTTGTTGATGTTTAGAGTATCACCCTCTTTCACTGTTTCAAAAATATCTCTAAAAATGACATCTTTGTCCCTTGTTCCTTTATAGAAGTAGATAGTACAAGTGTCTCCAGGTTTTGGAGCTTCATTAAATCTGATAAGTGAACCACCTCCCATATTATATGATCTCCCAGGTTCTTGAAGAACATTATTAACGAACACTAAAAGTGTTTTCTTGGTATCAACTCTAGAACCCTTCCTAGAAACAATAGCATAAAGTTCTCCACCGATACTTAGATTGAAGGTTTTAGATGTACCATCAAATTTGTCATCAATTCTATCAAATACTTCAAGTTCACCAATATAATGACCTTGGAAATGATCTCTTTGAGTTCTGATAACATCAATCTCAAAGTTAGTATGTGAGGAGTAAGTTGGAATTCCAACTGTTCCACCAACACCTACAGTAAGTTTGATATTGTTTCCATATGCAGTGCCCTTTTCATTTAAGTTGAATTCAATAACACTAGAACCATTACCAACTACAATATCAACTGATGCTCCTGTACCGATACCTGAATAACCAGGTGCGTAGATAAGAGGAATGTTTTTATAAGCCAGTGGTTCGTCAATCACAACCTCAGGTGGGTTAGTAGTTGTGTAACCAGTTCCAGGATTTGTGACTGCAACACTCACAATATGACCACCACTAATAGCTGCTGTTCCGATAAACTGGATACTTGGAATTCCATCACTGTAAGTTTGAACACCAACATTAACAGTTTCCTGAATACCAGATCTATAACCAGAACCAGAACTACCAATACTGATAGATGTGATTGTTCCTGTCGTAGATACAACAGCCGTTCCACCAGCTGCAACCAAAGGTTGGTAACCAGTTCCTTCAGAGGAACCAATTTCCATCAGGATACCACCACGAGGATAGGATCTAGTGTTATTGTCTCCATCTTCTCTATATGGATCAGCCCTGAATTGAACTATAGTTTGTCCGCCAGACTCAATCAAATCATACGCTGGGAATTCTGATACTCCATCTCTTTGGACACCATCAGGTTCTTGGAATACACCATTAATAGTCATAATGATGTTATCAGTTGATATACCAGTTTGATCTACACCACCAGATTTCAGAACAAATTCACTACTGATACCACTAAACCCAACAGAGATATCATCAAATACAACATTATTAATATAATTGTCAGTAGAACTTCCAACAAATGATGTTCTATTGAATACTCTACCTTGGAAAGAAGAATGAGTAGTAATACCAGTCCAGTCAATCCCATCAGGTCCATCTATAGACGTACTAAGAGGAGTCAATCCTTTAGGTGATTGTACAAAGTTGATGTTATTTTCAACAATATGATAGTTACCACTTATCTTAGTAAGAGTACTGGAATTTGTATGTACTTCTAATGAACTTTCAAGAAGACCTCTAACTACTTTCATGTAATAAAGACTATCATCAGGATCTTGATAAGCAGAAATCAAAGTCATATACTCATCATCAATTTTAATAATGTCGTCTGAAAAGAACGAAGTGATTCCAGCAACTGTGAATAGAGTTTCTGTTGAAAGTGTCTCAGTAAGGCTTGTAGTAATATCAGTTTCAGCAACAGGAGACTGAATCATATTATCAATCAGAACAAGAGTTCTTGCATCTTGATTTTTAGATTTAATTTGATGGAAAGTACCAACCCCAACTCCAGTAATTTGGAAAGTTTTTGGAATTCTCAACAAAGCATTTTCAGCAGTATCAGAGAAAGCCAATTGTCCATCATTAATTTTAACGGCGTACAAATCAACAGGAAGTTTATCAGTTAATCCAATACCAGGAACTACAGTAGAAGCAATACTGATGTTATTCACAGTGGTATCATTATCTCTTCCTTGGTTTCCAGAATAAGTAATATTCTGACCTGATTCAAATAGATGATTTGGAATCTTAACGGAGTTTGTTCCTACACCAACAACATCAGGATTATCACCATCAAAACTTCTGACAAAGATTCCTTTGCCATCGGTATTCATACTAAATCGATTTGTTTGCTCAAGATTTGTTCCCCTAAACGTAGCTTCATTATTTGTAATATCACCAAAATCAGTGTTAATGTCTCTTAAGTCGTTATTTCCATCCCAAATCTGTAACTCTTGGCCAATAACTCTAACTTCAACATCAATATTGGCTTTTGGTGTAAATGTCAACATCGTGTTCGATGAGTCGGTTATAATACCAAAAGTACCAAGACCAGTAAAAGAATCACCAGTGTACACTTCACCAAAAGATGTAAAGAATTCCTCAAAATCAGTATTAATAGTTACAACCTCAGAGAACTGATGTTGATTGTTTGTATCATCATCAATGGTAACCAAATAGTATGCAGATTGGAATGGATCTGCATATGTTGAAATTACTTGTTCTACTGGTGATGTACTAGCAGCAATAGAAACATAGTTAGAAATCAATCTACTAGTTCTCATTTTAGTAGAACTAACGCCAGTCTCATTTGCAGAAGTCAAAACATTGAAACTAGTGGCGGTAGCAGCAACACCAGCTATGGGAGTGAAATTCAGATTAACAAAACTTCCATCTATTTCTGCACCAAAAGTACCAATACCTTGTGTTCCATAATCTATTCTCTGATTTGTAGTCATATCACCATAATTAGTGATACTAACATCTGTGCCGTCATGAATAATATTCACTTGATAGGCAAAGAAATTATTATCACCAAGATCCATAATAATACGAGTACTAGATGATCTATGAGTAGTGGCAAAAGAAACAACATCGGTTTTAGTTCCAGTAGGAATATCTACTTGTGTACCTTTGTATTCTGCAACATCACTAAGATTATACCTATCAGTACCAAATCCTTGATTTGAACTGAACAATCCGTTAGTAACTACAGTAACATCATAATTATTAAATTGGGGTGAAGTTGGGAAAAACCTAAATTGCCAACCAGTTTGCTTCTTAACATAATCAAACTGACCTAGTTGTTGAGCAGTAGCGAGTGTCGCATATTCATTAATATATCCAACTGATCCATCTTGAAGGAGACCAAGAATGTTAAAAACTCTCTCTTGAGTGAAAGTTTGATCTTTAACATATGTGAAAACTCTATTGAAGACTTGACTCAAGTCAAAGTTTGCAATGTCAATGTAAATATCTTCTCTTGTATTACTATTAAATTTAGAACTAAAATCGTCAACAGTCGTAACAAGATTACTGATAGATTCGAAGTGATCAGTAAGAATTCTATTTTCAAAGAATATCTCTCTAGAAACTGGTTCACCACTAATAAGGGAAGTTCTCTCTGATACACCATCAAAATCAAAGAAGCAGTGAATACTGGATTCACTTTGTATATCAACTGTGACATCAATTTGAGACGACTCACCTGAGTTGTTTGATCTCAAATCTCTAACATAACTTTCAACTTGAAGATCAGAGAACTTTTGGAAACCAGAAGGATGAACAATAGAGCTTACTGAATCGTCCCACTTATCCAGAGGAACGGGTGAAGAGATGGAATATGAGAAGTTTTGATAGTACTCATTATTTGAAGTAACCTGCAGGTTATCATTCAAGAATCCAGTATTTCTTTGCCAACCATTAATAATAGTTGTACCAGATCCAGTTATAATTTCAGAATCAAATCCAGTTACACCACCGATAAATGAAATTGTTCCGGATGTTTGTGCAACAATTTTATCTCCAGGTTTAAATTCATCAGAAGAAGCAATTCTTGCAATCTCATTTACTGGATTCCAACTTTCAACGAAACCAGTTGCACTTTGACTTACAACTTTCTCTCCAACAAAGAAGTTGTTCTTAGAAATAACTGGGTCAAAGATTGGTAATGACGAAATAGGAATAGCTTTGCCAAGTGATCCTGATATATCATATCTTCCCGGAACGGTTCCAGTAGCAACAACATCACTCATATCATATGTGATAGAACCATTCGATCCACCAATATTTGGATCAGTACTAACAATTTTAAAGTATGTGTAACTATAATCAGAAGAGTTGTAACCACTACCAGTGGAACCAACACCAACACTGGTATTCTCAATGAATACCGTATCATTTACTTTGAATGGAAAATTAGATAGAGATGAAAATGACTGACTAAGGAATGCTTGTGCGGTTTTAGTAGTGTTATCATATGTAATAGACTTAATGCCAACACCATTGGAGTTGTTTGTGGGAACAATTCTTGGGGGTGCGTCATGTAAACCATATGTGTTGGTGAAGATAGTAACTTGATTATCACCAAGAGTATATTTGATATCAATTTCTGGAATTACTTCGTTTGTGTACCCATCAAGAACAACAAGATCAGGTGCGATCAAATAGTTTCTACCATTGGAACTAATTCCAATGTAATCAAATGATGCTAGAGTTTCTACTTCCACAATTTGCGGAATATTAGAAACAACTTTTAGTGTTTTGTCCGTTGGATAATCATAACCAATATTATTGGAGATATATTCAGTATTGAGAATTTTACCAATATTATTAGATTGAGAGTATAGTATTGCATCATAACCCTCATCACTAACTACTCCATCGACTCCTGGAAGGGACTCATACCCATATCCAGGGTTGACAATGTTTAATCTAGTGATTGGACCTTTCTGAGTCTTAGAAGAGGTCTCAAAGGTAATCGTAGAGTCATTACCATCGTATGATAGTTTGTCAGGTATTTGACCAATATTGAAACTAAAAGTGGTCGATCCAATTCCACTTACAACATGTCTACCGTCATACTTAGTTGAAACAACGTTAATTTGATTATGTGATGGAGACTCTTCGTCAACCATATATTCTCTCTTACTATCCTTAAGGATATCAAGATTCTGTGGTTCAAAGTTATACCAAAGTGATTGTGGTATATAATCACTAACAAATAGTGTTAAGTTGGCATTTGCAAAACCAGGTTCACCAAACTTGGTAACTTCAAATTCATTAGTTTCAGAACTAGTTTCAAACTGATTGATATAGTTAATATCTGAGTAGAGACTCATCTCAAATCCAGAATAGTTTTCACCATTCGATACAAACGACAATGAACTATCAGAAAGATCAAACTTGAGTTTTTGATTTCTCTTAATGTTTACCAGTGGATTGATTCTGGATAGTGATCCACTACCAACACTGGTTAGGTTAACAAAAGTTGGACTCAGTAACGATACTTCATACTTATTGTTAACAAGTTGAATGTTATTAGTATCATAAGGAATAACAAAATACATCTCATTAACATTCAGTCCACCTACAGGTGAATCTGATGTATAGATTACTTTGTCACCCTTTTTGAAAGTATGTGAAGGGAATTTGATTGTATCCTTAATCGTATTAACATCACCAGAAACAAAAGACAATGGATTGAATACCATCCTTCTGTTATTATCATCATACTTAACTGTTACTGTCTCAATGTCATATGGTTTTACACTCAGGTACACAACATCTTCTGTCTTGATATTGTGTGTCTTGGCTGTTGATACTGTAGTAGTGTTTTTACTTACAGTTGCCCTGATGACATCATCAAAGTTAGTTTCAAAGCTGTGGTAATCGCCATTACCTGTTGCAGTAAAGTAAAGAAGGTTTCTATCGGTATTAATTCCAATGTACTCACCACTTGTACCAATACCAACTTTATTAGTAGAAATACCAATGGTATCAGAAGTTAGTGGTGCAGCATAGAATGACTCAAAAGTATCTAATGATTGGTATCCTTTTATAGGATCACCATTCCAAACTTGAATAGATGTATTTCCATACTTGTTATAGAATAACTTATCATTAACTTTAAGATTGTGATCTGGAATGAAAATAGATCTTGGTTCGATAAACCTTTGAGTGGCACCAACACCAGGGTCATTGATTGATACAGTTGTACCAACTCCTAAACCAGTTGTAGTTCCAATACCAACAGACTCATTAGAGATAAAGTAGAGTTCTGTATTAGCTTGAAGTCTTCTGGTTGAACTGATACCAGGAGTATTGATTGTGAACTTCTTGGGGTTTTCACGAAGAACACTAGTGTTCGTATGAGCAATACCAGTCGTCCCATCTTGTTCTCTGATAACACGGATTCTACCAGTTATCTTGTCCAGATTAATAACCTTAACTTTTTCACCATTAATACTCAAAATATCATTAGGTCTGACATTGGGATATTGAAGTGAACCAGAGACATAGAAGTATGTGGTGATACCAGTAATACCTGATGCCGGAGTTCCAAGGGTTAGAACAAGACTATCTGATCTAACACCAACTCTGTATGTACCATCAAATCCTCTAAAGTAATCAGAGAGTCCATCAACTTGAACCAAATCTCTTGCTTGGAAATCATGAACTACTGTACTGAATCCAATAAATTGTGTCTGGCCATTGTAATTAACAAACTCAACATTATTAACCACGTTAGAAACAGTATCAACGTTATTGACATATCCACCATCAACTCTTTCGACCTTAGACTGAGCAAACTGTCCACCAGTACTAACATTATTGAATACTACTCTATCATCAACACTATAGTCTTTACCACCTGTAAGAATGCCAACACTCTCAATTGTACCTCTTGATGTTGATGTTACTCTAAGACCTTGTTTATCTTCACCATTTGAGTTAAAGATAAACTGATATCCAGATCTATCATCATTCAAGTGATATTCATCAGTATTTCTAAACCAACCATTAGATTCAATATCATAATCAGTCTGGTTTGAACTGATCAAGAAGTTGAAATTATTTGGTTTAAACTTAAACGTGGGCCCTACACAATATGGAAATACAGGAGATTTGAAGTTTTTAAATACTCCAGAGGAATCTGGAATACTTGTCACTGTTGTGAAGTATGCATAGACACCACTTGGATAGTCTGGAGTTACACAATATCTACCATTGTGTTCATCCAAATCACCTTTATTTGTAAATACATAATCTTCAACAAAGAAACCACCAGGATAAACTGATTTAGTTGGTCTGTTTGGATTATTGATATTCAGTTCATAACCAGATTCCATTTGCTTTACTAGACCTTTCTTGGCGTTGGCAAAACCATAAGGACCATAGATTGGAGCACCATCATATGCCCACCCAATAATAGGTGAGTGTCTAATGTTATCGACTTCGACACCAAGTTCGATTCTTAAATCATTTGCACCAAAGAAACGACTACCATCACCATTAAGAGCATTAACACTCTCTCTGAGTGATCTGGGTGTATATGCAGAAGAGTATTGAAGAGACTTGTTGTCATTTGATTGAGTTACAAATCCATCATCAAATCCAGTAATACTCTGATCTCTTGCAACTAAGTTAACATTCCATTGATTTAGAATAGCTCCTGAAATTACATTCTTACCAGCTGATTCAACACTGATAGTTGTTTCTACAGGAACATATCCAATACCACCACTTTCGATGTTGACAGACTTAAGTCTTCCATCATCAATAATTGGAATCAACTTTGCATAATTACCACTACCTTCAACAATTAGATTTGGAATTGAAACATACTGAGAACCTTCACTGATTACAATAACATCAACAATTCTACCATTAGAAATGATTGGTTGGAGTTTTGCGTTCTCACCACTCTTAAACGTAACTACAGGATCTCTAGAGAAGTTAAGAATCTCAGAAGAACCATAACCAACACCACCTTCAGTAATATCAACAGAATCGATAGAACCTCTGAAGATTGGTTGAACTTTAGCACCAAAGTCTTGATCACTGAGTGTACTAACACCAGTGACACCACTTACACTAATAACAATTGGCTTGTAATTAAAGTGACCAGTACCAACAGAATTTAAATCAACATATACTTGATTATCAAAATCAAAGTTTCTTTGGGTTACTCCAAGTCCAACTAAAGATAATTTAAAGTTGTTATTGTCAACTTTAGTCACATAGTAATCACTTGTTGTAGAGATACCTTGAATATCATTGCCACTGGAATAGTAGTTGACAATTTCACCAGTTTCATAACCATGATTGGTGATAAAAATTTGATCGGAAGCAGTCTTAACACCAACAAATTCAGGAATCTGTCTTCTCTTATTCTTATAACCACTACCAGGGTTTGTGACTACAATACTAGAAATAACTTTCTTTCTATTGTAAGAATCAATCGATTGATTTCCATATCCAGTTATACCAAAACCAACTGTATTAATTCCAAGAATCGAATCGTCAAAAGTATTGTGTAGCTGAATACTGTACTGATCTATAACCTTAGTAAAGTATGTGGATCCTGTAACAAGACCAACAGGTGCTAGAAGTGAATTAGAATTGTAGATAACTTGTTCGTTATCTCTAAACTTATGATATGTCGAGAAACCAATTGTATTGGTTGTAGTATTAATTCCACCAATATTACTGGTGGATACACCAGCGTTGAAAGAAACACTGTGGTTGATTGTAGTCATGTTTACTTCAGCTGAAGCATCTTTACCACTACCACCACTGATATTAATAACAGGTGTTGTTAGATAATCGAAACCAGGATCAATGATTTGGATCTTATCCAATTGTCCTTCAACGGCAACAAAACCAGTTGCACCACTACCAACAACATCAGTATCTTCAATATGAACTAGTGGAGGATTGATTACATCAAACCCTTCACCAGGGTTACCAATATTAATACTCTCAACTTGTCCATAGAAAATCTTATCCGTTGACTTGTAGTTTACAAGTTCGACACCGTTTAAAAAGATACCGTTATAAAAACCAGGTTCAGTTTTAAAATCACCAACTTCGGGATCTGGTGAGAGAATCTCCCTTACAATGGGTTGAGGTAATAACTTCTTATCGTAATTAGGATAATAAGAAATAGTAATATTCGAAACTTCTCCAAGCAGGGGAATATATTTGTCAACAAAAATATCTGACTTAGATCTTGCAAGTTTAATCTTTTCCTGATCAACTCTCTTGACATAATATACCAATGAGTCAAGATTTTCAAAACCACTATACTGTTGAGTGACAAATTCAACACCATCAGGAGTAGTTGTTATAGAATCAACAACACCTCTAGAATAATAAATTGCATCACCAGTCCTAAACCCATGGTCAAACGATAGCCGGTCAGAGTTGGTGGTCAGTTTAAGAGTATATGTATCAATCGAACTACCAGAGAATTTAATCTCTTTGTCATATGGATTGATAGAATTATCACTATAACTTGGAAGAGAGTTAGATACTACAAGAGATTCACCATCAAACTTAGAATAAGTGTTGAGAATATTTGTCATATTCTCAGACAGTTTTGGATATATCTCAGTTTGTGTCTTAAGAATTTGATTTACAACTTTCCACTCAACACCAATACCACCAATAACAATTTCACTTTCAAGTCTTACTGTGAAACTTCTCTTACCAGAGATGCGTGTCAACTTACCATTGACAGTTGATCCAGAATTATTATAAAGTATAATTGAATAACCTGGATACAAGAAGTGATCATCAAAGGTATCAATTTCATATATTCTTTCAGATACGTCAATCTCACCAATTACAGATACATCTAGAGTTGTTTTTAAGTTTGTAAACCAGGACTTAGATCTCTCGCCCTTTGATTCAATACCAATAGACTTTACAGAGATTACATCATCAACAGAACAAGAATATGTTTCATCTTTCATGATGAATCTATTAAGAGTAGAACCAACTCTTACTTTGATGACTGAACCATCAAGTTCATACCCATATGCATATCCAGTATCACGAAGATCCTCTCCTTCGTTAATAGTATAAGTAACACCTTCTACACCATAAAACTGATTAATACTCTTTGATGTATAGTTGAGAAGAAGGTTATCACCATCAATGTCCTTGGTCGTCAAATAACCAGTCTGACCAAATCCAAGTGTAGAGTCAACATCAATAAATGTTTGACCAATAGCAACACTATTCAGAATTTTTGTCTTTGAATTAGTTCCAAATTGACTATAGATTGTTCCACGAACATCGATATCTCTATCATAACCAATATCAATACCAAGTCTGTAGAAGTCACCTTCATCAGAATTAATTTTCTCAACCTTGGTAACACTACCTTTAGATTCTGTGTCAGTCTGAAATAGAGTTTTACCTAACAGATTGAGTGGATTACCTTCAAGTGATTCAACAACTAAGTCCTTAGTTACTCTATAATCAGCGTCAGAAAGTTTGAACAAAAACTGCTCAGGTTTAATTACATTTACTTCTTCGCCATAAAGTGATTTAAATAAAATTTTGAATGATTGATCGGTACCTTTTGATTGGTAAAAACTATTAGAACCAAAAATAAAGTTTCTTTGATCTACATTGCTATCAAATGATCTCTCAGTAAATCCAGGAGCAAATTGTTTCTTGATCTTCTTGAAGAACTCTTGAAGGAAAATGACACTTAGGTTCTTAACCTGTGCACCCTTTTCATGAAAATCAGCTTCCGTCTTTTCAAATGTAAGTTCTTCTGGATTCTGTGAAGAAATATATGTTGTAATACCACTGAAACCTCTTATACAACCTTCAAAGGTTTTGTCTGTTTTGGTTGCATAGTAAATAATCTCATCATCAATTTGAATGAGACCATTGTTATCAGGAAACCCTACAGTAAAGTTTCCATTAACAGAAGTGTTAATGGTTGTATCATCATAATCTACATCTGTGAATAGTTCTGTTTCTGATGAAATATTAAAAATTTCATCTAGTTTAACATACTTATCGATGTTCTGTACTAAATCAAAGGTTCCACCTTGAACTTCTTGGGAAAGATAATACTGTTTAAGAAAATCAGTAAGCAATGGGAAATCTTCCCTTACATATCGAGGAAGTTGATCTTCTAGGATATCTTGAAACTTTACTCTATCTACTGACATTTCTTATTAGTAGGAATATGATGTGCTGGAGGTCGTAGTTGTTGTCTGAGAGGATGTGGGAGTCATTTCAGGGGTAACTGTACCTATACTACTACCAGTATTTACCACAGTTCTTACACCTCTATTATTGATAGTACTTGGTGAAATTTCATCTGTAGTATTAGTAATAGTTGGAATTCCCCTGACAAGATTTTTATATCCATAACTTGAGGATACGATATAGTTACTACCAGAGGTATCATTACCAGAAGCAATACGATCAGAAATCATATTGAATGTTGTAGTATTCATATCTAATTGAAGATAGAGATCCTGAAGACCAATAACATCATTTGAATAAGGACAAGCAGATATCTCAATAACTGGAACTAAACCTCTTGATATTGTTGATGAAAGAATATTAATTGGGTTTAATCTAATCTCGCCTTTCTGATAATCAATAGATCCAATATTTCTTTTTACGACAATTGGTTCAGTAGGTGACTTGAGTCTGAAAAGAAATATACTTCCACTAGAAAGGTCACCTGTTGGTGTATCACCGAGATAAACCGTATCACTAATACCACTAACCTTAAATCCTGAGGAACGAATATTGTAACCAATGAGTGTTCCGTCTATGATGGGACTATGTCCATGATTCTTTAGGTAGAATCTATTACCAAAACAAATCTCATATTCAGCAAAAGAATTGATTATAGGGGTTAGATCTCTTCTAATATTAATATTTGTAATATTAGAAGTGATAGATTCGTCACTACTATCAATGATGTTAAGATACTTACTGTACTTAAACCTAGCGCCAAACTTATTCAGTTCAGTTGAGTTTGCATATACTCCAACATTCTGTGTTACTGTAGTTTTGACAGAACCTGATGTTGATGCTAGGTTGGTGTTATAATAAACATTTGATTCAGCTTCGACGTAGATATACTTAAGATCAACAATCACTGGCAAAATGCCAGCAACACTGTATTGTTTCAACTTAATCTTTAGGTTTTCTTTGATCGAAGTAGAAAGGTACTCACCATTTTCTGGTTTGATACTGATATAAACCTTACCAAAAGATGGTGGTGTCAAATCTTCTCCACCATATGCTGAAACTGATTGTACTTCGGAGTAGATAGTTGGAACTAATGCCTCATAATCAGAAGCCGTTACTGCTCTATTCTGTGAGGAATAGACTTTTGGGGCATACTTCTTAATAGACTCAACACTTTCAATGTCATCACCACCAGTCGATACTGAGTTAGTCGTGATAAGTGATACACCCGCGGTAACTGGTACCCCATTATTATCTAAAATTCTACCAGAATATCTAAAATCTGATATGTTGTTACCATTAGATCCATCAGAGATAATATAATCAGCTACAATATAATTTGGTTCCTGAAGTTTAGTTCCAAAAACACCATCACCAAACAGAAGTTCATACCTCTCACCCTCTATTTCTTGAGTAAAGTAAATGGCAGAGTTGCCATTGATATCGAATAAACTATTATACTGTTGATATTTTCTAGAAGTTGATGATGATTCAGATTCAAAAACAGTCACATTAAGAAGATTCAGATCAACACCAGGATTATCTAAGATAAACTGTTGATATGGATTTCTAGATGAAACTGTATAGTTTTGAGAAACATAGGTTCCCTGATAAATTTTAATATCTTCGAAGTTAGCTATACCAGATGAATTGATTGGAACTGTAATATCTTCAGGAATACAGAACGTAAGTCTTCTATTTTTTGTGCTAGCTGTAATTGCAACCAATCCAGCCTTTAGTGTTAAAAAATATCCAGTTACACTTGAAGCTTCAACTTCGAAAGATACAGTTGCAACTGCTGATTTTCTAGATCTAGGAATATATCCAATGTTTCTTGCAAGAGAGACAACATTCTCTCTCAATGTTGCACTATCAATGAACACTTCATTCGTCACCATGTTGGTGTTATATGAAGTGATATAGGTATTATATGCTAACGTATCAATAATTGTAGATAGGTTAGATCCTTCAAAGTCATAATCCGTGAAGTTTGAATTAGCACGAAGATAATCTTTGATAGATTCCTTGATCTCATCAAAATCAAGATTAGAGAAATTAACTAAAGGCATTTACCTAGTGGGTACTAGTGCGAACGAGAGCTGTTGTATATCTGCATCAATACCGACGATAATATAATTAACCATTACATCGTATTGATTCGAATCGAAGTCTGCATCTACAGTAACATCTTTCAATGAAACTCTAGGTTCATATGATTTGATAGTATTCTCAATTTCAGACTTAATAGCATTAGCCGTAAGTCTATCCATATTTTCGAATAACATATCTGTTACTCTTGAACCAACATCTGGTTCAAAAGGTTTTTCACCAGGAACAGTCAAAATCAAGTTACGAACAGAACGAGCAATGGCATTCTCATTTAACAATGCAATCAAATCATTACTGATTGGATTTACCTGAAAGGTAGCACTGATATCTTTAAAGGCTTTACTAGTTCTTTCGACTGGCACTTATTTAATATACAACAATTCTCAAGTATTTAGAACACTAATCTTCAATAAGTGTTACCTGTTCATCATCACAAGTGCACTGATGGTCAGGGTGAGAACAATCAGTTGTTTCAAAAAGTCCATCAGTGTTTTGTTGTCTCTTATTCTTTGGAGTTTGTGCATCATTAGCAATCTCTCTCAGAAGGTTTTGTTTTTCCATTTGTCTCCTATGTTGTTCTAGATACCGATCACTTGACACTTCATTCACTAGAGTCATCTTGGAAGTGAAGTCCAAGCTCTTGTCCACCTGAAACTGATTCGCCATTGGGTTCCTCCTTTCTTTCTTTGGACGTTTTCCAGAAGTATTCATCCTCTCGTCCCATACCGAGTCTATCAAATCCATTTTCCACAGAGTACTCTATGGTGGATACTTTAAAATCTGGTTGGAGAGGCTCCTCTGGTGTTAAACTATTATCATAAATTCTCATTCTGTTATTAGGATACAGAGCATATTGTCCATTCTCTAACTCAATGAGATTGTGTGACTTATGTTCTGCAGGATTCTCAGATGTTGCATAATCAATTACATCTGGATCTGCATGATAGTTATCAATGGTACAGATGTATGTACCTTTCATATTACCATGGTCTCTGGTATATAGTTCAAAGTCCATAGATCCAATGAACTGTTTTGCAATACTCACAACACCATAATCCATACAATTCCAGAACTGTAGGTTAGGTAAGTTCATATCAGGATTAGGTGTCACTGGTTTTGATACAAACGCACTGATAGGAAGTTTATCATACATTGCTGCATACTCTGGGAGATATGTCTCAAAGTAGAATGCACGTCCTGGGATACTCTTACAAGACACCCAGACACCCTTTACGAACTCTCCATGACCAAACTTATGGTCAGTGAGGTATTCTTTTCTAACCCAGACTTCTTCACTAGGTAGATTACAAATTAAAGATGCCATAGCAATAAAAAAAGACCCTAATATCTAGGGTCTCAAATATTAACGTCCTTGTCCGCGGTAACGTTTGGGTTTGTTATTACTAGAACTAGCTGCGTACTTGGTATGTTGTCCTGAACCCTGTCGTGTTTTCTTGGGCTTGGTCTCAATAAAGGTTCCACCCATCAGTGAACGTTTGAACTTTGCCATAGTGTGATTGTATCTACTTGTATATTATAAAGGGGTTAGAGAGGATCCTAAGACCCTCTGTGACAGTTTATCAAATGATCCTGGTCTTCTCATGACCAACACGAATACGAGGATCACACCAGATATCAAAACCAGCTTCAATAGCATCGAGACAGAATGAAACGTCTTCACCACACATATCTTGAACTGATCCAGATTCAAAGACTTGCATCTTAGGAGCAAACCATGGATAAGTCATCTTCTTATCTTCGAAGACACCCTTCTGAATCATCACCCAACCAAAACCAGTGTAGTCAACAGTAAAGGGCTTCTTACGTTTCTGAATACCATCTACCATCTCATGATTCATCACACCACCGTTGTTACGGAAGTCATCTTCATCCAACCAGTGTGCAACTGAGGTAGTACGTCCATCTTCTGTTGAATACCAACCAGCAACAATCTCTTTCTGGTTACCTTCAGCATCAATAGCCATATCACAGAGTTGCCAGAACTTCTCAGTTGAGAAGATGATATCACTATCAATCCACAACTGATAATCATACTTCAACTTACCATCCCAAGGTACCTGATCAGGTCCACGAAGAACATTTGCACCCAAACACTTACAACGTGCAAAGTTTACCATCGAACTATAGTCTTGACTGATCTGAATGGCCATACCATTCTGAACCATATCAAAACAAAGTTGTACAAAGTTCTTTAGGAAAATATAAGATACACCTCGTCCTGGAAGACAAAATACAATTGTCTTTCCTTTCATTCGTTGTTTAATGTCATCATAATCCCACTCAGCCTTTGATGTTTTAGGTGCTGTATTGGGTTTGGATGCTTTTACCGTAAATCCTTTGGCCATGAGTTAATTAATCACTCCATTTCATTCATTATTATACTGGATATTTAGTTGTTAGTCAATACGTTTCACAAGTCCATATTCAAGAAGAACTTCATGAAAGATCTCTTTTAACTCTTCTCTTTCCTTATCAGTGAATACCCTGTTAGGACGGACTGGAAGGGGTCCAGGATCCCCTCCAGTACTCTTCTTTACGAATGAGAGACCCTTACCCTCTGCACTCATATTCTGTGTACTCATCTTCATTAGTAACTAGACTCCTCTAATACCTTAGCGTCACACACTTCATAGGTACACTTAACTCCTTCCATAAAGTAATACTCCCATAGACCGTTGAAACTATCCTCATTCAGATTGTGATGTAGACACTTATCATCTGAATAGATGTGATACACTTTGTTCAACATAGAAACCTCCTAAGGTTACACGTTATCTAGTAATTCAGAAAGAATGTTATTTTCTTCCAACTGACGCGGAAGTTGATAGTTCATGACCAATAACTCTTCTTTCTTATTCCCATTCTCTTTACGATGTGCAAGTGAATATCGGAACTCAAATGTTTCCATATGATAATCAGCAAACTGTTCACGTAACCATGGATGTTCATTATAAGTGATCATCCAGTTATGTGGTGTATCCTTACAAGCCGCCACAAAGTCCTCATGAACAAAACCCGTATGCATCTCTTTGTTCTTACCGTATAACATATCCTTAATCAGATATGGTGGATCCAAGAATACAAATACGTCTTCCCCCGGAGCCGTCATCAAGTCCCTGTAGTCTCCATTCGTAATCCTCCATGGTTCAATAATCCGCGCAATTTCCGGCAATTTTTTAATCTTAGTTTGGTTAAAAATGGTATTCTTATAAGAGTCACGAATAAACGCGTTTTTATTCTGCTCTGTGAAACCCCCAAAAGAAGAACGGTTTAGAATATAAAAGGCGGTTGCAAGATCATGTGGATCTGTAGAAGTATCAATCAAACTCCTCATCTCTCCATAGAGATCTCTGTGGTTCTTCTCTAACTCAGTAACATCAGTAGCAACACAAGCCTTATCCTTTAGATCCAGAATACGGTTTGTGAGACTATCTGAGTTATTCTGTAACTGTGTCCAGAAACAGTATAGATTGTAATAAAGATCATTCACCCATACAGGAGTCCCTGGATACATCGTAGAGAATGCCAGAGCACAACTACCACCCCCTAAGAACCCCTCCCGATACTCCTTGATCTGTGAAGGTATCATATTCTGTCTGAAGAGATAATGAATGATCCTTGACTTACCTCCAGGATACCTCAGACAATTTGGATACTTCTTTCTCTCTTTAATAGCAGGCATGGGATGTCACTCTGATACACTTGGGACGTTATCATTATACTCCATAGAAGGAGTGTTCTCAACTTCGGGTGAAGAAGAGAATACAATTAAGAATACTATGAATAAGAAGAACATACCAATACCCTTAAAGATCTTTCCAGGATATCGAATTAACCAACCAGCAAACACTGCCCTCCAGAAGTTCCAGTATGGAGTGCTGTGTGGTCGTCTCTTATGTCCCATTGGTTTCTCGATAACATCTTTGTGTCCAACGAACGTCTCCCTTCGGCCGACACCTAACCCTCTATATGTCGTTGAAGTGTCTCTGAGATTATAACACTTCTCTAAGTGATTACGAGTAAATCGTTGTTTTGGATTACAGTCCCAATTCATACTAATTGGTCGAGGGTGTGTACATGTAATGATATATCCCCGAAGGGGGTTTGTCAAGACTCAACGTGACTTACGACGACTTATACATGCTTCCTGTGAGGATCGAACTCACCTTAGGCAAATTATGAGTTTGCTGCATTCACCAGATTGCTAAGGAAGCTTATAGGGGGGAAAAATTATGGGGAAAATTTTTTTATATGACTCGACATAGATTTCGAAAATAATATACAGAAGTTTTTTTATTCACTCGTTATAACTCTCTCGAAACACAACGCCTGTAGGTTAGGAAAGTTTCAAAAAGTTTAACCCCCCCCTTCTTAATCCTTATGGCCATCTACGAAATAATAACAATACAATAATATTATACCATATAACTGTTATTTTCACTAACCACTGTGTCCCACTATATGTACTGTCCACTGTGTCCACTACGTAATACTTTGCAGAAAAAAACTCTGAGGACTGTGTGAGGAACCACCCCACACATCTCAGAGTTCATTTACCACTTCACTGTGCCACAATAACACGAACCACCATGCTATTGCCTCGTCTGAGTTTATCGACCTCACGCGTGGTCGTGTATATTATTACCGTATCTCTGTGGAGGGTGGTGACATTAACCTCTCTAATGCTTCGTTCTTCGCTTGCATCTCAGAGTTCATAACTGTGATGAGCATGTTAACACTTATGACAGTGAAGAACCCTAGTAGAATAATCCTCATGGCTGTTCTCCGTATCCTTCGAAGAGCTCATCATATAGGTTGTCAATCTCTTGTCTCTTATACTGTTGATTAGTCCATTGAATCCTCTCTCTGTAGAACTCTTCCTGTCGTCTGTGATATATCATTCTCTCACGTAGATCATGGAGGATGTTGTTACGTTCTGTAAGTGTCATGAGTGTTAGTTAGTGGTGATCAGTTGTTCTCTTGATTCCAGAGCAAATCTCCAATCACTGTACAAACATTGTCAGTGATTGTGATGCCCTGAGCCTCACAGAAGTCTAGACACATTTCCAGATCAGGTGTCATCTCCTCGACGAAACTGTAAAGGTCAGAGAAGACTGATTCGGTGATCATAGTGGTTGAAGTGTTGTTCATATCAATGGGGCAGTTTAGTGGTGAGTAACAATAACTCTTAAGGATTTGGGAGAGGTGTGCTTACTGACTTGTGTGTCATGCCTCCGGGGGAGATAGACAATCCTCTCAGAGAAGTCCCGCGGGAGGTCGGTACCGACGAGGGAGAAACAATGAGAGGGAAGGAATCTCACCCCCCCTTACACCTATGGAGCACTTTGGAGGTGAGTGACATTATTCCTCTGTATCTTCATTATACCAGAAGTCATACCAATCATCCTCTGTGGTCTCAGTGTTAATCATGAAGCTCTTTATTCTTACAAAGATATTATAACCCTCTGTAGTATAAGTGTTAAGAACTCTGTGACATTTCTATAATTGGGTGTTATAAGGAATGAAAATATTTGTGTTTCTTATGTGTAAAAAACTCTGTGACACTTTTTATGGTGGGTGGGGTTGACAAAACAAAAATCCCGTGTTAGAGTGGGCTTAGATCACTAAAAATCTGACCATTTATAACAATAATAAAACACAAGAACTGAAAGGTTTATAACAATAATAAAACACAAGAACTGAAAGGTTAATGAGATATAAGATCACACCTTTTCCACATATATCTCCACTTTATCCACACCCTTGTGGAATACTATAAATCACGAAGACATATTTATAAAGGTATTTTAAAACGTTTTTTAATGTTCTTTTGTATCCATTTATACCATATTAGTGTATATACTCCCTAGCATCTGTAGAGTATCTGTGTATACCCTATGAAGGTACTTCGGAGGTTTTCCACATACTATTCCACAACTATAATGTGATCACTTATCATCATAATACCTTATTGTTTTATGAAACTTATCGATTGGATCTTCCTTCATACCTAATACCTGTTGTATCCTATTCCTTACTACTAGCATATCTTCTTCCTTATTAATTGTAATCATATTAACTATTCTTTTTAACTCTTCTGTATTGAACTTAACATAGTGTTGATCAATGTGTGAATTGTGAATATCTTTCATGATGGGAAGTTAGTACAGACAGCATCACATAGTAGAGTAACTAACTCTTCATACTTATCATTACTAGAGGGGAAGTTCTCACAAAAGAAACCATCACATATGGAATCAATATCTTCCATTAGTAATTCTCTTTGTGATAACATTTCAAAGTGATTATTCATGTGTGTTTTGATTAGTGACATGATCAAAGTTCCTCCATCATTTCATCAAGTTCAACAATGTTCAAATTAACATCATTCCATTTTACTCCATCAGGTGTTTCTTTAGATCCACAATCAAGGATAAGTTCAACTAGATCATTATATCCACGACGACGAAGACGACGTGCTTCGTTATACAAACCCTCGTCATTACCAATCCAGAGTGCTACATTCCAGGTTTCATAATTGGTCCACCCGTTATACGTGGTGTCTTCGATTGTGGTTTGGAAAGTTGAGTTAGTCATGGTTGAAATCAGTGGTTACATCAATAGGGCAATTTAGAGGTGAGGTATATTAATTCTCATAGATTGTAATATGTTCGATATCCTTTCCACTTCTTATTATACTCTCTCTTTAACTTTAACCATTCAAGGTCTTGTGAATACTTAATCGCTTTATATGTGTCAAGGATGTTCTCTTTAGATAAAGGCGATTCCTTTGATTTGTAATCATCTTGATCCAGATCTTTCTTGGTCGGAGGGAGATCATGTGGACGATATGCAGAGATAAATGGTGCTAACTGATGACACAATGGTTCGGGCAATTGTGTGTTTGTCAGATGATAAATGTGGTGATTCATACTTCTTGAACATAAACAATTTGACTCCGTTTAACACCTTCACGACGTTGTACGATGTCATATGCTGCATGTAGATGTGGTGCGGAGACTTCTACATCATAACGATATCCGTCCTCATTGATAACACCACGGAAACGACGTTGATTAAACATGATAGTTTAGAAAGAAAGATTGATGTTGTGTTGTTTGTTTGGTTCAATAAAATCACTTGCTGATTGTAATGAATCGGAAGCAAATTGTCTAGCATCAGCGGATTGCCAAAGAAGAATACCGATGATGATGATAAGAACTGGTTTCATGGTTTGGATCGGTGGTTATGTAGATGGAGCAATTTAGAGGTGAGTAACAATATTCTTATTGATTAACACACCCAACTAAGTAACCCATTGCAAACGCATCTAGATTCTTTTGTGCCATATATGCCTTACGTTTTAGGTACTTAATTGCAACTTTTTCTTGATCATCTTTGCGTTTCTTTTTACACTCTTCATCAATTATGTTTTGAATTTCATCAATTATTTTTTGAAATTCTACCTTCACAGTATCATCAACAAAAATTTGTGCCTTCTTTAGTTTGATTTGAATAATCTTACGGTTTGCATAATCATCATCCAAACCACTGTCAATCTCAAACTTGGCGCAATCTACATCACTCAACAACTCGTCAATAGAGAAATTTGTTGTCTCTACTTTATCATAACTGATCTCAATCTTATCAAAATAATCAATCATTTCAGGGAGAACTTTCTCCTCAAAATAATCATTACTGAACTCAAACCACTCTCCACCAGTCTTAAACTCTTTGTAAAGTTTATGAAAATGACCTTCATGAGTATATGCATCTTTACCTGCTTCAAATGTACGAATCAGATGAATAGGGAGAGGATTGCTAGTTTGAATGTCTTTGATTCTTCTTTTAGGATTATCACTAACACCAATCTTGACATTCACTTTGTCATAAATGCCACGAATTTCGGCAAACATGACATAAACGTGGAGAGTTGTGGTTTTCATCAGTTAGCAACAGTGAATTGGTTGAAGAGAATAGATTCTAAAGAATATGCTTCAGTTTCTCTCTTATCATCATCAAATTGTCCACTTTCGTTTTGAACAACATGAACCAATTCGTGCATCAATGTAATGATGTAATCCTCTTCATTTAAATTACTGTGAATCTGAATGAATTGTTCTTCACCATTAACCTCAGTAAATCCGAAAGCATTATCATCACTTAGATCAGTGTGAAATACCTCAACATCACTTTGGATGGGATATTGTGATGTAAAGAAGTCAAAAATATCCTGTGTAGGATAGTTCAATAATTTACCGGAGGTGAATAACATCAGGATCAGTGGTTATGTAGATGGAGCAATTTAGAGGTGAGTAACAATATTATACCATACATCCTCTGTAAGGTGTCATAAATCGATTTCTAGACGTTTTAGATGTGGCGGAGGTGTCATAGGTCATCTCAAACGAAAATATGGAAAAAACAGTTTTTAACACTTTGAGAACCCTCTCCACCACTGAACCAAAAATAGTGCATCTGTATCACCTGTCAAAGGGCAAAAAAAGGGGTCTTACCCCACCGAAATCATTTCCTCAAACCTATCTAAGGTTGCGAATCTGACAACACCGGTCTCATCAGTGAGTTCAATCAAGGGCCACATAGGTGAATCAGCGAGGAACTTACCACCGGTAATAGTGTGAATCATACCGGTTCTATCGTCCTCTACTTTACATCCAGTTGCTTCTTGAACCCAGTTGAGAAATGCCATGAGGTGAAAGGTGAACTACACTAGTGGAGCAATTTAGAGGTGAGTAACAATCTCACCCATAAGTTCAACGAACGTAGAGGAAAGAACCGTAAGGATCTACTAGATCGGGGTTCTCAACTAAGGACTCAAGAAAGAACCGGATACCCTTAGCAGGTGCCTTATGTGATGCGGGTTTGTAACATGCTTCAGTCTCTTTGTCGATGAACATGAATACACCCTCAGTCTCATATGAACCATCGGAGTTAACACGACCTTGAAGAACTTTGATGTACTTCTTAGCGACCGTATAACTCAGACGAGAATAGAAGGAACGACCGGACTCGATTGAGTTGACCTTCCAACGATTGTTGACCTGTTCGATGAGTGCTTCGGTGAGGAATTCGGTTTTAGGTTGTGTGAGTGTCATGGGTTGAATGAGTGATTACAATAGTGGGGCAGTTTAGAGGTGAGTAACAATCTACTCACCTAATCATATCATGCGAAGATATAACCATTGGAGAAATCATCGACATTAAAGACTTTACTTTGTCCTGCCATTCCTACAAACTTTCTTACAAACCATTTGTAATTCTTTTGAAATACTCCCTCTCCAGTGACACAAAACTCATCACAAAGTGCGTTGAGTCTAGACTTTGTTGTAGCTGATTGCCAACCACCATCGAAGATAGTCATAGAGTTGTCATCAATCTCTGCGATCTTGTTACCATGAAGAAAGACAGAAGTGACGACACATTTGTCACCATCATTGAAGAAATTGACAACCTTAGTATTACCTGATTTCCAATCCTTATCTTGTTTGATTGCTTCGATCATTTGGGTTTCGATCTTTCTCATGGTTTGAAGTGTGTGGTTACATCAATAGGGCAATTTAGAGGTGAGTAACTTTATTAGCTGTGAACATCCATGAAATCTTCTAACGTAAATCCTTCACCTGTGTCAGTCTCTTCAATTAATTGTTCGATTGTGAGTTCTTCCATCTCTTTGCGATATTGTTCTGGTGTTGGATCTTGTGGATCATAATCGTCATGACAGAGATACTCCCACTCATGAACAAGTGCATCCACAAGTTGTTCTTTGGTGTAGTTCATATTAACGACCGTTAGTGTAGTCACCTACGAGTTGATAATGTCCTTTGACATTGTAATATCCAACCTCTGCGTATCCATACTCTTCAGAGAGATTGAAACAGATATCCCATGCCCTATCAAGATCACCGGGGCAACTGGTGTTCTCATAAGGATCGGATGGAC